>Ga0209204_1002347_pt1 | contig 15616 bp, 14 predicted proteins | sample AD_JPNMR2_MetaG_FD_184425 | JGI IMG/M metagenome (GOLD analysis project Ga0209204, IMG submission 184425) | Active sludge microbial communities of municipal wastewater-treating anaerobic digesters from Japan - AD_JPNMR2_MetaG (SPAdes) (version 2) | ecosystem: Engineered > Bioreactor > Anaerobic...
AAAGGGATATGTATATGAAGGTGAACTTCCTATGATTGATGCAACAGAAAATCCCAGATTTAAAGAGTTTATGAAAATTGCCCGTTCTATTAAAAAGTTGGGTGTAAGAGCAAATGCCGATACCCCGGAAGATGCGAAAAATGCTATTGCCTTCGGAGCAGAAGGAATAGGGCTTTTCAGAACAGAACATATGTTCTATGGAAAAGGGTCAGAAGAACCTTTGTTCCGTTTAAGAAAAATGATTATAGCCAGGACAGAAGAAGAAAGAAAATCAGCACTGGCTGAACTTATGCCATATGTTAAAAAGGATATAAAAGCAACTCTTGAAGTTATGAACGGACTGCCTGTTACTATAAGATTGCTTGACCCGCCACTTCATGAATTTGTTCCTAAGAGAGAAGACGAGCAGGCAAAACTGGCCAAAAGCTTGGGTATTTCAATGGAAGAGTTTAAGAAAAGGGCAGAGGTGCTACATGAAACCAATCCAATGATGGGACATAGAGGAGTGCGATTAGGGATTACATATCCAGAAATTACAGAGATGCAGATAAGAGCAATTTTTGAGGCAACTGCGGAACTTATAAAAGAAGGGAAAAAGGCACTCCCTGAAATTATGGTCCCTGTGGTAAGTACTGTGGAAGAACTGACACATCAGAAGAAGATAGTGGATAAGGTATATAAAGAGGTATGTGAAAAATATGGAATAGATAAAATTGAATACCTCTATGGGACAATGATAGAGATACCGAGAGCGTCTCTTACCGCTAACAAGATTGCACAGGAAGCCGAGTTTTTCTCCTTTGGAACCAATGACCTTACCCAAATGGGATTTGGCTTTTCAAGAGACGATATCGGTGGATTTGTACCCGCCTATATAGAGAATAAAATTTTAAAAGAAGACCCATTCCAAGTCCTTGACCAGGAAGGTATAGGTGAACTTGTTGATATTGGCATCCAGAGGGGGAGAACCACCAGACCAAATCTTAAGGTTGGCATCTGTGGAGAACATGGTGGCGAGGCAGAATCAGTAAAGTTCTGCCACAGAGTGGGGATGAACTACGTAAGCTGTTCTCCGTTCAGAATTCCGATTGCAATCCTTGCTGCTGCTCAGGCAGTAGTTGAAGAAAGTAAGAAGTCCTGAACTTCTTAAGTAATGAATTTAATAAGTTAGGAACTTCTCAAGTTATTAAGTTCTTAACTTCTACGTCACCTTAAGTTATCTACTGGAAGGGGAGAGGGGAAATAGCAGAGCGAGACCTATGCTTTCGCCATCCCCTCTTAAATTCCCCCTTCCGCCTGTGGTGGACAGGCAAATGGTGAGGAATTAAAATTTTGTCCTTGCCTCTTCCTGTCCACCTCAGGCGGATAGGCCAGGGGAAGGAAACAGAGGTGATTTTTCTCCTTCGTCCTAACAAAGAGGGGCGCCTCTTTGTTTTCTCCATCTCCCTAACAGGGGGAGGGGCTTCTTTCTGTTTAACTAAGAACACATTTTTTCTTTCAATCTACGCAGGCGGACCTGCGGCTACTATTTCCTCTCATTCGTCTCTCCCCAACGGGGAGAGGAGTAGGGTGAGGGGGCTTTTCAATCTTCCAATCTACAATCTTTCAGTCCGTCGCCTCAGCAGGACAAAAATAAAAGGATAGAAATATGTTTCAAATGGTTTACTCATAACAGCAATATAAAAATGGTTTATTTTATGTCCACGGAAACAGCCTGGTAGTTCAAAATTCAGGATAAATTTTCTCATCTCTTTTATATACATCAGCAGCCCATCCCGATAGATTGATAAAATGCATTAAACAAATCAACTTAAGTCCTTTATTTATATGACTTTAAATCCTATAATTTATAATATAAAAATACCTCCGGGATAAACAATACCACTAAAATATTTAGATTCTATAGGGTTTTTTAAAAATTTTGGGGTTATTTTTTAGTTAATTTTTATTGCGATTTACCTGCCATTTCACATAATACATAAGTTCTTTTGAATAAAAGATTTAACTCTGCTCATTTAATATCTTTTTCAAAGATAGAAAGACCATAAAAATCAATAAAAAATAGCCCCTGTCCTGACACCCCGAAGTTAACATAATGTTTCTTATCCGACGTTTTTTATCCAAGGTCTTCTCGCACAATAACTTAACAAATGTTTTGATTTTTGAGTTTTTACTTTTGACTTTTGACTTATTACTTTTGCCTTATTACTTATCCCTCAGATATTTCCAGAAGAGATATGGTTATTGCTTTCCTGGGAAAAATCTTACCAAGGATTCCTGTTATAACAAGTCCATCATAAAAAAATATAAAACCACTTAAGAGAAATCCCATTATCCAGTTCATAAACAAAAAAATAATGGCGATAGAAGCAGTAAGCAAACCTATTATTATCAGATATGAAATGGTATACTCTTTAACTACAAGAAATATCTTTTCCAGCACCTTCTGCAGATTAAAAGCCGTTTTTATATCACCATCTTCCAGATAAATACATACTGCAAAAGGAAGAAAATAAAGAGCAATTAAAAGAGTTATTGTCCCTATAAGGTTCAAAATCTGGCCTCTGAAATAAAATAAAGACAGGATTTTGCCTCCGGAAAGGGATAACATTAAACTCCCCCCTAAAAACATCAATAAAAAGGGCAGTATAAGGTAGGATAGCCATATAACAAATAAAAAAAGACCTGTTATAAATAGTTCCTTCAGGTTTTCATCCCATTTAACTCCTGACCTATCCTGCTGTATACTTTTTTTAAGTTTTTTCCCGAGATACCCCAGTGATATAAGATTGAGAACAGGAAAAAATGTAATAATTCCACCTATCATAAGATTTATCACATTTTCTTTATTGTTAAACGGGTCTTTTAGTGAATCTATAATCTTTTTTTTCACTTACTTTCCCTCCTTACAATTTCCAGCATTTCTTTTACTGCTCTTTCAAGTCCCACAAAAACAGCCCGTCCAATAATACTATATCCTATGTTAAGTTCTTCAATTCCTTTAATCCTGCAAACGGGAGCAGTATTGTGATAGTCCAGCCCATGCCCTGCATTTACCCGGATTCCTGTGGAAAGGGCGTAATCTGTCGCCCTGGCTATTTTGTCCAATTCCCGATTTATATCCTCCTCTGTCCTTGCATCTGCATATCTTCCTGTATGTATCTCTATAAAATCCGCGCCTGTCTCTTTACTTGCCTGTATCTGTCTTTCATCCGGTTCAATAAATAAACTCACCTTTATACCTGAATCCTGAAATTTCCTCACACTGCTTTTTATCTTTTCAAAATTCTTTATAACATCAAGCCCGCCTTCTGTTGTCAGCTCTTCACGCTTTTCAGGAACAAGGGTAACCTGATGCGGTTTTACATCCAGAGCAATCTTTATTATTTCTTCAGAGAGTGCCATTTCAAGGTTCAGCCGTGTTTTCACAACCTTTTTTAACACATATACATCTCTATCCTGAATATGCCTTCTGTCTTCTCTCAGATGGCATACAATAGAATCACAGCCAGCAAGTTCGCAGATACAGGCAGCATATACAGGATCAGGATTTTCACCACGTCTTGCCTGTCTTAAAGTTGCTATATGGTCTATGTTTACACCTAACTTCATTTTCTCCCTCCAAGTAATTGCTTCAGATTTTCTATCAGTAAAGTGTTCTCTCTGTCTGTGCCAATTGTAATCCTTACATATTCGGGCCCAACTCCAAACATTCCTCGTACAATTATACCCCTTTTTTCTAACTTTTTTACCACCAGCGAAGCATCTGGAATCCGGCAAAGAATAAAGTTTGCATATGTAGGGATATATTCTATACCTAAAGAATTGAAAGCAGAATAAAGATATGTCCTGCCTTTTATATTATTTTCAAATGACTTTTTCACATATTCCTGGTCATCAAGTGCTGCAATCCCTGCTTCCTGTGCGGGAATTGTGGTATTAAAAGGAGGCCGGATCCTTTCCATAAATTCAATTATTTCCTTTCTTGCCATTCCAAAACCAATTCTTAAGCCCGCAAGACCGTATATTTTGGAAAGTGTTCTTGTTATAATAATATTCTTCCTGTAGAGATAAGGATAGGCCGTCCCGAAGTCCTCTGTATCCACATATTCCCTGTACGCCTCGTCAGAAATGATGATAATATCATCCGGAATATTCTTCATAAACTCCTCTATCTGTTTCTTATAGATAATGGTACCTGTAGGATTATTTGGATTGCAGAGTATAATAACCTTTGTTTTAGGAGTAATTTTCTCAAGAAACATATTCAGGTCATAAGAAAAACCATCCTGAAGTGGTATTTCTACAGGGACAGCACCAATTTTATATGCAAGGATTGGATAGATCAAAAATGATGGGGCTGGGTATATAACTTCTTCCCCAGGATTTATAAAAAGTTCCATCCCCATGGAGATGATTTCACTTGAGCCACTCCCAAGTATGATGGTCTCTGGTGGTTGATTAAAAACCTCTGCTATCTTATTTTTCAGATAATATCCAGACCCTTCAGGATATCTTGAAATTTTATCAGCACAACGTTTTACTGCTTCCACCGCCTTTGGAGAAGGACCTAAAGGATTCTCATTTGAAGCAAGTTTTACAATCCTTTCTATATCAAGCCCATACGCCCTCTGTAACTCTTCAATTGGCTTTCCCGGAACATACGGAGCAATCTTCTTTATATCCTGCCTTATTAATTCTTCTATCTTTTTATTCATATATCAGCCCTATCCTGTTTTTAACTTCACTTATGGTTTCCACAGCAACCTTTCTCGCCTTTTCAGCGCCCCTGTTAAGAATACTCCAAAGCATTTTTTTATCTTTTTCCATTGTTTTTCTCTTTTCCTGTATATCTTTAAGATAGGAAGCAGTGGCATCTCCGAGTTCCCTTTTACAGTCGGTACAGCCAATAATAGCACCCCTGCACTCTTTTTCTATCTCCCCTACCCTGCTTTCAATGTTAAATAGTTTGTGATAAACAAAAGCCGGACAGGTCTTTGGATGTCCGGGGTCTTTTCTGTATATCCTTTTCGGGTCAGTGAACATCTTACTTATCTTCTCTTTTATCTCTTCAGATGTATCCTTAAGATATATACAGTTATTGTATGATTTACTCATTTTCCTGTTGTCCGTTCCCGGTATTTTGGGTGTTTCAGTAAGAAGCGCTTCGGGAACAGGAAATGTCTCTCCATAGAGATAATTGAACCTTTTTGCTATCTCTCTTGTCAGTTCAAGATGCGGTAACTGGTCCATACCAATGGGTACATACCTTGCCTTATATATCAGTATATCTGCCGCCTGTAAAACAGGATACCCCAGAAAGCCGTAGGTATTGAGGTCTTTTGTAATTAACTGCTTCTTCTGCTCTTTATAAACAGGATTCCTCTCAAGCCAGGGAGTTGGCACTATCATTGAGAATATAAGATGAAGTTCTGTATGTTCAGGAATCATTGACTGAACAAATATGGTGGACTTTTGTGGGTCAAGACCACTGGCTATAAAATCCATCGCCACCTCTTCAACATATTGTTTTATCTCTCCCATTGAAGCGTATTCAGTACTCAATGCATGATAATCCGCTACCATATAAAAACAGTTATAACCTTCATCCTGCAGTTTTTTCCAGTTTTTAAGGGCTCCAAAAAGGTGTCCTATATGAAGTGGACCTGTAGGCCTCATTCCGCTTAATATATTTTTATTCATAAGTTCTTAACTCCATAAGTTCATAACTTATTTTCTTTTATATTCAAAATAGTCCCGGAGTATTTTCCTGTGGTCAAAAGCAATATCTTCTGGTAGATTATCTTCTGTAAAAATCTTTGCCTCTTCTGCATCATCGCTTCCTTTTAAAACTCCCCTGCCCTTCCCTATAAAGACCGTGGATATTGTATGATGACGCGGGTCCCTGTCAGGTGCTGAATATGTATGGAACTGCATTAGATTTACCACATCAAGTCCCGTCTCTTCCTTTGCCTCTCTTACAGCAGCATCTTCAAGGCACTCACCATAATCCACAAATCCACCCGGCAGTGCCCACCCATAAGGATAATTCTTCCTTTTTATCAGCACAATACCCCCTTCCATCTCTATAATAATATCAACGGTCGGAACAGGATTTTTATATTTTTTCTCCATCAGGATTTATTTCTCCGTTGAATAAAAAGCCCTGTAAGCAAGATAGGTGGAATAGACATCTGCCTTGCTGGTCAGTTCATAAGGTGCATGCATTGAAAGAACTCCTGTGCCACAGTCAATTGTATCAATATTATATCTTGCTATGTATGTGGCAATTGTACCTCCCCCACCCTGCTCTATTTTACCTATTTCTCCGGTCTGCCATATAACACCGTTTTTATCAAAGATATCCCTGATATAGGCAATATATTCAGCCGTTGGTTCTATGCTGTGCCCTTTTCCCCTGCCACCTGTTATCTTTGTAAGGACAACACCACATCCTAAACGGGCTGTATTTTTTGGGTCAGATACCTCTTTATAATTGGGGTCAAAGATTGTGTCCACATCAGCAGATATCGCCTTTGAGTTCTGGATGATAGTTCTAAAATCTCCTGCTGATAGTCCTGTTTTTTCAATAACTTCTTCCATTACAAACCTGAAAAACTCTGACTGTGCTGAAGTTGCTCCTCTGCTGCCTATTTCCTCCTGGTCCACCATAATACAGAAGGTGGAATACAGGGACTTTGCGCTATCCAGAAATGCCTTCATACTTGTGTAGGCGCATACCCTATCATCCTGTCCATATCCTGATATCATACTTCTGTCAAACCCCTCATCCCTCATCTTTCCCGAAGGGACAAATTGAAATTCACTGCTGATAAAGTCATCTTCTTCTATTCCATAGTTATCCTTTAAAATTTTAAGGACATTACCTTTAACCTTCTCCTTATCCTTTTCTCCCAGTGGAATGCTTCCTACAATTACATTAAGATTTTCGCCGGGGAAACCTTCCTCTATTGTTTTCTTAGCCTGGTCCTTACCCAGATGTGGCAACAGGTCAGTGATATTAAATACAGGTTCTGTCTCCTTCTCTCCTATAACAATCTCTTTCTTCGTTCCATCTTTTAACACAACAGTCCCGTACATCGCCAGCGGTATCGTAAGCCACTGATACTTTTTAATCCCCCCGTAATAGTATGTTTTAAGGAGACATATATTCTCATCTTCATACAGGGGATTTGTCTTCAGGTCAAGGCGGGGAGAATCTATATGAGAAACAATAAATCTGCATCCCTGTGTAAGAGGTTTCTCTCCTATCCTGCCCATTAACAATACCCTTTCCTTATTTATTTTGTAAAAAACATCTCCTGGCTTAAGTTTTTTATAATCATCCAGTGGTTTAACACTAAATCCTGAGGCAATATCAAGACATCCCCTTACAAATTTTCTTTCTGTCTTATTTTCAGAAAGAAAATCTTTATATCCTTCACAGAAGCCCAGTGCTTCTTTTCTGGTCTTTTCGTCCCATACCTCCCATGCTGACTTTCTCTCCATAATCCCCTCCTGATAAACACCTGCCTTCTGGTGTATAGATTTAACAATATCGAATATTTACAAAGTCAAAAGTAATAAGTCAAAACTATTTTTTTACTCTTTACTAATCCCTGAACGATGTTCCGTAAGTATCCACCTTTGATATATAACATTGTAAGTTAATTCAGTATCCTTTGCAAGTTAACGAATTGCCTCATTAATTTTCTATACGAAAATGGGTTGTTGCCTCATTAAAAAATCTATACGAAAATATCCACTTTCAAGTACTACATGGAGGTGGATAGATGAGAAAAAGGGAGAAGGTATTGGATATGGAAGGTAGGTATAAGTTAGGCAAGATAATGGCAGTAAGGTATAAGAAAGCGAGGAAGAAAGAGCGTGGAGAGATTTTAGAGAGATTTACAGAGGCGACAGGGTACAATCGTTGTTATGCGGGGTGGTTGCTGAGGAACTGGGGCAGGAAGGTAGTGATATATAACAAAGGGGAGCGGATAGTTTTTATAGGAGAGAGGAAGGAGCGACAGAAAGGAATAAGGAAGCGGCCTATTTATTATGATAAGAAGGTATTAGATGTATTAAAGCATATCTGGTTGGTACTTGACTGTCCCTGCGGGAAGCGATTAGCCCCATATTTAAGGGAAGTGGTGCCGGTATTAGAGAGGGAAGAGGAAATAGTAGTGGGCAGGGAAATAAGGGAGAAACTTTTAAGTATATCTGCCAGCAGTATAGACCGTATGTTAAAGGAAGAGAAAAAGATCTGGGAGATAAAGAAGAAGCGTAAAGGATATACCAAGCCGGGAGGTCTGGTTAAAAGCCAGATACCCATAAGGACATTTTCCGAGTGGAATGAAAAGGCACCTGGCTTTGTAGAGATGGATCTGGTTGACCATAGTGGAGGAGTAGAAAGGGGGATATTTGCGCAGACATTAGATATGACAGATGTATTTACCGGCTGGACAGAGACCATAGCAGTAGAAAATAAATCACAGCATTATGTTTTTATAGGGATAGACAAATTAAGAGCAAGGTTTCCGTTTCCATTATTAGGGATTGATTCAGATAATGGGAGTGAATTTATAAATAACCACTTACAGAAATATTGCGAGAAGTACAGGATAACCTTTACCAGGGCACGGCCATATAAGAAGAATGACAGTTGTTATGTAGAACAGAAGAACTATTCAGTGGTAAGGAAAGCAGCGGGTTATTTAAGATATGAGACAGAGGCAGAACTGGAACTTATGAACCTACTTTACACAAAACTGCGTCTTTATACCAACTTTTTCCAGCCACAGATGAAGTGCAGAGAAAAGACAAGGATAGGCAGTAAAATAATTAAAAGATATGATAAAGCAAAGACACCTTACCAGCGTATACTTGAATGTAATAGCGTGGACAAAAAAATAAAGCAAAACCTTAAAAACCTATACAAATCCCTTAATCCAGTATCACTTAAAAGAGAAATTGTCCATCTGCAGGATAAACTATATAATATGGCTATGGAAAAACCCTTCTATCATAGAAAAAAGGTATTCAAAAATGAAACTGCTTACAAATAGAAAAATTAATGAGGCAACGACTGTATCTTTATATAGATTTATTAATGAAGCAACAGGTTGTTCTAAGTAAATAATTGTGATTCCTGTTTTAAAAGATTCAGTGAGATTTCAGGGAATACAGTACAGAAATCCTTATGTCAATTTTTTATAATGTTTTACATTGTAAATAAAGGCGCACAAAGAAGCAATATCACCCAATTTTTCTCCAATATATGGAGTTGTAATTTTACAAACAGAAAATGGAATAGGTAAAGATTCTTTCTTGGCTTCTTCTATAGCAGTTTTGAGAAATATATCTCCAAGACGGATTGCCATACTTCCAATGATTATTACTTCAGGATTAAGTACATCAATTAAAATTGCCAGCCCTTTTCCAAAATATTTCGCACATTTTTTTACGATTTTTAAAGCATCTCTGTCATTTTCTTTTACAGATTTTACAATATAATATGTGGTTTTGAATTTACCTGGAGATAAATAATCTGCTATCCTTAAAAGACCGGGACCACTGCAAAATGACTCCCATGAACCTTTTTTCCCATAGGCAAAAGGTCCTTTTGTTGATAACCTTATATGACCTATTTCACCTGCTGTATCCGTAGTGCCTCTATATATTCTTCCATCAAGAATAATTCCTGCTCCAAGCCCTGTACCAAAAGTTATAAAAATTATGTTTTTATATCCTCTTCCATTACCAAATAGAAACTCAGCGAGTGCTCCTGCATTTCCATCATGCTCAATATAGACAGGCAATGAAAATTTATCTTCAAGAAGTTCCTTTAGATGAATCTCTTTCCAGTTAGGTAAATTTGGTGGTGAGTAAATAATTCCTTTTTCAATATTGAGAGGCCCACCAATTGAAACACTTATTCCTTTTATTTTTTTAAATTTCTCAATCGTTGCTTTTACATTTTTACAGATTTTTTCAAATGTATAAGAAAATTCTCTTTCCGCTTCTGTCGGAAATACAATTTTGTCATAAATGTTTGCATCAAAATCACCAACCACCACTACTGTTTTTGTTCCCCCTATATCAAGGCCAATTATATACTCATTCATATTTTTTAAAAGGAGACAACTTCTTATATATCTCTTTTATTTTATAGTATGCAATTTTGGGTTTCAGATCAAAACAAATAATTGAATCAGAAATCTGATACCAGCAATCACATACATTCCACAGTAAAATTCCTCCACAATAAGGTTGTTTATAATAGAATTCCGTCCAGAAAGCATATGCATCTGCCTGTAATTTTTGCGTCGTTTCTATAAGTTCTTCCAGATTCTTTGGTTCAGGTAAATTATTATTTTTAATTGACTGAAAAAGTGAAGCAATCCTGAATTTCCAGCCATCCCTTAAAGTATCTGAGGAATGATAATACCAGTATTCATTGAAAACAGGCCATAATTTATCTTCCGGTATAAATTTTAAAAGTGTTTCTTTATCTGGCACTGATAAATGTCCTATTTCACTTATAAACATAGGGTTTTTCTTGATATAGTATTCATCCCTGTAACTTTTCCCATGCGCCCATAAATGACAATCACCTTCCTTATCACTGTTCGGGTCATCCCCTGATGGAGAAAATGGACTATCTGGGATAAAGGGTATATCTTTATTGTATTTCTCGCATAATTTTTTTAGAACTTTTCTTCCTATTTTATGTTCAGTGTACTTTTTACCGACCATCCAGTATCTAAAACTATCATTTTCATTTCCTCCAGACCACAAACATATAGATGGATGATTCCTGAGTTTCCTTATGATATATTCTGCTTCTTTTTTAACATTTTCAATAAAATTTTTGTCTTCAGGATAATATCCACTGCATGCAAACATAAAATCCTGCCATACCATTATTCCGTATTTATCACATATTTTATAAAACAGTTCTGTTTCGTATATTCCTCCACCCCATACCCGTAACATATTTGCTCCTGTCTCTTTAACGAGATTTAAAAGTTTTTCATATTTTTCTTCACTTACTCTGGCAGGAAAAACATCGCAGGGCGTCCAGTTAAATCCTTTGATAAATATATCAACTCCATTTATTCTGAAATAAAAAGTTTTTCTATTATTCATTTTTTTCTGTATCAATTCAATTTTTTTAATTCCAAAATCCCCTTCTTTCTTATCAACAATCTCATCTCCTCTATAAAAATTCACACAATATGAGTAAAGATTCTGTTCTCCTATATCATTTGGCCACCAGAGTTTTGGATTTTTCAACTCAACTTTAAAATTTAAGTTCTTATTTTCAACTTTTTTACTTATTTCATATATTTTCTCTTTCCTTTCTTCACAGGAATCTTCAAATAACTCTACTTTCACTCTATTATTTTTAAAATTTTTGAAAAATTCTAACTCAACATTTCCTTTCAAAATCACTAAATCCTTTTCAATCCTTTCTGTTTTAATATATACATCATTAATCCTTCCTGAATTATAAATCTCAATTTTTACAGGTCTCCATATTCCACAACTTATCAATCTTGGTGCAATATCCCATCCATAATTAAACTGTGATTTTCTTACAAAAATTCTTGCTGGATTCCAGTCGTTTACTTTTTTATCTTTCATATTCAAAGAATAAATTGGAGAAGATATTTTTACAGCAAGTTTTATTTCTCTGGATTTCTTACAAAAGTTAGTTATATCTACCTCTACAGGCAAAAACATATTCTCTGAAGTTTTAACTGTTCTTCCATTTATATAAATTTCAGCAAAAGTATCTATTCCTTCAAAAATTAAATAACAAACTTCATCCTTACTTATTTCAGGAATTATAAATTTATTCCTGTACCAGAAATCCTTATCTTCAACCCATCTCCACAAATCTGCATTCAATCCATAAAAAAATTCCGTCTTCTCTCCTGCCTTAAACAAATCTATATGAACATCTCCAGGAACTTTTGCGTCAATCCATCCATTACTATCTTCAGTAATTTCATTACCAAAACTTGTATAATTCAACTTCCATCCCTCTTTCAAATATAAAGTTTTTCTCATTTCCCCCTCTCATAGATTTTTATTATACCTTATTTCTTTTTAATTGGTAGTATATTTCTAATTATTTTTGTAATTTCATCAATGTCTCATAAGAGAGATTTATTTCAAAATGCGGGTGGACCTGTCTGCCTCCACTTTTATGTTATTTGAAATAAGGAGCACAGATATAATAAATAGAAATAAAGATGAATAATAGAATAAGGGAATTTTTCAGAGTATAATAATAGCTGACCTCAATGACCTGAAACTAATCAACGATAACTATGGGCATACTGCAGGAGACGAAATGTTAAGGTATACTGCAGAAATTTTAAAGAAGTCCTGCAGGCAGGAAGATATTATAGCCCGGTGGGGTGGAGATGAATTTGTCATATTTTTGCCCCAGACAGATACGAAAAATACACTTTCTATCTGTGAAAGGATTGTTGGAAATTGCAAAGGAGTATATATAAAAAACAGAGAAATTACAATAGCGGTTGGTTGTTCTACAAAAGAGAGCATAGAAAAAAATTTAGAGGTGGTATTAAGAGAAGCAGAAGAGAATATGTACAGGCATAAAAGATTTATAAAGGAGAGAAATCAAAATAGAGAAGATATATAATAAAAAGAAATATCATTTTATATGGTAGGTCGCTTCAACTATAGATTTCATACCACCGCGGGGGTTGAATTCTCCTTTTATTCTTAACCATTTTGGCTTACAGGTATTTACAATATCGTTTTTAATTCTGTTGATAGCATTCTCATAGAATATGCCTAAATTTCTATAACTCTGGATATATTCTTTCAATGATTTAAGTTCAATGACCAGTTTATCAGGCTCATATTCAATTGTGATGGTGCCAAAGTCCGGTTGTCCTGTTTTTGGACATAGAGAAGTGTATTCAGGTATGATAATGGTTATTGTATATGAAGGGAACTGATTTTGGAAACACTCAATATCAGGTAGTTTGACATCCAATCCCGCTTTCTCAAATTTTTTATACGGGTTTTTATCTTTCATTTTAAAAGGTTATTTCAAAAGAGTTGAATCTTCCTGTAAAGGGTTCTTCTATCTCTTCTATACGAGATATATTTCTGCCTAAATATCCATTCTTCAGTTTTTTCAGAAAGTTATCTATTTCTGCCGGGGTGCCTTCTGCTACTATCTCTACAGTTCCATCATACAGGTTTTTTACCCACCCTTTAATACCTGTTTCCAGAGCAATATCCCTAGTATAAAATCTGAATCCCACTCCCTGAACTCTACCACTTATAATAATATGAATCCGCTTCATTTAAAGAGAAGAGGCCCCGCTTTTTTGCGGGACCTCTTCCGTTCATTTATTAGTATTCGGGGTAAGGGGGTGGAGTAGGCGTTTTTTCTTTTTTCTCCGGTATCTCGGTTACAAGTGATTCTGTGGTCAGGAGAAGAGCTGCCATACTGGCTGCGTTTTCAAGTGCTGTCCTGACAACTTTTGTCGGGTCAACAATTCCTGCCTTTACAAGGTCCTCAAACTCATCTTTCTCCGCATTGAACCCGAAGGTGTCTTCTTTTGACTCTTTTACCTTCTGGGCAACCACTGCTCCATCAAAACCGGAATTTTCAGCAAGTTGTCTGATTGGAACTTCAAGAGCCTGTTTTATTATCTTTGCCCCTGTTTTTTCATCAGGGTCACTGATTTTAAGTTTATCTATCTCATCCTGACATTTAAGAAGAGCAACTCCACCACCAGGAACTATACCTTCCTCAACCGCTGCCCTTGTTGCACTTAAAGCATCTTCCACGCGTGCTTTCCGTTCTTTCATATCTGTCTCTGTAGGAGCACCTACATTGATAACTGCAACTCCACCTGATAGTTTAGCAAGGCGTTCCTGTAATTTTTCTCTGTCATAGTCAGATGTGGTCTTTTCAATCTCGCTCCTTATCTGATTCACTCTGCCCTGAATCTTGCTGGAAGAACCGGCACCTTCAACTATTGTTGTGTTTTCCTTATCTACTATAACCCTTTTTGCTTTTCCAAGCATACTCAGGTCAACATTTTCCAGTTTCAGCCCGAGTTCCTCCATTATTGCCTGTCCTCCTGTGAGGATAGCAATATCTTCAAGCATTGCCTTTCTCCTGTCCCCAAATCCCGGGGCCTTCACAGCGCAACAGGAGAAAGTACCTCTTATCTTGTTGACAACAAGGGTTGCCAGTGCTTCACCTTCAACCTCTTCCGCAATAATAAGAAGCGGTCTTCCTGACTGGGCAACCTTTTCCAGAAGAGGAAGGATGTCTTTTACTGCTGAAATCTTTTTGTCGTGTATCAAAATATAGGCGTCATTCAGTACACACTCCATCCTTTCAGGGTCTGTGATGAAGTATGGAGAGAGATAACCACGGTCAAACTGCATTCCTTCCACAACTTTTAGTTCTGTCTCTGTGCCTTTTGCTTCTTCAACAGTGATAACACCTTCTTTTCCTACCTTATCCATCGCATCCGCTATGATATGACCTATTTCGGAGTCATTAGCAGCAGCAATGGTTGCAACCTGCTGTATCTCACTCTTATCCTTGATGGTTTTGCTCATTGATTTCAACCGTTCTACCACTGCCTTTACTGCTTTTTCTATACCTCTTCTTAAATGTACGGGGTTTGCTCCTGCTGCTACATTTTTAAAGCCCTCTTTTGCAATTGCAAGAGCAAGAATTGAAGCAGTGGTGGTTCCATCTCCTGCAACATCATTTGTCTTTGAAGCTACCTCTCTGAGCAATTGTGCACCCAGATTTACCATAGGGTCCTCTAATTCTATTTCCTTTGCTATGCTTACACCGTCATTGATAACGGTTGGAGAACCAAACTTTTTTTCAAGTACGGCACATCTCCCTTTAGGACCAAGTGTTGGCCTTAAGGTATCTGCCATTATGTTCATTCCTTCTAACAACTTCCTTCTTGCTTCCTCTCCAAGTATTATCTGCTTTGCCATAGAACACCTCCGTTTTTATTTGTCTTCAACGACAGCAAGGACATCCTCTTCCCTCAATATTATATATTCCTTGCCTTCAATAGTTATTTCTGTCCCGGCGTACTTGCCGTACAGAATCTTATCACCAACCTTCACTTCCATAGGAATTAACTTTCCACTGTCGTCGGTCTTTCCTTTACCGACAGCCACAACCTTTCCTTCCTGGGGCTTTTCCTTTGCCGTGTCAGGAAGAATAATTCCCCCTTTCGTCTTTTCTTCTGCTTCCAGGGGCTCAATCACTATCCTGTCTCCAAGCGGTCTTAACTTCATCTTTCCCATATAGGCCTCCTTGTTAAAATAAACTTTTAATGGTAAATTTTTGTGGCTTTTTTCTGACTTTTCAAAATATAAATTATACCCTTTAAATAGAAACTGTCAAGAGATAAAAGTAAATGGTTATATATCTTTACCACTCCTGCTTAACAAAATTTGAAGAAACAATTAAAATAGCTTGTATACCGAAGTTTGACATAAGGACTATTTCTTCAACCTCCTCATCCGTACCTTCTCCCCACCAAGGTAAAAAAAAAAAAAAAAATAACCCCTTGGG
>Ga0209204_1002352_pt1 | contig 15587 bp, 8 predicted proteins | sample AD_JPNMR2_MetaG_FD_184425 | JGI IMG/M metagenome (GOLD analysis project Ga0209204, IMG submission 184425) | Active sludge microbial communities of municipal wastewater-treating anaerobic digesters from Japan - AD_JPNMR2_MetaG (SPAdes) (version 2) | ecosystem: Engineered > Bioreactor > Anaerobic >...
CGCTAATAGGGGATTGCGACAGAAGTCTTCTCTGTACGCCTGTCCTCTGGGTGTAGTTTCGTCCGAAAGGATGCCCCGCTAATAGGGGATTGCGACAATGCAAGGAAAGTCGCAATGGCTATTAAATTATCCGTATCACGTCCGAAAGGATGCCCCGCTAATAGGGGATTGCGACTTTTCCAAGTCCACTTGTTAAGCACTTCCCAACCAAGCCGTCCGAAAGGATGCCCCGCTAATAGGGGATTGCGACCTGATACTGCCCGCAGAGTGTGCCAGCAAAGTGAATGTCGGTCAGTCCGAAAGGATGCCCCGCTAATAGGGGATTGCGACAATAGTATAGGTTCGTTTCATGAGGCCTCCTTTTGTATAGTCCGAAAGGATGCCCCGCTAATAGGGGATTGCGACAAAGTATAAACGGTGTATAGTGCACTGGCGCAACGGCGATGGTCCGAAAGGATGCCCCGCTAATAGGGGATTGCGACTGTTGCAGTATCGCGCACCATAACTGGATCTTGTTCCTGTCCGAAAGGATGCCCCGCTAATAGGGGATTGCGACTCTTTCTCACCACAGCTCGGGCAACTTATCTTGTAAAGTCCGAAAGGGTCCGAAAGGATGCCCCGCTAATAGGGGATTGCGACATATGCCAAGAGGCGTTAGTTGGGGTGAGAAAGTATCGTCCGAAAGGATGCCCCGCTAATAGGGGATTGCGACCAATGCTGCTCGTCTTCCTGAGCAAGGAGCTCATCAAGTCCGAAAGGATGCCCCGCTAATAGGGGATTGCGACCCAACAAAAGCTTGACCATCAATTAAAGTATACATTATTTAGTCCGAAAGGATGCCCCGCTAATAGGGGATTGGGGCGGATATGAAATCCGCCCCTTCACATCAATGGTGTACAACCCCGATAATAGGGGGTTTTTTTGTCTGAATGTAAGCTGTGGTGGGGAATGATTTGGAATTACATTATTTAGTATGATTGAGAAATAACAAATGTTGTTATATGTATAAAATATGGTTTGAAAAATTTTAATGTGTAAAATATCTCAATGAGGTCAAGTCCAATTTAGTGTGTAATCCTACCAGAAACATAAAAATTATTTACCACTCCAATGACTTTTCTTATTCCATCGTTCATTCTGTTCCTGAAATATTCCTGTCATCAATGCATATACACTATACTCGTTTTCAATCACATTATCCATCACCTTTGTCCTTCTCCTCACTTCTCGTATTACTCGCTCAATCAAATTTGTGTTCCATATTGTTTTCCTATGCTTTATAGGAAATGCAAAATATCTAAAAAGATGCTCTTTATCTTCCACTAAACATTCAATAGCTTTCGGCGCTTTTGCACTATATTCAACACACATCTCTTTCAGAAATTCTTCTGCTTCAAGCCTCGTTGTACTGTTCCATAATCGATGCAATTTGGCCTTCAGTTCTTCTTTCACATTCTTAGGACATTTCTTAAGTATATTTTCCGTCTTATGTACTGTACACCGTTGTAATTTCTCTTCACCAAAGATTGTCATAATGGAATGAAATTGGCCTGTTTTTCCAGGCAATGTACTCATGGACTAATTGTTTTATTGCTCGACTTACAGTACTTCTCGATACCCCCGGGAGTGTAATGCCTGCTCGCTCCAAACTACGCCGTATCTTCCGGGTTGATAACCCATTGATATACAGTGAACTTACCAACACTGCTATCTTGCCTATCTGTTCTCGTATATATCTGAGTATCTCAGGCTTACATTCTCCTGCCCTGTTACAGGGTATGCTAATTCCTGTTAATGGTAGCATCCCTATAGTACAATGTTTCATATACCGATAGCCATTGCGATATTCCTTGACTATCTTCCCATCGCCTGCTCGATGTACGTATTTCCCTATGTTATCACCAATAAATTCTTCAAATGCTTTTTCAATATATACTTCCAGTGTCCCGTGTACCATTGCTCGTATGAGATCTTCATACTGCTGTACAATTTCTTCATACCGACTTACTAACAAATTATTATTGCAATCATTCTCTCCATATGTATACCTTGGTTGTAGCATTGTGCTCCTCCTGTAATAAATATTTTTGCTAAAGTCTTTATTATCTGGTAGGGGTACAATGCTTCTTTACAAGCATTTTTACACACTCTATGGGACAATACTTAGCAGAAAAATAAAGCTGCAGAACGATTTTCTTTTTTATCAATGTATTCAAATAATCTATTAAATATCTTTTTTCCAAATTTATCAATTGAATCTAGAAATATACTTTTATTTATTTTCGGTAAAGATGCGGAAGATTTTATACTGGTTCTAGTGATTTTGTCTCCACCTACTACGTAATCACATGAGAATATTTTCTCTCCATATTTAGTTAAAAAATAATTAAATTCAAGGCAATTGATATCGATACCTTTATTTCTTAAAAATTGGGAAGTTTGCCTAATTTCAGAAGAAATAGATTGTCCAATAATAACTAATTTTAATTATTTATTCCAAGATATATTTTCTACTTTTTCTTCTTTAAAATATTCATTGTAATATGATTCAAGTTCAATATCTTCTTCATAATAATTCTTAAATATTTCATTTAGTTGTTCATAATCAAGAGTTTCAACAAATGACGCATACTCTAATAATTGTGATAATGTTTCTCTGGGAGTTCTTCCTCTCATTAATTCTATTACTAAAGTATTACCACTTGTATCAATTTCAAGCAGGTCAATAAATGTATTAAAGTTTGTTGATATTTGTCTACCTATAATCATTACTCTAAGTGTTTTAAAGAAATAATCAGGATTTTTTTCCAGAATATTTTCAAGATCAGATTCCATGTTCATTTCTTGAAAAGATTCTTTTTCGTATGGAACAAGAAGTCCATTTTTATCAAGGGCAAATAGTCTTATATTATCTACATAAAATTAACGCCGACTTTCGCACGACTTTTGGCGGCTTAATGGTGTATAGCGGTTGTTATCTGACATGGCGTAGAGATTTTATCCCATTTTGCATTAAGAGAGAAATAAGCTATCATCCGAAGCACTTAAACCGCCATTACGCCAAACCGCTGTTGGGTGCTGTGCTTTTTTTGTCGTTGCGGTGCTATTCATTTGTGTTAATCCCATTTTTCTCTATTACTTTTATAATTTTAGTTTGTACTTTTTTGCCATCTGTCGCTGGTTTAATTTCGAACAAAACTTTTGTCCCAACTGTAATTTTCGAAATTGAATGAAAATTCGGATTTACTGAAAAATAATATTCTTTTCCGTTGCTTTTTATGAAACCATCTTTTCCTCGGTCGTTGTCGTGCAAAATTCTTACAATTTTTCCTTCATTATCGTTACTTGCCGTTGTTTTGGATTTGTCAAATGTCTTTGTCTCTGGTGCTTTGAAACTATCCCAATATTTTTGAAGTTCATTTTTAAGCGTCTTCAATTCTGTTTGGGGGATTTCTGAAAACGAAAACGTTCTCAGTTCGTCAACAAGCTTTTGTGGCAATTTCCATCCTTCAGATTGTCTAATAAGTTTCGATAGCGAAAAATGCTGAAACGATAGTTCTAATTTCTCTTGCTGTCTTAAGATTTTACCAAGTAAAAACAGTAAATCAACTTTAAATTCTAATGGTCCAAAATTATTCATTGCATCCATCGCTTGTTTTAGTGCAGATTCGATGTCCCCTTTTTCAAAATACAATTCAGCTAATTCTTTTTGAATAAACCATTCACGTTTCTTTTTAAGAATGGTTTGAAGCTCTTGAATTGCACCTTCTATGTTGCCTAAATTTCTTTTTGATAACGCAATTCGTCTTGCAAACCAAACATCATTTGAATAATGGAATTTTTTGATTTTTTCAAGTGCTTCCTTTGATAAGTCAAAACATTCTTGCCATTTTCCCAACTTGGTTAGAGCTTTTGTTTTGTAAGCATACCAATTTTCAAAATCGGAAGCCAATTCCGTATCTTTTAATTGTCCTTTTCGCTCAACCTTTATAGGTGAACTTGTTTTTGACAGTTTTTCTCTGTCTATTTTGTTGCAAAATTCATTTACTAATTTCCAATTCGGTGAAGGTTTTTTCTTTTCTAATTTTAAAACAATCGTAAAAAGGTTTGAAGAAAGTGTTTTAGTGAAATCGCTATTGAAAGAATTTAGAATTGGTATTAAAGTTTCAATTTTTTCTAGTAACTCACTTTTATTGAAGTCAAAATCTTCTACTTCGGTTTCTTCATCTTTTCCGTCAAAAAAATCATCTTCGAATGGCACATGTTCGTTGTATTCATTTTCGGCTTTATACTTTGCCCAAAGTAACCAGCCATAAGCAATTAAAACACGTTCTTTTTGTTGTTCGTTTATTTCAATTCCATATATGTTCAAAAAATGAAAACCTGCGTCGAAATGATTTGAAAATCTCAAACAAGAAATCATATCAGAAACGATATATTCATTGTTTCTGATTTGTTCTTTTGAAAAGAAAACTTTGTTTGCTCTAAAATAGGAGAGTGCTTCGGAAAATTTCTTTTCTTTTTTAAGCTTGGCAATTTGCTGACTAAATTCAAATAATGTAGGCATTAGCTTCCTTTTATTTGATTAAATAAATTTTGAATTTCAGCCCAAAAATCAATAGAGGTGCAAGAGGTTGGAATCAATGATGTAAAAAATCCGTCCCCGTCATAATACAAATCAGCTACAAGCATTTCCGTTCCGTTGTTAAATTGAATAGTGTCTTTGTAAGGAACTTGTATAATGTAACCAAAACCAATTTTCTTTGATTTTAGTTGTTGGTTTAACTGCTCGTATATTGCTCTTCGCCAATTACTTTGAATAAAAGCAAAGTCTGAAATTTGATTTTCCGATTTCAAAAGATTTAGAAGTTCTTCGCCAAATTTTTTTGGCGTTGATTTCATCAACGTAGGCATTTTAAATTGTCCTTTGTTGTTATAATAAATTGAAATGGTCGCAACTTCTCCCGAACGACCTTTTATTTCGTAAAGTTCTTGATAGTTTTTGTGGTCTATTTGGTTTATTGATAAATTATTTTGAGCAATTTTATTTTCAACAAACTTAAACAACTGCAACAAGGAAGATTTATTTTCAATGTCGGGAAATATGAACTTTTCAGATGTTGTTTTATTAAAGTTAGAAAGGTCAGCTGTTGTGTCTGCAACGTAAAATAATTCTTTTCCTTTTTTTATTCTTGGAACGGCTGGATTTATAGTCAATTTGAAAAACGGACTAATTGGCTCATAGTTTATCAAAGAAACCTTTTGCGTTGCTCTTATTAAACCTGTATAAATCCATTTGAAATAGTTTTCGTTTGTTTTTCCGCCAGTTGTTTTAACATTAAAATAAATTTCATTCCATTTATAAGACATTGATTTATGAACGGTCAAAGCCCAACCAAAGCGAAGTAGTGCTGAATTTTTGAATTTGTAATAATCTGAAGAGGGAATATTTCTTAATTGCTTTTGAAGTGCTTTTCTCAATTTCGTTATACCTGTCTTTTTTTTGTTTTCTTTTTTGGCTGTTTCATATTTGTCTATTAAATATTTTATCTCTTCATCTGCATGGTATTTACCGCTTTTGAAATTAGGAATTTCTTTTTCAGTAAGTTGATTGAGTAAGATGTTGAATGAAATTATTTCTTCGTTTGAAAGCTCGCCTTTATCACTTAAACGAAAATTCTCAAAACTTAAAACTGAAAGAATATGATTTGTTTCTATAAGTTGAATTTGAGTTTTACGAAAATATAAAGGTGTAAGAAGTTTCATGTCCTTTGTGATTAAGTCCGAAACACTCACAACTGTGCCGAATTGTCCATTGAATATTTTCTTAGGTTTAGAAAATGGATCGTTTTCATCTTCTACAAAAATATTGTTTTCAAATATCACAAGATCGCCTTTTGTTAATTCACTCCCATTTTTTAGTATGGAATTTTTTATCCAATAATTTAATTGCTGAGCATCAGAATTTGAGTAGCAAAGGATATGAAAATTGGGATTTGTATTTAATGATTTTTCAATTTCTTCTTTCAAATCTTCTTTTGATAAAGATCTGATGTTATCAGAAAAATTGAAAGAAAGAGTGTTAAATGATTGCTGACGAATACAATTAACTGGTTTGAGTGCTTCTGTGACTATAATTGATTTATTTACTTTGTCAACCAACTGAAATGACTTACATTTTAAGCCATATTTTTCATTCAAATAATCAGGATTTAATGATGATTCTTCTTTTTTGCCAAATGAAAGTTGGAAACTATCGCCTATGAAAACAATTTTTCTTTTACTATTTTTTAAGTCAGCAAACTCCAAAAAATCTTTAAGTAATTTACCTGAACCAAATATTAAATCAAAAGATTGATGATAATTGTCCGAAATCAAGTGTGATTCATCAACAATAAAAATAGCTTCTTCAGTGTCATCAGATTTTAGAAGTGGAACTATTTCTAAATTCGAAGATAATTCGTTTTCTTCTTCTTCTTCTTCTTCGTTTCCGACTGTTGAATTGCTGCCATATATGTAGGAGTAGATACTTTCAAATTCTAAGTTTGAACTTTTTAAAAGGTTATTTGAAATTCTGCCTGATAAAACAAAAAGTTTTACTTCCCTTATTTGATTATTAAAAGCAATGTCTTTAATGAACGGAATTAAATGCGTTTTCCCGCTTAACGAAGTTCCTTGAAGTATGAATATCCTTTCTTCTTCGGACTTAATAAAGTTTTCAATTTCTTTTAGTGCCAATTTTTGGTCAGGATAAAGGTTTTCAAAATCTAATTGAGTGTGATATGAAGTTAAATCGTTTACTTGGTCATATTTTTCGGAAGTGTCATAAATGTCTGCTTTGAAAAATTCTTTAAAAAGGTCAAACGATTCTTTTGTTAGTTTAACTTCTTTGTCAGAAATGTCGATAATGTCTTTTATTGTTTCAAGATAATTGCTCTTGTCAAAAATAAAAAAGTTTAATTCTTCTTTAGTCGGGATTTTGCCGACTAATTCAATAGGTTGCTGAAAACAAATTGCCTTAACTGTGTGTAAAGCATTAAACGAACTACCGTAAAGCGGTAGTTTCGCTTGTATGTGTCTTTCTACCACTTTGATAAAGCGTTTTTTTTGTTTTTTCAGTTGAAAGAACGGATTTATAGAATTTCCGCTTTTTATTGGCTCTCCGTTTTCGTTTGTCCAGATGCAAAATTCAAAATCAGATTTTGCGTTACTGGGTAATGTGATTTTACCACCAACATTTTTAAAGTCAATAATACAAACCGCTTTCGGTGTTACGAGTAAAGCGTCAATTTGTAGTCGGTTTTCTTCTTTACAATGAGGGTTTCCGATAAGTAACCCGTCATATGAATACTTGTCAAACATCTTTTTCAAATTGTCAGCAAACTCTCTGAAAAAAGTGTTTTCATAGTTTTTTGACGCTGTTCCTTTTCTTATTTCAAGCATTTCTCTCGTCTGTTATGTTTTGGTTACTGTGTAGTATTGTAGTATCTTTAGGGTTGCCAACTCCTTCATATCCGAACTACTTCGCTTTTTATCCATTTTTGGGAGTATATACGAAGTGTTGTGTATATACTCCATATAGAAATACTATTACACTTGTCAACCTCACCATGTTAAATCGTCCTGATTAAAGCTACATCATCCACCGTGCTGCAAATCTGCCTCAAATTTTTTGTACACGCAAGTGTGTAAATTTCCATTGTTTTACTTTACGCATTGCCCGGTCATTTCTGGACTTCGCTCACATTTGCTCACCTTCTATCAGATGCGTGGCAAAGCCGTGCCACATTTTTTGAATAAGCATATTTTTCACGTTTTTATATTTTTTCAAGCAATTTTTGGTAGTGTACCCTTAATTGTGTAAATTTTATAGTTGAACCAATGTAGTAGAAGTTGGGGAAGTGTTCAAGGAAATTATGGAAAACCCAGAAAAAATGTTTGAGATGTTTCAATTTGACATGCGTACGCTCTGTGAAATGGCGTTAGAAGGCCTTTGAAAGCTTGAACTTAGTCAATTTTTGGGGCGTGAAAAATAGCAGAGTATTGAACATAGCAATAACAAGAAGAATTATCGCAATGGAAGCTATCAACGTCAGTATACCGTAAAAAATATTGGGACGCTCAATATACAGGTACCCCGTGATCGCCATGGCGAGTTTACCTATAAGCTATTGCAAAAATATGAGAGGTAAGACAAATCATTAGAGAAAGATATTGCGCTGATGTTTCTTTCTGGGCTTTCTACGAGTGGGATATCGCTGATATCGAAGACGTTGATAGGACGAAGCATTTTGCCAGATGAAGTATCTAAGGTAAACAAAGAGCTTTTGACGTGAATAGAGACGTGGAGGATGCGGCCATTGGGAGGGCTTACCATCAAGTATATGTATATAGATGGTGTTAATTTCGCCATAGGAATAGACAAAAGCGTTGAAAAAGTGCCTATTTTAGTGGTAATAGGCGTCACAGATACCAATCATAAGGTATTTTTAACTCTTCAGCAGGGGGATAAAGAATCCGCATCAACATGGCGTGAAATTTTTAAAGATATGAAATCTCGGGGGCTGCGAAAAGAAACAATACAGTTGGGAATTATGGATGGGCTTAGCGGACTGGAGAAGGTATTTAAGGAAGAGTTTCCTAATGCCAAAGTGCAGCGATGCCAGGTGCATGTCAGCCGCAATGTGTTGAGCAAAGTCACGCACAGCAAAAAACTTGAGGTAATGGATAAACTTCGAGATATTTTCTATGCATCATCGAAGAGTAAGGCAAAGGAACACTTTGAGAAGTTTGTTGAAGCGTATGAAGGAGTCTTTCCATCGGCAGTGAAATCGTTAAAAGATAGTATTGAATCGTGCCTTACGTTTTATGCATTTCCGAAAGAAGAATGGATAAGTTTACGCACGACGAATGTGATTGAGCGTGTACACAAGGAATTTAAACGCCGAACCAAGCCTATGGAAATACTTGCAGGAGAAGAATCGACATATAGAATATTGTGTTTTATTGCACTAAAATTGGAGTTAAACTGGAGGAAGGCTCCATTGGGCAAAAATAATTTGCCGATACTTGATAAATTTACAAAAAATAGTTGATTGTAACTTAAAAAGGCGTTAGTGATGATTATATATTGATTAAAGCAAATTGTATATAATTATTTTTTGGAGATTATATAATGTACACTTTGCCCCAAACCAATCATCCACAAATAAATGTATTAATTAAATTGTTTGAATCTGAATCACAGCCATTTAGAAAAATACACCGAATGATCGATTTATTTGAAACCATTATTAAAACTCATACTGCAAGTATAGTTTGCTGGTATCTTGATAGAGAAAATATATCAGATACAATCAGAAAGTTGCTGGCTGAAAGTTTGCAAACACCATCTCTTGGTACCTGGCAGTACTTTAGTGTGGAAACGATGAAAGAAATAAAAAAACAGCACTTAGGGTTGTTTGTTAAAGGTTTTGAAGAATATTTTAAAAAATGGAAAAAAGATGTAAATACGGTTATTGAAACTAGAAACAAATATGCACATGGTGCAACACCGCCTGATGATGTTTGTTTGAAAAAAATTAATGAGTTGATACCAATCCTTGACACTATGCTGAAGGCAGAGTGGCTTGCTTTAACAACTGTAGTAGCATTTTGGAAGATTGATGGAAAATTAACACCAATACTGGTGGAAGGAGCAACAAAGGAACTTTACCAGAATTTTGGCGTGTATAATATACAACAAGAAATAAATCCTAATGATGTGTACTTAGTGGGGAAGGAAGGTGTGCTGGTGCGATTGTTCCCATTAATGGTTGTGGATTTCGTAGATAATAATGAAAAAAAAGAAGTGTTGGGATTGTATTTTTTCAATGATTTACGGTCAAAACGAAAAGTATCACTGTTAAACTATCCCAATGCACTACATATCCGTAATGACAAAATCTATGAAACGTTTATAAAACGCATACCAGTGGATAGATGGTCCAGTAGTAATGTAGATGAATTTTCAATGAAAATTGAAGATTTAACTGTAAGTTTTAAGGGAAGAGAAGACAAGCTAAAGGAACTTAAAGAATACATAACAACAGATAAGCCACGACAGGTAATGGTTACAGGAGCACCAGGGGTGGGGAAATCAGCATTGATAGCACATATGATTAAGGATTTGTCAGGGATAGGAGGAGAACATTACAAAAAAGCCAAAGGTATAGTGATTGTTGAATATTTTATACAAAAAGGTACTCGTTATGCTGAAAGGAACTACTATCTTCAGTATATAAATCAGCGGCTGGAAAAAATATTTGGGACAGGCATAAAGATTGGAACAAAACCTGAGGAGATGGCGGATGGATTATACAAGAGGCTACAGAAAATATCACAGAAAATAAAGGAAGGATTTGTAAAGGATAAAGAACGCATCACTAAGCTGGTGCTGTGTATAGATGGTCTGGATGAGGCAAATGATCTTTTACCATATATACCTGTCGAACTGTATAATAATATAGTAACGATAGTAAGTAGCCGCCCTACACCACAGGCAGAGGAGCTATATTTGCAGCGTTTTGATAGGGAGGCACGGCGTAAAGTAGAGTTACATGGGTTGCAGCGGGAAGATATACGGGCATTATTATATGATGTGACCAACAAGTACCAGTTACAGGAAGAGTACGTTGAAGCAGTGTTGGAGCGTTCACAGGGAAATCCATTATATTTGAATCTTTTATGTGATGAGTTAATCGAAAAAAAAAGGGAAGCCAATGATGTATCAACATTGCCTGGCAGTATAAAAGAATTTTATAATGAGATATTACAGCGTTTAGGAAATGAAGCAGTGGAAATGTTATGGCTTTTAGCAGTTGCACGGGATTACATTACAGCAGTACAGGCAGGAGAGTTTTTAGGTATAGGAGTTTTAGAAGCAGAAAAGCGCATACATTCAGCAATGGAGGTGTTGAGTATAAATTCTAATAAAAGCTATGATGCGTACCAGTTATTTCACGATAGTCTTCGTGATTACTTGTGGGATAATTACCGTGCAATGTTGATAGTAATGGAAAAACGTATAGTGGAAACATGTACCAAGTGGAGAGAGTTAATTGGTAAAAAAGAAAAGAGAGAAATTCTGGAGTATATTTTGAAATATTACTGTACGCATTTAGAGCATTTGGGGGATTTAGAAGAAAAACCCAATTTGAAACCACCAGTGCGGTGGGATGCCAATGAGTACAGAAAGAAAGTATATGATCTAATACTTAATGAAGAATATAGGCAAATGCAGAAACAGTATCTGGTATCCAGGAATTACGCATTAGCAGATTTGGAACGTGTGGTACGCATGATAGTTAAAGATACAGCTGGTGAAGCTGGTGACATTATAGATGAAGATACCATACTAGCAACGGGGAATTTGCCAAAACTTGCGCAGATAGTGGTAACAGCAGCAAATGAAGCAAATGCAGCTTATAAGGATATTATTATAATGATATTGCAATATGCAAAACACGGTAAGATACAAGTTGCATTAGAATTGTTAGATATAATTACGGATGATAACCTATTATTATATATTTCAATACTATTGTTATGGATATTGGTTGATTTAAAAATAAATCAAGAAGAAAAGAAAAGGTTGATTACGCTGATTGTAAATAAAATAGATGAAACCGTAGTACCAGGTCATTTCTATAAAATCTCAAATTTGGATTATTTATTAGCTTATATCATTAACAAAATGTATTTACTTGGTTTAAATGTTGATTTTATAAGAAAAATTTGTGATAGTGAAGATATATATCATTGCTTAAATAAATTATTAACATTTAGGGATGTTGATTTCGAATTAGTATTTTCATTAATTGAAAATATGAGAATAGAAGCTTCGACTAGAAGTGTTGTTCAGATAATTACATCTTTTACAAATTCAAAGACATTGAATGAAACTGATAAATGCAAGATAAGCGAATATTTGAATAAGTTAAATAAAGTATATAATAATGCCTCTAAGACAAACACAAAATTAAATACGGGATTAATGATATCTAAACTTTTAATACTATTAGAGAAAAAAGATGAGGCGTTTGATTATTTTTTGAACTCAGTAGAATTGTTTTTAATAGATGGATTCAGTATTAAACTATTTAAATTGTTAATAAATGCATATACAGAGTTTGGAGAAAAAAAGTATTTAACAACATTAATAGATCAAATATTAAAAGTTAGTGAAAATGTTAGTGATACCTGGAAAAAAGGAGAGTTGTTAACAATCGCTTCTAAATTATTGATTCAAATAGGTGATAGAGCGAAAGCTGCAGCAATCATAGAGGAAACATTGTGTTTGGTAGAAAATATTGACTATGAAAATAATGAAAATGAACTATACTTTAATATATCCAATAAGGATATTATATTTAGAAAAAGAAATGAGGTATCTTTGGGAAATAGATATATAAAACATGTATATGAAAAAAATTTTTTAATTTGCACAATAGCAATATTATATAATGAATTAGGTTATGATGCTAAAGTTAATAAACTATTGATTAAAGCGATTGATTTAGCAAAATCTATAAATAATCTAAACAATAAAATAAGTTTAATGACAGATATATGCAAAGCTATTATAGAGATGAATAAATATGAATTTGTTGATGAAGTTGTTAATATTATTATCGATATTATAAAATCAGATTTTACAAAAGAAGAATTGCTTATTGAGGGCTTAATTGATGTTCTGGTGTCTACTGGTAATATAGAACGTGCTATTGATGTAATAAATAATATATGCATTAGTCACCAGGCTATCAATTTAGGAACTGTTCATCTTGCTTCATGGCTAGTTTCAAATGGAGATATTCAAAAAGCAAAAGAGGTAATAAGATATTGTCGCTATCCAGATGGTAGGGTAGAAACAATTAATTCACTTGTCCAAATAATTGCTAAAACCAGAAATAAAAATGAAGTAAAAAAAATATTAGAAGAAATTGATGATGATTTATATCATAATAGTTCAATTTTTTTAGAATTGATAAATATCATTGCTGAATGTTGTAAAAAGGATGATGCTATAGAATTAATTGAATATGTATATAATAAATCTTTTAATAAAATTTCTATAATTAAATATAGCACTAATGATAATATTACTAGTTGTTTGAGTAGAGGTTTATATAAGTTTTTTGATAATAAAAAGTTTGAAGGTGCAGGAATAGCACTATTAACAAATATACTAAAATACATCTTACTTGCAGAATTAATAGACATTACAATAGAACAAAATAATGGTTATTATGATAATAAGACAAGAAGGGAATTGTTGGCAAATCATTACAAAGATTTAGTCATGCACAATTTTGATGATTCAAATAAATTTGATGAAAAGTTATTAAAACTTTTGTCTGAATTAGATTTTATGGTTAATAAGCATTTTGATAGTATAGTAAAAATTTTAGATAAATATGAAAAAAGAGAAATCGTTAAAACGTTAGTGTTAGACCGAATTGCTTACATTAAAAAGGGTTACAATCCTGAAAAGTTAAAAATTAGTTATCTTACTGATGTTGCACATACAGTAGCTGATATTGATGAGATAGATATTTTACATGATCTTATTGATTATATAATGAATTTGATTAAACATGGCTATATAGATAAGTATAATAAACAGGAATTCTTGGTAGAAATTATACAATTGTATTCAAAAATTGGAGATTTTTTCTTAGCTTTACATACTTTAAAAAAATTAAAAGAAATTGGTGAGGATGATGATATATCTAAATTATTATATAGAAATAAAGCGATTAATAGTATCACACAATGTGAAATAAAAGATAAAGTTGATGAAATTTATGATGTATTAATTACTTGGGCTATGGAAATGCCTGATGAGGATAGCAGGCAAAGTTCTTTATTCCCAATAATTATTGGATTGGCAAAACTAAATAAATTTGAAAAATGCAAAGAGTTGCTACTCACACTAAATAATATAAATAGAGCAAAAGCGTTATTAAATATTTTTAATTTGTTTTATGATAAACATGAGAAAGAGAATGCTCAAATATTTTTAGACCAGGCAATTGAAGTTATAGAGAGTATAAATGTTAACGGTGAAATAGATTTGAAAAGTATTTATGTCTTGGCTATGCTTGCAGAAGCTTACCAGAAAATAGGAGATAATTTAAAGGCAATTCAATATATTGATAAAATGTATCAATATATTGAAAAAGTGAGGGTTTTTAAAAAAGAAGAAGATATAGTTAATATTTTATGTAAAAGTGCCAGTGTGCTTTCAGATAATAGTGTAAAGATGAAGTTATATGAACATGTTGTTAATATTATTGTTAATGATTGCGATAATGACAATTATGATAAACTAAATACGTTAAAAGAAGATGTTATACTTTCCATCGTAAAATCAGGAGTAAATTATTGGGAAATCATTGAAAATATTTATATAAAGAAAAAAAATGCAAAAATTGCATTCATACATAGTATTTTATCAGAATTTAGATATGGAATCAACTGTGAATATAAATCTTTGCCATTTATTATCCGCACATTATCGTGGATTCCTCTTGATAGTGTTGCAGCATATCAAGGTATTTACATGTTGCTACTAAATTTTGCATACCATGGATGGTTTGATACAGTAGCCAATATAGCCCTTATATGTCCACAATTGGGTTTGGCTGATATATTTGAAGAATACCGTAAGCCATTTTCGTATGACACGTTGGATGAATGGCTGGAAACAGTACCAAAAAAATCCTACCGTGAGCAGATACAGCTTTGGGCAAAATGGGTAAAAGAAGGGGAACTTACCAGAGGAGATTTTGAAGAAAAAGTACAGGAGTTGCTGAAATAACAAAGCAGGTACCGATTGTGTTCTTTTAATTTAATTTTTCCCAAGTGTAATTGTTGAGCAATTGGTTTTATTAAAAAAGTGATTACATTGCTTTGGAATTGAATTTAAAGGAAGATAAAAAAGCTTAGGGAGTTTGGCTTGGATATCTTTTGTTATTTGCAAAATGTTTATCTTGAGTTTTATAGTTGCCATTGAAAGCGTAATAGTAGCTATTAAAAGAAATAGAGTAATTACGTACTGAGATGAGAGAGTTGCAGTTAAAGCTGACCAGGGAATAGAACAGGAGCGATTAAAATTAATAAAAGAGATAGAGCAGGTGCGTGTTGAGGTGGAAAAGAGTAAGGTAAGTATATTGAAGTGGTTAATAGGGTTATTGTTAACACAGACGGTAACTATCATAGGTGTTATAGTAGGATTATTCCAGGCATTTAAGTAACACAGGAAGGTACATAAAACTGAACTAAAAAAATAAAAGCGAAAGGAAAAAAGAATTGACAAAGAAAAAGAGTGTGGTAAAAGTTAATTCACTTAGTAATCAATGGTACATGGTGAATAGATACTGCTAAGTTTGCAGTAAAAAGTAGAAAAAGTAACATTAGTGTTGTTTACTAATAGGTCTTTGAAAACAAAAAACGCATAAATGGCTAAAGATTGTTGTTGGCTATAGGGCAACACTTTATTAAAAGTGAACTTTTACGCAAAAAAATTTAGTCAATTTCTGAAC
>Ga0209204_1002356_pt1 | contig 15572 bp, 12 predicted proteins | sample AD_JPNMR2_MetaG_FD_184425 | JGI IMG/M metagenome (GOLD analysis project Ga0209204, IMG submission 184425) | Active sludge microbial communities of municipal wastewater-treating anaerobic digesters from Japan - AD_JPNMR2_MetaG (SPAdes) (version 2) | ecosystem: Engineered > Bioreactor > Anaerobic...
CCGCTATCGTCGGCAAAGCCAAGTCCTAACTTTTTCCCTTTTCGCCCTGTTATCCATTTGTAAATGTCGTAGGGTTCCCAAATTGGCCGTTTAATTACCTCAATGTTCTCAGGGATATCTTTAAACAGGGAATGGTCGTCGTAAAAGGATTCAGGGTTCTCAGGGGTGTAAACAATTGGCTCCCAGCCAAAATCGCGAAGGTACTTTACAAACTTTAGCCAACGTTGCACGGCAACACCACCCGATGGAGGCCAGTAGTATGTTACTATCAGTACCCTTTTACGCGATGTTTGACTCATACAAAAATTTTTGTTAAAGATAGATAGATTAGCCAATTCCAACAAATGGGGGCATCACTTGATTGTCAATTCAAATGTTTTTCATACCTTTCCTAATCTAACTTAAAATGCATAAGTGTATGGTACTCTTTAAAGTTGTTGCGTGGTTAATCCTTGTTTATGGCATAATTGCATTGGTTGCCAAAAAGGCAAGGCCATCGGGGTTTGACCTTCCCTTTGCTTTGCCAGCCATTTTGGTTGGTGCTATACTTGTAGTGATACTTTCGCTGATTGTGGTTGTTGGGCCGCAGGAGGTTGCTGTGGTTACCACACCAAGTGGTGTCCGCTCTGAACCTCTGCACACCGGATGGCATGTAATAGCCCCGTGGAACGATATTCACTATATGGATAAAACCGTTTGGGTTTACACCTGTGCCAATGCTATTGGCGAGGGCGAAAAACCTAACTCCGATGCTATTTGGGCACCTACCAAGGACGGTATTAAGCTTGGTTTTGATGTATCCGTTTCGTGGCGCATTGATGCCAATGAAGCTCCTTGGATATACCAAAACGTTACGGAAAATGACGGTGGCCGATCGGGACGTTACCTCTGGCTTGAGGAGAATGTAATCCGCGCAAAGCTGAAATCGGCATTAGCTCTAACCGTTTCGGGTTATACTCCCATTGAGGCATACAGCACTAAGCGGAACGACATCCAACAGGAAATCCTTAACCGCATTAAGGATGAATGCAAGCAGTATCGAATAATAATTGATAACGTGGATGTGCGCGAGGTTTACTATAACGAGGAGTACGAAAAGGCTATTAATGCTAAAAAATTAGCTGAGCAGGAAGCCTTAAGGTTAATTGAGGTAACCAAGCAAAAGGAAGAGCAGCTCAAGCAGGCTACTATCGATAAGAATATTGCCATTGAGAAAGCTAAGGGAGAGTCGGAGGCTCTTAAAATCAAGGGTCAGTCCATTAGTAGCAATCCTAAGATCATTGAACTTGAATGGATCAATAAGTGGAATGGTCAGCTTCCCACATACATGATGGGGAATGGCCAGGGAATAATGGTTAACCTTAACAACAAGTAGTAACCCCTACTGAACTAGCGAAGCCGGTAATCCCGGCTTCGTTTGCTATGATTTATCTGCAATTAAAATATCTATTCAAGGCGATATATCGACATAATTTCCTTAAGAATAGCATCGGTATCGACCTTTAAATCTTTCAGCAGGCCCGTTTCCATATCGAAAACCCAGCCATGCACTTTGAGTGTTTTGGAACGGATAGCTTTTTGAACTTCAGGGGCCTTGATAACGTTTACACATTGCACCCTCACGTTCAGTTCTACCAGACGTCTTTGCCTATCGGTAATAGAGTTACTTGTTTCAATTTCGTGTCGATGGTGGCGATAAATATCACGTATATTCCGTAGCCAGGGATTGAGTATATTCATATCTTTAGGCTGCAGTGCAGCCTCAATGCCTCCACAGTGGTAGTGACCTCAAACTACAATATGTTCAACCCTTAGTACCGTTACAGCATAGTTTATTATTGCCATTGAGGCAAGGTCGCCAGCGGGAACGAGGTTGGCAATATTGCGGTAAACAAAAACATCGCCCGGATTTGCCCCCATAAGCTCTTCAGCTGTAACCCGGCTATCGGAACAGCCAATGTAAAGCATTTTGGGTTGCTGGTTTAGCGAAAGGTTTAGAAAGAAACTGGGGTTAACGCGCTTGCGCGCTTCAGCCCAGTTCCTGTTATTCTCAAAAACCTTTTTGATGTCCATGAGCTACAAAACAATATTACCATGCTTGCGGGGTGGGTTCTGCTGGCTCTTGGTACGGGTCATCTCCAATGCCTGAATAAGCTTGGCACGAGTTTGTTTTGGGTAGATAACCTCATCGATATAGCCCAGTTCAGCAGCACGGTAGGGGTTTGCAAATGTCTCGCGGTACTCATCAATTAGTTCCTGACGGGTTTCCTCGCTGTCAATTTTATTCCTGTACAGTATGTTTACTGCTCCCTCGGGGCCCATAACAGCAATCTCAGCCATGGGATAGGCGTAGTTAACATCGGCGCCAACCTGCTTGCTGGACATTACGCAGTATGCACCACCGTATGCCTTGCGGGTGATTACCGCAATTTTAGGAACTGTTGCTTCCGAGTAAGCGTATAGCAGCTTTGCTCCATGGCGAATAATACCATTCGATTCCTGATTAACACCCGGTAGAAATCCCGGAACATCAACAAAGGTTACAATGGGAATGTTGAACGAGTCGCAGAAGCGAATAAAGCGGGCGCCCTTAACCGATGCGTCGATATCGAGCACGCCGGCAAGATGGGCAGGCTGGTTGGCAACTATGCCAACGGTGTGTCCCGCCATACGTGCAAAGCCAACAACAATATTTTTGGCAAAAAGCGGCTGAACCTCCAGAAAGTTTTTATCGTCAACCACGGTTAGGATTAACTCCTTGATATCGTAGGGTTTATTTGGGTCGGCTGGGATTAGGGTTTGTAGACTTTCGTCCTCGCGGAGCGGGTCATCGGTTGTTGGGAAAACGGGTGGCTCCTCCATGTTGTTAACGGGTAGAAAACTCATTAGCTCCCTAACAAGCATAAGTGCCTGTTCGTCGTTTTCGGCAATGAAGTGCGCTACGCCGCTTTTGGCATTATGGGTAACAGCTCCGCCCAGCTCATCCTTGGTAACATCCTCGTGTGTAACGGCTTTTATCACATCGGGTCCGGTAACAAACATGTAGCTGGAATCCTTAACCATAATAATAAAATCGGTTAGGGCTGGTGAGTACACTGCACCGCCAGCGCAAGGTCCCATTATACAGGTTACCTGTGGGATAACCCCGGAACTACGAACGTTGTTATAGAATATCTCGGCATAGCCAGCCAAACTCTGAACACCTTCCTGAATACGTGCACCACCCGAGTCGTTCAGCCCAATAATTGGTGCGCCCATACGGGTGGCCAACTGCTGAAGCTTGATAATCTTATCGGCGTTAGCCCTACTAAGCGTACCGCCAAAAACAGTAAAATCGTATGCATAAACGTAAACCAACCGTCCGTCAATCTTGCCATAACCGGTTACCACGCCGTCGCCGGGTATTCGGTTCTTATCCATGCCAAAATCGTTGGTACGGTGGGTCACAAACTTGTCAAATTCATTGAAAGTACCGGGGTCGAGCAGTTCAACAATACGTTCCCTTGCTGTTTTTTTCCCACTTTCGTGTTGTTTAGCAATACGATCGGATCCGCCAGCCTGCTCGGCTATGGCATTGCGTCGCTCTAACTCCTGATATAGCTCATCAAGTGTTTTCATGGAAAAAAATAATAAAGGTTTAAGGATAGAATTTACTCAATCTCAACAAGCGGTTGGTTAGCATTGATATTATCGCCCTCAGCCACGAATATTTTCTTTACAATCCCATCAACGGGGCTTTTGTACTCGCTTTCCATTTTCATGGCCGATATAACAATCACCGTTGTTCCTTTTGAAACGGTTTCGCCTTCAGATACCGGAATCTTAACCACCCTACCGGGCATGGGTGTTGATATTATCTTATCGGCAGCATGGTCGTCGAGAGCCTTTCGGCTTCGTTGGTATCGGCTTTGGGCGTCAATAATTTCCACCTCGTGGGAGTTGTAAAAGGTATTCACGTAGTAATTTTTTGGCCCATCGCCAGGAATAATCTCAATGTTAAACGATTTGCCATTATGGATTATGGAAAAAACACCGTTCTCAACCTGGGCAATGTCCACCTCGTACTCAACGCCATCAACCTCAAAAACGGCAATATTTTCATCACGGCGCACCAGCTTAACCTCGGCTATGCGATCGCCAATTCTAACTTCAAGTCCCATTTGTTCAAGCATGTTTGTTTAGTAAGGAAGCAAGCTGCGCTTTAACCCGTATGTTTTCCAGTTGTCGGAGTGGGTTACGGTAAAATCGCTCATGGCCACCTTTTCCATCTTGGTGATAAAATCGAAATAGGCTGCAATTATTGCCATATCCTCAAAGATTTTACTGCCACGAGGCTGAATATCCATCAGTTCATCAAGGTGTTCGGGTATGAAGTGGGTGTTGTAGTTACCCATCCTAAAGTCGTGGTTATCCATGATACGCTCAAGGAAGCGGATGGATGTTTTCACCCCGGTGATTTTGTACTCAAACAGAGCCCGTTTCATTCGGTTGATGGCCTCGGTACGGTCGCGCCCCCAAGTGATAAGCTTGCTAATCATGGGGTCGTAGTAAATAGGAATTTCGTAGCCCTCGTAAGCATAGCCATCGGTTCTAACACCAAGCCCATTGGGCTCGCTGATATGCCTGATAAGGCCGGGCGATGGCATAAAGTTGTTGAACGGATCCTCGGCAAGTATGCGGCATTCAATGGCATGCCCATGCTGGGCAATCTCATCCTGTTTAAACGATATTGGCAGGCCTGAGGCAATGCGGATTTGTTCCTTAACCAGATCGATGCCGGTAACACGCTCAGTAATGGGATGTTCCACCTGCAGGCGGGTGTTCATTTCAAGGAAGTAGAAGTTGTGGTTGGCATCAACCAGAAACTCGATGGTTCCTGCTCCAACGTAGTTAACAGCCTTAGCAGCTGCCACGGCCGCTTTACCCATCTCATCCCTAAGCTCAGGGGTAAGAAAAGGCGATGGGGTTTCCTCAACCACCTTTTGATGCCTTCGCTGTATGGAGCATTCGCGCTCAAACAGATGAACAGTATTGCCGTGCCTGTCGGCAAGTATTTGGAACTCGATATGGTGAGGCGATTCAACATACTTCTCCATGTAAACGGTATCGTCGCCAAAGGCCGATAGGGCTTCGGACTGAGCCATTTTCACAGCCGATATCAGTTCCTCGGGCTTGCGAACCAGCCGCATACCTTTCCCGCCACCACCGGCCGAAGCCTTGATGATTACCGGCAGGCCAATCTCGTCAACAATCTTACGAACGGTTTCCATGTCCGAAACTTTTTGCTGGGTCCCGGGTACAACAGGTACGCCGGCAGCAATCATGGTTTGACGGGCGGTTATCTTGTCGCCCATTTGGTTTATGGCTTGGGGGTCGGGTCCAATAAAGGTTATTCCGGCCTCGGCGCATTTACGGGCAAAATCGGCGTTTTCCGAAAGGAAACCGTAGCCCGGGTGAATGGCATCGGCACCTGCTTTCAGGGCTACCTCAATAATCTTATCGCCATTCAGGTAGCTTTCCCTTGAGGGCGATGGCCCGATGTGGTATGCCTCATCGGCATAGCGAACATGGAGTGCACGCCTGTCGGCGTCGGAGTAAACCGCTACGGAGAGTATCCCCATCTCGCGGCACGAACGGATAACCCGGACTGCAATCTCGCCCCGGTTAGCTATTAATACTTTTTTAATCATAGTTGTCCCAGATATGAATCCATGACAAAGGTATGGAAAAAAATCTTTTTTGTGCAAGCAAATTTATACAAATATGTTGTTCGGCACAATTATATAGCATGTTTGTATTCGTCGAAAACGTTTTAAATCAACATTTTGGATAAAACGTTCGTTTGATTATTTTTATTAAGTCTAAAAGGTAGAATCGGAGAATAAGGAGAAGGAAAAGTAACTAAGGGGCGGAGAAGTGAAATGTAATTGCCTATGATTGTGTGCAATGATGTTAGATTAACGTTCAGCGGCTATAAGACGTTTTTTATGGCGTATAGCCGCTGTTATGCGATAGGCAGATTGTCTTTTTTTTTTCTTCATTTCTAACCTCACACTTTCCCTACCGGCGGATCGCACGGATGGGTTTAAGTGATTCCTGACATAACCAATAGTAAATGAGTATATGTCCACTTCTCCCAGCCTTCGTTAAATATCTCCTTTAGAAATAGTGAAAAAGCGTTCAAAGAACAGAGTCAGCTTATTTAATACGCTTTCGCGTTTTTTCGATCGTTCGCCCGTGGGCGTAAAACGTGAGATAGGGGGTAAAACCTTTGCGAAATCGGTGCCTGTGGTTGTAATATATCCATTACGAAATGCATTTTGCATAAATTTATAGGTTTCTTCGGGGTTAAGATTTTCCTGCTTGATTATTTCATCCAGTTCTTCTCTTCTTTTGGTTTCGATGTATGTTTGCCATGCTTCATCTACTACCGAATGAGCATCGAGCGAGTCAATAAATTGTAAAATGAGGTCTTTTTTATTGCGTAGCCCAACAGTTGCATCAATGGCTTTATTGATATCAACCAGTATTTCTTTGTTTTTGATGTGGTCTTTGTGATACTTTTTAACCAAGTCCAAAATATAATCAATGTTTATCTCCACCTGCTTAATGAGTTCCATTTCAAAGACCAAATCGTCGTTGATAACTTCTTTTTCCTCATCTCCAGTTTTGCGAAACTCATTGTACAAATCGATGTAGATGCTATGATAATCTTGCGTATTTCGTTCGGTTAGTATTTCGTTACCTTTAAATTCATCAAAAGCAGAAAGTATATTTTGCAAGCGCAAAATGGCGCCGTAAAGCTTTATAAAATCTTTTTTAGCTTGTTCGCTTATAATAGGTACACCTATAGGATATTTATTCAACAGTTCTTCCACCAAGTCTTTATAGCCACGTACTTCTTTATTACCTTCTTTGTAGCCGTAGTAATAATCAGAATAAGTTTTTAACAAAACAATTCCGCTGGCTTCCTTATCGCCAAAGAGGGCAATGGCTTCGTTGGTGGCTTGTTCCAGATTGCGAAAACAAACAATATTGCCAAAGGTTTTGACGCTGTTTAAAATACGGTTGGTGCGCGAGTAGGCTTGCAAAAGTCCATGATACCGTAAATTCTTATCCACCCACAGGGTATTGAGCGTGGTGGCATCAAAGCCAGTTAAAAACATATTCACCACAAGCAAAATATCTATCTCTCGATTTTTGACGCGTTCGCTTACATCTTTATAGTAATTCTGAAATTTATCGGACGAGGTGTCGTACATGGTACCAAACATGGCATTATAGTCCGCAATGGCACTTTCCAGAAAATCGCGTGAACTTTGGTCGAGTCCGCTGGTGTCTTCGGAATTTTCGTCTATTACGCCATCAATTTCTTCTTCGTTTACTCCAAAACTGTAAATAAGGGCTATCTTGAGTTGCTTATCGCTGGGCAAGTTTGCCATCTGTTTTTTAAACTCAGCATAATACTTTTTAGCGGCTTCAATGGACGAAACGGCAAAAATAGAGTTGAATCCACCTAAGCGACGGTCTTTTATCTTATAGTAAACATTGCGTTTGGTTTTTTGGTCAAAATGTTCAAGAATATATTTAACTATATTGGCTATGCGTTCGGAAGCGAATAAAGCTCGTTCGCGGTCAATGTCGTTTACCTTTTTGTCTTCGATATTTTCGGCTTCGCGCATGGTAGATACGTAATCTACTTTAAAGGGCAAGACATTGCGGTCGGCAATGGCATCGACAATGGTGTAGGTGTGCAATTTTTCGCCAAAAGCTTGCTCGGTAGTTTTCAGGTTGGGCTTACCGCTCGATGAGGCATTGACAGCAAAAATAGGAGTACCCGTAAATCCAAATAGGTGATAGTTTTTAAATGCCTTGGTGATAGCTGCATGCATTTCGCCAAACTGCGATCGGTGGCATTCGTCGAAGATGATTACTACATGACCATTAAAAATAGTATGCCCTTTATTGCTTTTTATAAATCGTTCGAGTTTTTGAATGGTGGTAATGATGATGCGAGCATTTTTATCTTCGAGTTGTCGTTTGAGTATGGCGGTACTGGTATTGCTGTTGGCAGCTCCTTTTTCAAACTTATCATACTCGCGCATGGTTTGATAATCCAAATCTTTGCGGTCAACCACAAAGAGCACTTTGTCCACATAGGGCAGCTTGCTTGCCAGTTGAGCAGTTTTAAAGCTGGTAAGCGTCTTGCCCGAACCGGTAGTGTGCCAGATGTAACCGCCTGCTTCGATGGTTCCCAGCTTTTTGTAATTGGTGCTGATTTCTATTTTCTTCAAAATTTTTTCGGTAGCCACAATCTGGTACGGACGCATCACTAAAAGGAGCCGATCGGTAGTAAACACACAGTAGCGGGTAAGGATATTTAAAAGCGTATGTTTGGCAAAAAAAGTTTTGGCAAAGTCCATCAACTCCATGATGGGTTTGTTTTTCTCATCTGCCCACCAGCTGGTAAACTCAAAACTGTTGCTGGTGCGTTTCCCTTTTTTTACACTCCCCTCCCTGGTTTCCTTTATGTGCTGCGAGCGGGTGGTATTGCTGTAGTACTTGGTATGCGTGCCGTTGGAGATGACAAAAATTTGTATGTATTCAAAAAGTCCCGAACCTGCCCAAAAACTCTCGCGCTGGTAGCGGTTAATCTGGTTAAAAGCTTCCTCCAATGCTACGCCACGGCGTTTAAGCTCAATATGTACCAGCGGCAGACCATTTACCAGAATGGTAACATCGTAGCGGTTGGATCGCTGGCCTGCTTCGGTACTGTATTGATTGATGACTTGCAGATGATTGTTATGAATGTATTGCTTATCAATCAAATAAATGTTTTTGGTACTTCCATCATCGCGTTTTAAAATTTTGATGTAATCTTCCTGAATGGTGGTGGTTTTGTCTTCGATGCTATGATTAGGATTGCCTATTTCGGTTTTGAAAAATTGCTCCCATTCGGTATCGGTAAAGGTGAGGTTGTTGAGTTTTTCCAATTGCTTGCGCAGGTTTGCCTTTAAATCTTCTTCTGTTTTAATAGGCAAATACTCATAAGCCTGCACTTGTAATTGCTCGATAAACGCTTTTTCGAGCTCTGCTTCGCTTTGGTACGATTGTTCGGTACGGTACGCAGGCGTATATTCGGCTACTACCGTACTTTCGGGATTTTCGACTACTAAATTATATTTTGCGTTACTATTCATTTTTTGTGTTTTTTTAAATAATCTAAACCTTTTTTTGTTGTTTTATACTTTTGATTTTTACTCGTTGGTTTATCAGGAATCGTTAATTCTAAAAAACCATTCTCAATTAATGGAGATAATATAAATTTTCTGAAATATTCTCTGTCTTTAACAGAGATGCGATTTTGTATTTCTTCTCTTGATTTTTCTGTTTGGCAAAAAATTAATATCTTAATATCTCGGGTATCATGCGGGGTATCTTGCGGGGTATCTTGGGGGGTAACTTGGGGGGTATCTTGCGGGGTATCTTGCGGGGTTAATGGAATAATAATTTTAAAAATATCTTCTTCAATCAATTCGGGGGTTGAATTGGAGTATATTTTAACATATTTAGTAAGATTCCTTACTCCTGAACCCAACTCATCTGCAAAACCAATTTCTTTAAAAACCCTTGCAATAGTTGGATTTTTAGGATAGGGAGAAAAATCTTTAAGATTGATTTTACCATGACCATAAGGTTTATTAGCGTTTTCTGTTCTGATTTGATTTTTTTCAATAATAAATTTTGCGGGGAAAGCACTTGTAAATTCTCTGTGCATTAAAATGTTGGATGCAATTTCTCGTAAAATTTTATTTCTAACGCTAATTCTTTGAGTTCCTTCTAAGTAAAATGGGTCTGGCAAGTGTTTTTCTCCAAAGGCAATGATTCTTTCAAAACTGTCAATTAAATTGACTCTTACATCATCTCTGTCATCGTATCTATCTAAATTTTCTCTTCTTAATATTAAATCGGTTTTGTAATGTGGCACAACGGATAAAATAGTTTTTTCTTTTCCAAATAATAAAATTCCTGCTAAAGTAATTCCTTCCTCATTGGTTTGATAATTTTTTGAATACAACTTTGCACTTTTTAATAATTCTAAGTTATCCAACTCTTTCCAAGGATGAGAAGGATTTTGGTTTACTGCTAAATTTCTCGCTTTATTTATTAGATGTTCGTCTAAATCGTCTAATTTGCAATAAGGATAAATTTTATTTTCGGAATAAGATAGTTGTTTTTTTAAGTAAAGCTGAGTTACGAGTGTATGATTGTCGGTTATATCCAAATCTCCATCTTCGTTTCTATCGTAGATTCTATTTTTATATTTCTGAACCTGCGAACCAACGGGTACATAAATATGTAGTATTGGTTTATTATCTATTTCTACCTGATTTATTAAAAGGTAAACAGGCGGAGACATTACGTTGGGGTTGTTAATGGTGGATATAAAGTCCTTTTTTATTTGTTCGATACGGTCTTGGCTAATACCTTCAATTTCTTTATTATCTTTAACTCCTAAAAGAATATCGCCCCCATTTCTATTTAAAAAGGAGCATACTGTTTCGTAAATACTTTGGGGAAGTTGATCTTTACACGATTTAAATTCAACTGAAATACCTTCGCCCATTTGCAGTATTTTTTTTATTCTGGCTATCATTGTTGTTACTGTTTTGGCTCGAAAGTTAACAATCGATTTCTATAATATTCATATTGCTTACGCCGTGCTTCTATTTCTGCCGGCAAGCCCTGCGATATATCGTTCACCAAGGCATCAAATTTATCCAGTATAGCCACAACCCGTTCCTGCTCGGAAAGTGGGGGGATGGGGATGGGGAGCGATTTTAATTTATTTCCATTTAAACCAGGTATACCTGCACCGTGTTTTGCCTCTTGTATTTTTTCTTGTATATTTTTAAGATAAAAATATAAGAACCTATTGTTAATTATGTTATCTTCAATAGGTTTTACTACAAAACAATGTGCGCCTGCCCAAAATTTGGTTGAAACATAGTTAACATATCCAGCAGAAGCTCCACCTTGACTAATAGCTATTGAATTTTCTGCAGTATTGTAATCATTATAAAATCCTGATGGATTAATACCTCCATTATAGACAGGATATAATCCATCCGTTAACATTTCGGTTTTATTTAACTGCGTTCCTAAATCAATGTTTGCCACCTCCCACAACTTCTTCCACTCCACTTCCACTCCATTGAGGTACCAGCGGCCGTTGTGCTCTACGGGGGTGAGGAGCGTGTTGCGGTAGTATTCGTATTGCTTGCGGCGTGCTTCTAATTCTGCTTCTAATTCTGCTTTTAATTCTGTAAAGGTGTCGAGTATTTTTACTATCTCCTCTTGTATGGGAAGCGGGGGGAGGGGGATGGGGATTTGTGCAAATAATTTTTTTGATACATTAAATCTAGTTACACCATTAGCTGTTTTACCTATTTGTTTTCTTAATTCTTCACTTCTAAAGAGATATTTTAAAAATCCCGGTAAAAAAATACTTTTATCAAATAAACGAAAACCAAAACAAAAACTATTCAAATATAAAGGCTCATCAATGTGTTTAGTTAAGACTGATGATATACCACATTCATCAGGCGTTTCTGATGAACCAGTAAATAATACATCCCCGTACTCTATTCTATTTTGTTGTTCATTCTCATTTATTTTAACATAATTTTCAATGTTTGTATCAATTTCGATATTTGAATATACATTCATATATGTAACATACTTAGCATTTCCATTGGTAAAATCATTTTTATTTTTCCCTGTAAGTCCATTATATAAAAAACCAATCTCCCCTAGCTTCTTCCACTCCACGCCATCGGGGCAAAGATCGGCAATGAGTTTTTCGATTCGGTTCATAGCTTTAGCCCTCCAACTCTTTTACAATTTCGTCAATGGCTTTGCGTAATTCTGCCTGCCTTGCTACAATCTGCTCAATCTCGGCATTGAGTTTTTTTATATCCACCTCCTCACGATCTTCCTTTTGGGCTACGTAGGTAGATACGGCAATGTTGTAGTCGTTTTCGGCAATGGTTTGGTTGGTTACGAGTTTGGCAAAATGGGGAATGTCTTTGCGTTCTATAAAGGCATTTAAAATCTTCTCCCGGTTTTGTTCGCTGAGTTTATTTTTGTTGCCTTCGCGGACAAACTCGGCTGAGGCGTCAATAAACAGCGTGCTGTTGTCTTTTTTACTTTTTTTGAGTACTACAACACAGGTGGCAATGGTGGTACCAAAAAAGAGGTCGGGCGGCAGTTGTATCACGGTATCAATGTAGTTGTTGTCGATGAGGTATTTACGTATTTTCTGCTCGGCACCACCACGGTATAATACACCGGGAAAGTTAACAATGGCAGCCGTGCCGCTGGTAGAAAGCCACGAAAGCATGTGCATTGCAAAAGCAAGGTCGGCTTTACTTTTGGGTGACAATACTCCTGCCGGGGCAAAACGCGGGTCGTTAATGAGCACCGGGTTGCTGTCGCCTTCCCATTTAATAGAATAAGGGGGATTGGAAACAATGGCATCGAAGGGCTCATCGTCCCAGTGCTTGGGGTCGGTAAGGGTATCGCCGTGGGCAATGTCGAATTTATTAAAGTTGATGTCGTGCAAAAACATATTGATGCGGCAAAGGTTGTAGGTGGTGAGGTTTATCTCCTGCCCAAAAAATCCGATGCGTACATTTTCTTTGCCCAGGATTTTGGCAAACTTCAACAGCAGCGAGCCGGAGCCGCAGGCGGGGTCATAGACCTTGTTCACCTCTTTTTTTCCAACCGTGGCAATACGGGCTAACAGTTCGCTCACTTCCTGCGGGGTAAAAAATTCACCCCCCGATTTTCCGGCATTGCTGGCATACATGGTCATCAAAAACTCGTAGGCATCGCCAAAGAGGTCGATGGTGTTTTCGGTGAATTTGCCGTTAGAAAGAGGCATATCGCCAATGGCATCCAGAAGTTTGACAAGCTTTTGGTTTCGCTTTTCGACGGTATTGCCCAGCTTATTGGAATTAACATCCAGGTCGTCGAACAAACCTCTAAGGTCGTCTTCGCTGTCGGTTCCTTTGGCAGAGTTTTCGATGTTGTTAAATACACGGGTAAGGGTTTCGTTGAGGTTCGGGTCGTTTTTTGCCCGAGCACGTACATTGACAAAAAGCTCGCTGGGCAAAATGTAAAATCCTTTTTCTTTTACCGTATCGGCACGTCCCATTTCGGCTTGTTCATCCGAAAGTTTGGCGTAATCGAAGTTGGGGTCAACTTTTTGTTCGTGCTCGTTGATATAATGGGTAAGGTTTTCGCTAATAAAGCGGTAAAAGAGCATGCCCAGTACATAGGTTTTAAAGTCCCAACCATCGACGCTGCCGCGCAGGTCGTTGGCTATTTGCCAAATGGTACGGTACAGTTCGGCACGTTCCTGTTCTCTGGTGTTGTTAATGTTTGCCATAGGTTCTCCTCTTTTATGTTTACTTTTTAAGCCACCAAGGCCAATAGACATCCTGAGTTAAAAATCAAGAAATTTTTTTACAATTATGTTTCTTCCATTATCGTGGCTAACGGTCGGATGTTGCTTACGCTGGGGAGTTAACTACCAGGGGCTTTATCCGCCGTTAAAAATGAGTTAAAAGTAATAAAAATTCCGCATTTGCATCATCAGCCCCAATAGGTATAACCACGTATTGTGGTGCGTTTTTCTCTTTAATCGTCAAATGTTACGATTAAAGGAGCGTGGTCACTATATTTTATCCAGTTTTCATGGTTTCCAATCGCTACATTTTTCAGCTTGTTAATCATTGTTTTCGATGCAAAGCAGTAGTCAATGTGATATTTTCGATTAAGTTTTTTTGAAGAAATAAAGTCGGCTTTGTTTCTTTTCCTTGTTCCTCCTTCGAATAGTAATGATAAGTGCTTAAAATTTCCTTTTCGTTGAGAAGTTTTACAATGTTTGAATGATTCGCTTCGCGATTCGGTTTGTCCCAAATGGAGTTGCTATTAAAATCCCCGGCATTTATTAATTTTTCTTCTTTCAACAAGTCGGAGTAGTAATTTATCGCATTCCAAACTTGAATTCCATAATTATTGTGTGTATCTGGTTTCTGCGCCCAAACAGCGATAAGATTAAATTTGTCGATTTCATTTTCTATCAATAGCGGAACTACAAACCGGTATTCTTTATTATGATTAATGTTTTTTGATATCGAATAATTTCCATATGTAAAAACGCCTAATCCTTTGTTTGCTTTTTCTCCAAACCAGAATTTATCTTTAGGGAGTAGGGTCTCATCTGTGAATTTAAGTTTCTCTAAACTCTCACATTCAGGTACAATAATAATGTTTGGTTTTAGTGTCAGAATCTGTTTGGCTTTTCGTCGGAAAGCCATATTGCAATTCCAAATGATAATTCTCATATCGTTTTACTAAATGCACCATAACGTTGGTAATATGGCCAGAATGGGATTGCGGAGAACATCACTATCAAGTTACAATAAAATTGATGCGCGTGATGAAATTCGCAAACCACCGAAACCTTTATTGGCTATAGCGTGTGTTGGCCACAGTTATTTATTTGTTTATTTGTTTATCATTGTTTTAATATTGTCGAATGACTTTTCTGTTTCAATTTTATCTTTGAAATTGATGATAATTTTGTCCCCATTATTTTTGGTCAGTATCAAATATGGAAATAAATCAGAATGGATTAACAATCTGCTTTTGCCAAATTTATCAAGGTTGAAAAAACCTTTTTTGATATTACCAAAACTAAATCCATTAGTCCGCATTTTAATTGTAGGTAATTCATTAGAAAGTTCAACATTTTCAATTTCGCCTATACTTATTTCAAATCCGTACATTCCTGAAAATCGAATCGTATCATTACCGTAAATTGCCTTTGAAGGGATAAAACCATAAGTTATTAACCCAATCACGAATAAAAATACCAATCCAAGAATAAAATATGTCAGTTTAGTTTTCTTAGTCTTGTTATGGTCAAATTTCTGAGCATTTATAACCAAAATTGTTACCCCGACTAAAGTCACTATGAGTATCATTGAATTGGCAATCATTGTAAAACCAATCCATTTAAATAAATAGTATCCGATTATAATTGACAATCCTATAGTGATTAATCCATTGCGCATAAAAGTCGATAAACCTTCAATGTTTACATTTTTCTTTTTGTCTTTGGACATAGTGTTATATCCAGCAATCAAATCGGGTACGGATTTAACTAAAAATCCAATACCAATCATGAATAATCCAACTATCAAATTAAGTATATCCATTGTCTGTCAGTTTTTTATAATTGTGGCCAACGGTTGAGGCTATATGCAGTAAGGGATTGCGGGCGACTTTCCTGTCCACCGATACGAAATTTTATGCGGGGCAGAATGCTTGATTTAACCACATAAACCCCAATGTTTTATACATGATGTTGGGCGCTGTGTTTCTTATCATTACAATATTCATCAAGTGTCTTTTCAAGTTGTTTAAGTGTTTTAAGAAAACCCTCAAAATCAAAGTTACCATTTACATCTGTTTGGAAAGCATTTTGAATAATTGCAAGA
>Ga0209204_1002366_pt1 | contig 15535 bp, 14 predicted proteins | sample AD_JPNMR2_MetaG_FD_184425 | JGI IMG/M metagenome (GOLD analysis project Ga0209204, IMG submission 184425) | Active sludge microbial communities of municipal wastewater-treating anaerobic digesters from Japan - AD_JPNMR2_MetaG (SPAdes) (version 2) | ecosystem: Engineered > Bioreactor > Anaerobic...
GCCCGTCCTCGAGTATGACATACGCTTTTTTCTCCTTCAAATTAAATACCACCTTTTATCAACATGGGTGTTTTTATTTCAACAGCCGCACCAGCACTGCCTTTTGCGCGTGCAGCCTGTTCTCCGCCTGGTCAAAGATTTCGTTCGCGTGCGCTTCGAACACCTCTTTGGTAATCTCCTCGCCCTTGTGCGCGGGCAGGCAGTGCAGGACCATCGCGTCTTTTTTGGCGACCGCCATGACGCTGTCGTCTATGCAGTAGCCCTTGAACGCTTCGCGGCGTTTTGCCGCCTCGCTCTCCTGCCCCATCGAAGCCCAGACATCGGTATAGAGCACGTCGGCGTCCTTCGCGGCTTCGAAAACATCCTGCGTGCAGGCAAAGTTTCCGCTCTCGTAAGCCCACTTCATAATCTCCGCGTCGGGCTGGTAGTCCTTCGGACAGGCGACGGAAACGCGCATGCCGGTTTTGATGCCGCCGACAATCAAGGAGTTCGCCATATTGTTGCCGTCGCCGATGAAGCACAGTTTAAGCCCGTTCAACCCGCCTTTATACTCGCGAATGGTCATCAGGTCGGCGAGCACCTGACAGGGATGCTCGTAGTCGGTCAGTCCGTTGATGATCGGAATCGTGCCGAAGCGCGCCATCTCCTCCACCTCGCGCTGGTCGAAGGTGCGGATCATAATGCCGTCGAGGTAGCGCGACAAAACGCGGATGGTATCGGCGGTTTCCTCCCCTCTGCCGATCTGGAGATCGTTGGAGGACAGAAACAGCGCCTGCCCGCCGAGCTGGTACATGCCGACTTCAAACGAAACGCGGGTACGGGTGGAGGCTTTGCGAAAAATCATTCCCAAGGTCTTGCCCTTGAGGTGTTTGTGCTCGATTCCGTTCTTCAGCTCGTATTTTAACTGGTCCGCAAGATTAAGTATATCCAATATTTCCTGCGAAGTCAAATCAGAAAGTTTTAACAAATGCTTCATTGTTCGATTACCTCCGATAAAATAGCGACGCCCTTCTTCAAAACGTCAAAGGGGATATTCAGCGCGGGCAGCAGCCGAACCTTATCCTTCGCGGTCAGCACAAGGACGCCTTTCTTGATACATTCGTTCGCCACTTCTTTCGGGTCCTTTGCGGTCTTTATGCCGAGCATCAGTCCCATCCCCGCGACTTGGGTCACATTCTTTAAAGCAGAAAGGGTAGTTTTTAAATATTCGCTTTTTTTGTTTACTTCCGCGAAGAGTTCGTCGGTCAGCCTTTCGATAATGCTGATTGCGCCGGCGGCGCAGATCGGGTTGCCGCCGAAGGTGGAACCGTGCGTTCCGGGCGCCAAAACCTCCGCGGTTTTCTCGTTAAACAGCGTACAGCCGATCGGAAGCCCGCCGCCCAGTCCTTTCGCGGTCGTGACGATGTCCGGCTCGATGCCGTAATGCTCGTAGCAGAAGAGTTTTCCGGTTCTGCCGTTACCGGTCTGCACTTCGTCGATGATGAAGAGAATGTCTTTTTCTTTGCACATCTTTGCAAGGTTTGCGACATAGTCTTTTTCAAGTACGTTGATGCCGCCCTCGCCCTGTATCAGCTCGATCATCAAAGCGGCGCAGTCGTCGCTCAGCTTGGATGCGGTGTCTTCGTAATTGTTCGCTTCCGCGTACGCGAATCCTTCGGTGAACGGTCCGAAATGCTTGTGGAAGCCGTCCTGTCCGGTCGCGGAAAGCGTGGTGATGGTTCTGCCGTGGAAGCTGTTTTTCAGCGTGACGATGCGGCTTCTGCCTTCTCCGTATTTGTCGGCGGAATACTTCCTTGCCGCCTTAATCGCGCATTCGTTGGCTTCGGCGCCGGAGTTGCTGAAGAAAACCTTTTTAAAATGCGTCCGCGCGCAGAGCAGCCGGGCAAGTCTCGCTTGCGGAAGGCTGTAATACAGGTTGCTGGTATGCGCGATTTGTCCAAGCTGCGCCGTAACCGCTTTGATCCATTCCTCGTCGCAGGCGCCGAAGGCGTTCACGGCGATGCCGCTGCCCAAATCAATGTATTCCTTTCCGTCGATATCGTAAAGCAGGCTTCCCCTGCCGCGCGCAATCGCGACCGGAAACCGCGCGTACGATGGCGCGATATTCTGACTTAGTTCGTCCAATATGTTCATGCCGCTCTGCCTTTCAAAATAGATTTTTCGGACTTATTTGCCCCGAACCTTTATCTCTTACCTTTTACCTCTTACTTCTTACCTTTTCTCTCTTACTTCTTACCTTTTCTCTCTTACTTCTTACCTTTTCTCTCTTACTTCTTACCTCTTACTTCTTACCTATATAAACATCGTTCCAATGCCTTCGTCGGTCAGCATTTCGATCAGAATGGAGTGAGGAACTCTGCCGTCGATGACGAACACCTTTTTCACGCCGCGTCTGACCGCTTCGACGCAGCACTCGACTTTGGGAATCATGCCGCCGGAGATGACGCCGCTGTTCATCAGCGCAGGCACTTCGTCAACGCGGATAACCCGTATCAGCGAGTTCTCGTCGTCCATGTCGCGCAGAATCCCGCGGATGTCGGTCAACGTAATCAGGCTCTCGGCTTTGAGCGCTGCGGCGATGCCCGCGGCGGCGGTGTCGGCGTTGATATTGTAAACGTTGTCCTCGTTGTCATAGCCGACCGACGAAATAACCGGGATATACCCTTTGTCCAGCAGGTCGATGATCGGCTGCGTGTTGACTTCGGTTATCTCGCCGACAAATCCCAACCGTTCGTCCAGCTTCTTCGCCTTTATCATATGCCCGTCGATGCCCGAAAGCCCGATCGCTTTGCCGCCCAGATTCTGAATCAGCCCGACGAGGTTCTTGTTGATTTTTCCGGCAAGCACCATCTGCACGATCTCGGCGGTCTCCTTATCGGTGACGCGCAGACCGTCGATGAACTCGGTCTTTTTGTTGATTTTGCTCAGCATTTCGGTGATTTCGGGCCCGCCTCCGTGCACCAGAACCACCCGCACGCCGATGAGCGAGAGGAGAACCACGTCCCGCATGACGGCTTTTTTTAAGTCCTCGTTAATCATCGCGTTGCCGCCGTATTTTACGACGACGGTTTTGTTGTAATATTTCTGTATATACGGCAGCGCGCTGTTCAGCACCTCTGCTTTTTGCGCGTTTGTCATGCTGTCCATTTTACTACACCCTGTATTTCCTTTTTGTATTTTTTTATTTTTTTAAGTCCTGTAATCTCCGTTTATTCTAACATACTCGTAGGTCAAATCGCAACCCCACGCGACCGCTTTTTCGCTTCCGGCGTTGAGGTTGACCAAAATGGTGATTTCGTCTTTCAAAAGAATCTCTTTCGCAATTTCCTCCGAGAAGTCAACGCCACAGCCCTGCCTGCAGACCGCGATTTCGCCCGCCGAGGATTTGAACGATACGTCGATCTTCGTCACGTCCACGTCCGCGCCCGAATAGCCGATGGCGCACAGGATTCTTCCCCAGTTCGCGTCCGCGCCGAACATCGCGGCCTTCACCAGCGACGAGCAGATAACGCTCTTTGCCACCTGCTTCGCGGTCGCGCGGTCCGAAGCACCCAAGACCGCGCATTCGATCAGCTTGGTCGCGCCCTCGCCGTCCTTCGCGATTTTTCTGCAGAGAACCGTCGTTACCATGGACAGCGCTTTCTTAAAATCCTCATACGCTTTCCCTTCGGTTTCAATCGGCGTGTTGCCGGCAAGCCCGTTCGCCAGAATGCAGACCATATCGTTCGTCGAAGTGTCCCCGTCGACGCTGATCATGTTGAAGCTGTCGTCCGTATCCTCTTTCAGCGCTTTGGCAAGCATTCTTGGCGTTATCGCCGCGTCGGTGGTCAAAAACACCAGCATGGTCGCCATGTTAGGGTGTATCATGCCCGAACCTTTCGCGATGCCGCCGATGGTGCAGGTCTTTCCGTCGATCGTGAATCGGACCGCGACCTCCTTTTTGACCGTGTCGGTGGTCATGATTCCTTCGCAGGCGGCGCCGCTTCCGTTGTAGGAAAGGCTTTCGACCAGCGGACCGATGCCGTTTTTAATCGGCTCGATGTTCAGCGGCTGACCGATGACGCCGGTGGAAGCGACGATGACGTCGGTGGGCAGGATGCCCAGCTTTTCCGCCGTCAGCCTGCACATCTCCCACGCGACTTCCTTTCCGTTCGCGTTGCAGGTGTTGGCGTTTCCGCTGTTGCAGATAATCGCGTGCGCGTACGGAATCTCAAGGTTTTTCTGCGTCACCAGCAGCGGCGCGCCCTTGACAAGATTTTGCGTATATACCGCGGCCGCGGCCGCTTTTTTCTCGCTGTAAATCAGCGCCAAGTCTTTTTTCTCTTTATTTTTACGGATGCCGCAGTGTATGCCGCCGGCTTTAAATCCTTTCGGCGCGCATACGCCGCCTTCGGTAAAATTCATGATGGTAACCCCTCTCTCAAATGTTTATAGCGAAAGCCCTGTCGTTTCTTCAATACCGAGCATGATGTTCATGCACTGCACCGCCGCGCCCGAAGCGCCTTTTCCGAGGTTGTCGAAGCGCGCCGCGACGAGCGCACGCTCATCGTTGCCGCAGACAATAATCTGCATGCTGTCCTTTCCCGCCAGCTCGTTGGCGTACAAAAAGCCGCTCTCGGTGCCCTTCTCGTGAAACGGCAGGACGGTTATCAGTTTTTCGTCTTTGTAATATTCGCAGAAAAATTCGTGCAGTTCCTTTATGCCGCCGAAGCCGTTCAAATACGAAACATACAGCGGCACGCTGACCACCATTCCGCTGTAAAAGTCCGCAACAATCGGGTTGAACAGCGGCTTCTGCTTCAGTCCGCAGACGGCGGTCATTTCCTTTAAATGCTTGTGGTTCGCATTTAAGGCGTACTGTCCGGGCGAATCCAGACCTTTCGGCCTGTTCTCCGCCGAATAGTCGGCAATCATGCTCTTCCCGCCGCCGCTGTACCCGGTTACCGAGTGCGCCGCAATCGGATAATCCGCAGGCAGTATTCCTTTTTGCACCAGCGGATAAACGAGAACGCAGAACCCGCTCGCGTGACAGCCGGGAACAGCTACTCGTTTGCCGTTTCGAACCGCTTCCCGGTGCGCCGGCGAAAGCTCCGGCAGTCCGTATCGCCAGCCCGCTTCGGTTCTGTGCGCGGTGGAAGCGTCTATGATTTTCGTGTGTTCGTTCTCGCAAAGCCGAACCGCTTCTCTCGCCGCGTCGTCCGGCAGACAGAGAAAGGTGATGTCGGAGGAGTTTATCATCTGTCTTCGCGCGTCCGTGTCCTTCCGCAGATTTTCCGGCAGCGTCAAAAGGCTGATGTCTTTTCTTTCAGCCAGCCTGTCGGCGATGCGCAGTCCGGTCGTGCCGGCCGAACCGTCAATAAACACTTTTGTCAAATGATATTCCTCCTCGCTGTAAGTTTGGTATAATTATACACATAAAATATCTATTGTCAAGTATTTATACAAATATTTATTTATCAATTTATTATTATGCATTTATTTCCGCGTCTGCTCACACAAAAACAGCGTTCCCCTTTGCGGGCAGTGCTGTTTTTATTCAGTGCTTCTAATATTCTTTTGCGTCCATCATATTATCCACTATTATCTTGTTTATTATATCTTCATACGTCAGGTTGGAAAGCTTGAAGTACCCGACAAAATGATCGGCTCCTTCTATATAAATATCATGAGCGCCGTATCGTATTTCAATATAAATATAGGAGTCGTTCGGCCCTATCCGCTCGTCGACCAGATTGTCAAGCAAGAACGGAATCGTTTCATCATTCAAATCAATTCTTACCTGTACGAATGTCCCGTTTGGCTGATTCAAAACAATTTCCGCTGTAACATTATACTTTTTATAATCTTCCGATTTCAGCAGCGATAGAATCCTTTCTCGATCGGACCTGCCCGTGTTGTAGGTGTACTCGAAAAACTTTTCATAGCTTTTTGGCGTCAAATTCGGTAAAATCGGAACGGAAATATAGATTTCATTGTTATTGATAACCGTACGGTAAGAAATATGCGCCGGCGAATGATAGCTTTTCAATTGGCTCAGCCAAACATCGGCATCAACGGACGCCAGTTCGTCTTGTATTGCCTTGAATACTTCATACGCGGCTTTGTCGGTATGCTTTTCATTGCTATAACCAAAAGTTATTGTATTCTTGACGGGTTCCGGCAAGGTAAGCGCCCGTTTTTGAAATTCCGGATTAGAAATTAAGGAATCAATGATTATTTTAAAGTCAGCAGACGGGAATACGACTTTTCTGTAATAAGCGCCGCTTTTTGTACGAATTTTCACGCAAGCGCGGATATATTGCGCCGACGCGAAATCATCGTCAACGATGGAACAGCTCTCATAATTTCGGGCATTGGAATATTTGTAATAAGTGTCGCTTGCGTTTTTGGATCTTGTAGCCTTCAGAGCGTCCACGTTTTCTTTCAGGTTTTTCGCGACAATTTGCTTTACGCGTTCATCCGTCAATTTTATATCTGAACTTTGGTATTTATAGTAGTTTTCCAAACTGAACCTTGGCATTTCTTCCAACTGCAGCGAAACGGAAGTTATTTCGTCCGCCGTCGGCGTAAAGTTCAGATGCGCTTGATAGATGCCGAGCATTCCGCAATATATCAAACCGTTCAAAACCGCAACAATCCCCAGCGCCGGAACCGCTTTTAACAGGTTCTTCCATTTTTTCGTGGTGATTAGCTCATACAGGAAGTAAACAAAAACTGCTATGAAATAACCGAATATGATTAAGAAAACTTCATCGCTTTCGAAGGTGCTTACGTCAAGAATGAGACATAAAACGATAATGCAAATCATCATGGTTACCGTGATTCTATAAACCGCCTGCATGATGCGGTTCGGCGAAGATTGCCCGGCGGTTTCGCTTTTTCTTTTTTTGAACAAACAGCACGCCGCGGCTGCATATGCGAGCGAAAGGACTATTGTATAAATAAACGCGGCGGGGTCAGCCAAAATGTCGTTAAACCAGTTAAATATACCGAGTGATTCGAAAAGCAGATAAGTTAGAAGATTGTATTTCCCTTCCAGCAGAAAGCCGATATGCGTATAGGACATCATGGGTAAAAGCAGCGTGATTTCATATGTAATCATGGCGATGATAAATCTCGGCAGAAACATAATCAAAACCGCAACAATGATGCCGTTGATGGTTGTTCCCGTAATGGCGCAGGCAATCGCCGTACAAGCCGCGGCGAGGAAGGCTGCGGCAAGGCAGTTGAGCGTATACATAAGCCAGGATGAAAACACTACGGTGAAATGTCCGCTGAAAATCGAATGCAATCCGAACGAAACAAGCGAAGTTGCCGCCGCTATGATAAAAAGCCAGGTGAGAACGGAAGCATAAAAGCTCAAAAAGACGCATTCGCGCGTATAAGGCATCGCGTGGTAAAAATCTGCCGTGTTCCGTTTGTTCAGAAAGCCGAACAGATACAGCGTCAAGATGAAGGCGACAATACATAATCCGAGTAATACCGGATGCATATCCATGCCGGTAACGATTTCGATCGAATACCCTCTGTCTATGACTTCCGTAAGCGGAACCGCAACCGCCGCTATCATAAAAATGACAAAGAAAACGATACCGGGGGTTTTTAACTGTTTTATCCCCTCGCGGTACAAGCCGAAATCGAACAGTTTTCTGTTTTTCATCTCCGTCACCTCTTAGCTCTCAAGACTATACTTGTATCCGAGCGCTTCCATCTCATAGGTGAACACTTCCTCAAGCGTGAGCGGAAGCACGTCCAAAACGGCGGGGTTCATCGCTTTCAAGCGCGCTACCGTTTTTTCCTGATCGCCGCGGATAATTATATTCGCGACCATTCCGTGCTTTATAAACTGTAGAATATTCATTCCTTCAAATTTGGTTTTATCGTATTCCTCGCGAAACGCGACCTGCACCTTGAACAGTCCTGTTTTCAGGTTTTGAACATCGCTCTGCAAAATTAGTCCGCCTTTGTGCAGCAGCGCAAGCTGGTCGCAGGTGTCCTCCAGTTCGCGCAAGGAGTGCGAGGTTATGACCGCCGTCGCGTTTCGGTCGAGAATATCCTCGCAGACAATTTTCTTAACAAAGTTGCGCATGACAGGGTCAAGCCCGTCGAAGGTTTCGTCAAAGAGTATGTAATCGGAACGCGCAGAAAGCGCAAGAATGGTCGCCGCCTGCCGCTTCATGCCTTTTGAGAAGGTATTGATCGGCTTTTTCGGGTCCAAACCGAACAGACTGGTCAGTTCTTTATATCTTTTGCGGTCAAAACGCTTGTAAACCGCCGCGTACAGGTCCGCCATGCGGTTCATCGAAGCGCCCGGCAGGAAGAACAGCTCGTCAGCAACGAAGGTGATGCGTTCTTTTACCTTCGGGTTTTCATAAACAGGAGCGCCGTCAACCGTAACATTGCCCTTTTCAGGTTTGTAAACGCCAGCAATCAGCCTTAACAGCGTGGATTTTCCCGCTCCGTTTGAACCCACCAGACCGTAAATGCAGCCGTCGTTAATGGTACAGGAAATGTCGTTCAATGCTGTCAAATCGCCGAATTTCTTGGTCAAATGCTCCGTCTTAATCATTCTCCTGCTTCCCCTTTTCTCAAAATGTTTGCGTATGCTTTTTCTACACATTCCTCAATCTCTTTCTTTTCGATTCCCGCGAGCGCCAGTTCCTCAATGGTTCGGGTCAGGTCGCTCAGTTTACCGCGCTTGTGTTCGGTTAAAACCGCGGGCGCGTTTTCGCATATAAAACAGCCCTTCCCGGGCACCGAGCGAATAATGCCGCGCGCGTCCAGCTCCGAATACGCTTTTTGAATCGTATTCGGATTGATCGATAATTCGATCGAAAGACTGCGCACCGACGGAATCTGCTCGCCCGGCTTTAAAAGCCCGGTCAGAACAAACCGCTCGATCTGCTCGACAATCTGCTCGTATATCGGTTTGCGCGACAACGCGTCGATATGAAACATATTCGAACCTCCTATGTGTACTATTCCACATAGTACAGCTATATAATATCATACAATATATTTTTTGTCAATATGCCGCTTAAAAAAATATTGGCGTCGTTTACAAAACGGCGCTCCTCTGATATAATAAAATAAGAATACAAATTTTTGCTTTTCGGAAGAATATTTGAAAAGGAGGCAGGCGTATGGGCGTAGTTATCGATTTATCCAAAAGCGTATATGAACTCTGCAAAGAACATCCCGACATTATCGACATCATGAAGGATTTAGGGTTCGAGAACATCACGAATCCCGCCATGCTGAACACTGCGGGAAGATTTATGACCATCCCGAAAGGCGCCGCCATGAAGCAAATTCCGATGGAGAAAATCAAAGAAGCGTTTGCGGCCAAGGACTACGAACTGAAAGAATAGGGGGAAATCCGATGAGCGAAATGATCAACAACCGCGAATACCGCCAAAAGGTTTTAAAAGAGTTAATCACACAGCTGCACCAGGGAAAAAGCGTTGAGGAAGTTAAAAAACAGTTTGAAAAACTCTTCTCCGGCGTTTCGGCAAGCGAGATTGCCGAAATGGAGCAGGCGCTCATTATGGAGGGCATGCCGGTAGAGCAGATTCAAAAACTGTGCGACGTGCACGCGGCTGTATTTAAAGGCTCGATTGAAGAAATCCATCGTCCGCAAAAGCCCGAAGAGACTCCCGGTCATCCGGTGCATACCTTCAGGCTGGAAAACAAAGCGATCGAAACGTTCATCAACCAAAACGTAAAACCGCACGCGGAGGAGTTTTTGACTTCCGGCTCGGCGGACAGCGTACAGGCGTTGCTTGCGGATATCGAAAAGCTGGAAGAAGTGGACAAGCACTACCTGAGAAAAGAAAACCTGATCTTCCCCTATATGGAGAAGTACGGCATTACCGCGCCGCCGAAAGTAATGTGGGGCGTTGACGACGAAATCAGAGCCGCAATCAAAGAAGCAAAAGACCTTTTATCCGGCAGTCTGGAAAGCCGAGAGCAGGCGTATGAAAAGGTCAAAGAAGCGACGGATAAGATTCTTGACATGATTTTCAAAGAAGAAAACATCATGTTCCCGATGATACTCGAAACGCTCACCGAAGACGAATGGGCTGCGATTGCGGAAGCGAGCGACGAGTTCGGCTACACGCTCGTTCAGCCGAAAGGCAAATACCGGCCGAATCAGTCCAGCGCAGGCGCCGAACAGCCGCAGGCGCAAAAGGACGCCGTTCATTTCGACGCCGGCTTCTTAACGCCCGAGGAACTCAACGCCATGCTCAACATGCTCCCGTTCGACATTACCTTTGTGGACAAAAACGACGAAGTGAAATACTTCACGCAAGGAAAAGAGCGCATCTTCGCGCGGCCGAAAACGGTTATCGGCAGAAAAGTCACCAACTGCCATCCGCCCGCGAGCGTGCATATCGTTGAGCAGATTGTTGCGGACTTTAAGTCGGGCAAAAAGGACCACGAGGATTTTTGGATCAAAATGGGCGACAAATATGTGCTGATCCGCTATTTCGCCGTGCGGAATGAAAAAGGCGACTACCTCGGCACGATGGAAGTAACGCAGGACATCAAGCCCATTCAGGCAATCACCGGCGAAAAGCGGCTGGTATCGGAATAAAAAAAGCAAAACGATAGAGACTGACCGCTTGAATCAGTTCACTTATATAAACCGGGCAGGAAAAATCCTGCCTGGTTTTTTGTTTTGTGTATCATTATGTGTATCACAGAAAAATAACATAGCATGATTACAGTTTGCATTTTCTATTGTAGACTAATTCATATTTTGTGGTCTTCGAGACGCTTGTTGCCGCAAGCAAAATGAAACGGGCAGGAGAAATCCTGCCCGTTTATATTGTGACCGACAGTGTAACCTACCGTTAAATATTTACTCATTTTCTCAGCGTTTTTTAGATATACTGCGAAAATAAAAACCCCTGAAAACTGCTGAATTATCAGCGTTTTCAGGGATTTTTTTCTGGTGGAGGTAGGCGGGCTCGAACCGCTGACCTCTTGAATGCCATTCAAGCGCTCTCCCAACTGAGCTATACCCCCACGTCCGAGAACGCTCCAATTATACCATAAAGTTTTTCAAATGTCTACTGGTGGAGAAGATTTTTTACAAAAGCATATTCTGTTAGTGAATACGCTTTATAAGGATGACAATTATGCCGAACATAAAACCATACGACCGCAAAAAAGCGGTCGATTACGCGACCGTCTGGGCGTACTTCCGCAACCCGCATTATCTGGATTTTTCGAATCTCGGCGGGGACTGCACCAACTTCTGCTCGCAGTGCCTGTACGCCGGCAGCGGCGTCATGAACTACACCCCCGTTTACGGCTGGTACTACATCAGCGCAAACAACCGCACCCCTTCGTGGACGGGCGTAAACTATTTGTATAACTTCCTTGTTTCCAATAAAACCAAAGGTCCGTTCGCCACCGAAACCGACGTGACCAAAATGGAGCCGGGCGACATCATTCAGCTCGGCAACAGCGCGCGCGGGTTCTATCACAGCCTTGTGGTGACGGACATCGAAGGCGCGCCGAGCATCGATACTATCTATATTTCAACCCATACCGACGACTATTACAACCGTCCGCTATATACGTACCAGTTTGAAAAAATCCGTTTTCTGCATATCGAGGGCGTCTATAAGTAGTTATTCAAACGAAGCCCTGCCGTTGTTGGACATCTTAAAGATAATTTCCGCCATCTCCCTGGCGGATTTTTTCATGCCGTCCTTCATCCATTTCTGAATAATCCCCACCGCGCCACAGGCGATGAAGTGATAGATATACTCCGCGTCTGCTTTGTTCAGTTTTTCGTTCTCGATTATCGGGATAAACTGGTTGCCGATGATTTTGATGACCTCCTGCTGGAACTTGATGTCCCCGTTGAGGTTGAGAAGCAGGTCGAACACGTCGGCGTTTTTGCTGACATACTCGGTGATTTTCTCAATCATGTCCAAAGGGACCACTTTTGCGTCCTGAATGTCGTAATCTTTCAGGTAACGGTTGATATCCTCGATGATTTCGTTTTCGATCTGCTGCAAGAGGTCGTACTGGTCTTTATAATGCGTGTAAAAGGTCGCGCGGTTTACGTCGGCGTCCTCGCAGATTTCCTTGACGGTTATTTTGGAAATCGGCTTCTGCCGCAGGCTCTTGATAAAGCTCTCTTTAATGACCATTTTGGTGTATTTGACGCGTCGGTCGGACATCCTCCCGCTCCTCTGTTCACAAAAGTTTTAAAATTTTTATCTGCCGTTTTCTTGACATAAATACCCAAAATGTCGGGCATTCGTCATTTGAAACCAATCTGATTGTTGCGTGCGCATCACAGTGTTACTATAATATACTAAAGTCGATTTGTCAACACGCTGTTTATTATCTCGGAGGCATTATGGCTTTCATTGAATTTAAAAATACAAAAAAAGAGTATAAAACCGGCGACGTTACCATCACTGCGGTGGACAGCTGCTCGTTTGCGATAGAGAAAGGCGAGCTGGCGGTCATACTCGGACCGTCCGGCGCCGGAAAAACCACGATTCTCAACCTGCTCGGCGGGATGGACCGCCCCAACGGCGGAATCATCGAAGTTGACGGCAGAGAGATCAGCGGATATACCAAAAAAGAACTGATTTATTACCGCCGCAGGGATATCGGGTTTGTCTTTCAGTTCTATAACCTGATCGGCAACCTGACCGCGCTGGAGAATGTCGAGCTTGCCTGCCAGCTGTGCCCGAATTCGCTGGACCCGAAGGAAGTGCTAAGGCAGGTCGGGCTTTCCGACCGGATGAACAGTTTTCCCGCCCAGCTTTCCGGCGGCGAGCAGCAGCGCGTCGCCATCGCGCGCGCAATCGCCAAGAACCCGAAACTGCTGCTGTGCGACGAGCCGACCGGCGCGCTGGACAGCGTGACCGGGCAGAAAATCATAGAGCTTCTGCAAAAAAACTGCAAGGAAATGGGCATGACGACCGTTTTGATTACGCACAACTCGGTCATCGCTGAGATTGCGGATAAGGTTATCAAAGTCAAAAACGGCACCGTCAGCGAAATTATTCTCAATCAAAACCCGAAAAAGGCGGCGGATATCGTATGGTAAACCGTCTGCTTGTCAAAAACATTTTTATAAAAATAAGAAAGTCTTTCGGAAGATTTCTATCTTTGTTCTTCATCGTTCTGCTCGGTTCCGGCTTTTACGCGGGAATCCACGCGGCAGTGCCCGATATTTCAGCCGTCGCTGATAAATACTTTAAAGACTACCGCCTGACCGACTTTAAAATCGTCAGCACCCTGGGGCTGACCGACGAGGACGTCGAGGCTGTCCGCGCTTTGGGCGACGTCGCGGCGGTTCCAAGCTATTCGCTGGATACGCTGGCGGACGGCAAAGCTGTGCGCGTCCACGCGCTGGAGGAGACTGTGAACATCGTCAAGCTGATCGAAGGCAGACTGCCGGCAAACGACAGCGAGTGCGCAGCCGACCGAAGATTTTATAAAATCGGCGATACGGTTTTGGTTTCCGACGACGCGGAATTAAAAAACAAAGAATTCAGCGTGGTCGGCACGGTCGAATCGGTTCTGTATCTCTCCGAGGATTACGGCAACGCCGCCATCGGCGACGGAAAGCTGTATTCGTTTATTTTCGTGAAGAAAGAGAACTTCACCCTCGATGCCTATACCGAGATGTATATTCTTTCAAACGAAGCGGCGGAAACCACCGCGTACAGCAAACAGTACGAGCAAGCCGCCCACCACTTGTATGACCGGCTGGTCGCGCTCAAACCCGAGCGGGAGAACGCGCGCTATGAAGAAATATACGAAAAAGCCGCCGGCGAGATCAAAAAGAATGAGGAAAAGCTGAACGAAGAAATAGAAAAAGGCGAAAAAGCGCTTGCCGACGCGAAAGCCGAACTTGACGGCGGCAAGCAAAAACTTGAGGACGGAAAAAAAGAGCTGGCAGCAAGCGAAGCGCAGCTGAACGAATCCATATCAAAGCAGAATCAAGCGTTCGACTTGGCAAAGCAAAATATCGCCGCCGCGTGGGCGGAGATTAATTCTGCGTTGGAGAACTATGGTCTGACCCAAGAAGAAATCGCCGCCAAAACCGCCGAGCTTGAAAGCGCGGTCGCAAGCATGCGGGCGCAGTTAGGCCTTCTTCCCGCCGGAAGCGCAGAATACGCGCAGCTCGAAGCGGCAATCCGACAGGCGTCCGAACAGCTTGCCGGGCTGCAGAAGCTGAAGGCGTCCATAGAATCCCTCTCGAAGCAGGAAGAAGAACTTTATCGGGGAATCGCCACGTTTAACGCCGAAATGAAAAAGGCGCAAGAGCAGATCGCGCAAGAAAAAGAAAACCTCGCGGAAAGCGAACGTAAACTAAACGACGGATACGCCGAATATAACAAAAACTACGAAGAGTTCCGGTCAAATATCGCAGAAGCCCGGCAGAAAATCGAGGACGCGAAAAAAGAGCTAAAAACTATACCCAAACCGAAGTGGATGGTTTACGGCCGCGACGCGGCGGTGGGCTACGGCGGACTGAAGACCAGCATGAACATTATCGAATCGGTCGCCTCGGTTTTTCCGGTATTCTTTATACTGATTGTGGCGCTGATGACCTCCAACTGCATGTCGCGCATGATTGCGGAGGAGCGAAGCGAGCTTGGCGCCCTCACCTCGCTCGGCTTCTCGGACGCAAACATCATTCTGCCCTATATTTTCTATGTTTTGAGCGCGACCGTGACCGGCGCGGCAGCCGGCTTTTATGCGGGCGGCGCGATTATTCCGCGTCTGATTTACGATATGTTCTGGTTTGTGCTGCCGGAACTGATTATCCAGTACGACGGCGCCATGCTGTCTATGATTTTGGCGGTCACCGTGGCGCTGATGATTTTCGTTACGGTTTATTCCTGCCGCAAAGCGTTAAGGCAGACGCCCGCGGCGCTGCTTCGTCCCCTGCCGCCCGAAAAGGGGAAAAAGATATTCTTAGAAAAAGTTGCCCCTGTCTGGAAGCGGCTCTCTTTTTCCTGGAAAATAACCGTCCGCAACCTGTTCCGCTATACCAAACGAGGAATCATGACCATCATCGGCGTTTCGGGCTGTACCGCGCTGCTGCTGACCGGCTTCGGCATCAACGACAGCATGACCAGCGTGACCGAAAAGCAGTTCGGCGAGATTTTTCGGTATAAAAACATCATTATCCTGAAGGAAGAGACCGCGTCTGTCGGCGCCGAACTAAAAAGCCTTTTTGAACGGGAAAAAATCATAAACCCGCTGCTGATCCGGCAGAGCACGGTGAAATTCACATCGGACGACGACCTGGACTCCTACCTGATTGTGCCGGAAAACAAGGAAGGGTTCCGGCAATACTACAACTTAAAAAGCAGAATCGACGGCGAAAACATAACCCTTGACAGCGGCGGCGCCGTGATTACGCAAAAAATCGCGGACGCGCTGAACGTTTCCAAAGGCGGCGCGGTAACCATCAAGACGGCGGACAATCAAGAATACGCGCTTCCCGTCGCGGACGTCGCCGAAAACTACATCTCCAACTACA
>Ga0209204_1002368_pt1 | contig 15520 bp, 5 predicted proteins | sample AD_JPNMR2_MetaG_FD_184425 | JGI IMG/M metagenome (GOLD analysis project Ga0209204, IMG submission 184425) | Active sludge microbial communities of municipal wastewater-treating anaerobic digesters from Japan - AD_JPNMR2_MetaG (SPAdes) (version 2) | ecosystem: Engineered > Bioreactor > Anaerobic >...
ATATTCATTTATATCACTATCATATATTATTTCTTTTGTTGATTGATTCCAGTATAATTAATAATTATAATGTTCCCAATTTCTAAAATCAGTTGATTAACCATTAAAAAATTGTTGATTCCATAAATTATATTCTGATTTATACAATTATTTTTCAAAATCAATATCTAAATTTTCTAAATCTCTAATAATATATTGTGGATTAAAATTGTATTCCATATTATCAATATATTGAAGATGATCTTGTCCAACTATAGTATTTGTATATTCATTAATAAAATCCTTCTTTACAGTAAAATATTTAGATTTACTTTATTACCACTAATAATAATTATCTAAATATACATCATAATCAATAAACATAGGTGATTAGATATATATTCCATTATTTATATATTAATTTTAATCGGTAACATTAAATTTAATACGTATCCCAAAATCATGTTAAGTACCTGAATTATCTTGTTTAACCTGTAAAACCGTATATATTCGTATCCATCTATTTTGTAATGGTGAATTTTCAGGAATAACTATATGTGAATAACTCATATTTTAATACTGGTCTGTAAAATAATTTTTTGACATAAATTAAAGAACACTGTCAATTTGGTCTTATGTATATTAAGTATCTTATTTCAAAGAGAACTAACACAAATATGTTTTAGTCCAATCAGGTGTTACTTATTATGTTTTATACATTAAAATTTGTTAATCTTAAATATCTGAAATACCACTCAATGAAGGAAATATTTTAACATAATTTCCTTATGAATATTCAGAACTATTAGTCTGTGATTATGTATATTTAAATGTATAATTAGATGTGAAATTAGAATAAGGAATTAGATTATTTTAGGATTGTACTTGTGAACGTTCAAATTACAAGAAGTCATTATACATTAAATCTTCATGAGTAAATTATTTATATTCTCTATAATTAAACAATTCAGGTATATCAGGTAAGAAATTATCAATCATATTTTTCCCTCCATTTTATATAAATATTTCTATATATAATTCAATATAATATTAAGTTTTTACATATATAAAAAAATGTTAAAAAACATATTAATATTTAATAATATTTAAAATAAAAAAGAGAGTGGAAAATATAATCCACTCTCTTTAATATATATAATATTATAATCAGAATTTCAATTTTTTAATTTCTTATGAAAAACTACCGTCACCGTTAGTAAAGAATCTAAAATCAACTTCAAGATACGATTAATCTGATTATCTAATTATCATAGTTGTAGTTATTTGTGTACCGTCTTTAAGTATAGACCAGTCAAATATAACTTTAACATCTTTTTTCTAATTAATTTTTTATTCTACTTAATCTGTTATTTCTGATACATTTACAAAATCACCATTTTAATTTATCATATAAAGTGGTATTAGATAAGATAAGATACCACGAGATTAAGTTAAAATGTTAGAGAACAATTAGAATATAATGTTAGTATAAATATCATCCATAGATTATTCATTCTTTAATTATTCCAAATTGTTAACAATATTTTCTTATTAAGTCATAACAGTAAAATTAAACTTTCTTTATCTTTTTTATTCTTATGATTTTTCTTTTTATTAGTCATTTACATTTGTAACTGACTAAGAATTTTATTTTTATTTTTATTATTATATTATATCATTAAATTGTTAAATACTTTCACTAAAGGTTTCATTAATAGTATTAAGTATTTAATTTTATTTATCTGTTTTAATTTTACTATTGTTTTAATCTGTTGGTAATTAATCTGTTGGTAATTATAATAATACTTAATAAAATTAAACGGTAACAAATAATTAGTTTAACTAATATATTTATGATTTTTACTAACTTAATAATTACCTAAATATTTCTTATAATGTATTAACTATTTTTAATTAACTTTTTAACATAATATCAAAAATTAATTCAGTTAATTCTGTTTTTAGTATATTAATTTATTCTTTTATATCATCTTTATTTTCAAATGATTCAAATTATTATAATAAAGTCTTATTTTTAGAAATATCTTTAATAATACTAATATATTGTAGTACTAATTCTTCATCACTTTATTTTTTTTAGTAGTTTTATAAATCTGATATGAAATCGTTTAATTGTGATTAATTTTCTTGTATAGATACATAATTATTTAATTATAATATAAATTTATAGTTTTTTTCAATATCAAGAATTAAATTTTTACTTGGATTAATCATTTTAACCTTTATGTTACTAATTGTATCTAATTAATCTTAATTTTAATCTTACAATTATTATTACTATTAATTTTATTTTTTACTTTTAATATTTAATTCGGAATATATTTTACTTGTATATGTTTCAAGTTGTGTTAATATCTTGTTAAATATATTAACACTTTCTGATATATTAATATTATCATCATCATCATTATATAATTACTAAAATAAACTTTCCATATCAGACAATAATTATTAGTATTCAATGTCAATGTTTTATTTGTTAATATTGACATTAGTATTATTTAATTATTATTATATTTTAGTTACTTATTATGTTGTCTACAATGAAATTTATAACATTGTTGTTAATTCATACATAAAACTATTTAATCTATTATTAGTATTTTCTTAATTCAAAATATTAAAAACGTCATGGTTACCAATTTAGTTTTTCATAATATTATATTATATTTATAATGTTTATACTTTTTATTATTTCTAATCTGATTATTATGTTTATTTTTCTTCTTAGTTTTTATTGTTTTAATTATCAGTTTGTTAATATTAATTATAAAATTCAATTAGTTTATCTAACAATGTTTTATTGGTATCCATTTATGTTTCAAATTAATCTTTGTTATTTGAAGATTCTTAAATTTGTTTGTTAAAAAATTCAGTTTCTTATCTTATTCTTTCTGTTATTTGAGAATTAAATTCATTTTATGTTTATGTAAATTAATTATATTGTTCATTGATATTTTTAAATTATTCAATATCTATTTCATTATCACCGTAATATTTTATCTTGTTTAATTAATATAAAAGTTATTAACTTAGATTAGAATTATTTACTTTACCATATCTTTATTGTGAAATAAGTTGTGTTTTATCTTTAGAAATTTATACTTTTTTGAGGTCCTATTATACAATTTTATATATTTCTTTTCCTACGTCTGTTAACTCATCTTTTTTATTTCCATCTTCATCATGTTCATACATTAGTAATTGTTATTCATATTTAAGTATATCACCAATATTTCTTGTTTTTTATAACAATTGTCTTATTTATTTTTGTTTATTCTTATTATTCTTTATATCTTAAATTTAAGATTTTATATGTTATATTAAATTGTCAAAATATTACTGTTATTATTTGGTTTAGTCTTTACCTTATTAATGTTTTTCACCAAAAATGAATATAAAATCTTATTAATTAATTTTATCTTTTTTCAAATTTTTCAATTCATCAAAATCATACTCTGATTTCTATATATCATTAAGTTCTTTTTAAACATTAGTAATGAAATCAATCCATACTTTATCAGAACCATATATTTATATGAAATCTTTTTTATTAAAATCTGAACCAATTTTTCGTTATATTTTTTCACGTGTTTTTATTAGTTATTAACAATTATATTATTAACCCCATTCATTTATTTGTTATTCAAGTTATCCTAATAATAACATAAGATTTTTACCAATGTATCTATTTATTGTTGATTAATATTCATTCTATATTTTCTCACTGACATTCAATTCGTTCTTTATTATCTCTTATTATTTTGTTCTATCAAATATATCATTAGTAATTTTATTATAAAGATTAATTTAATAATTTGTTTTCTCATCAACATTAATGTTTTTTATATCTATTTTTCTAATATTTTTTACTAAATCAGAAAAATTAATATTTTAGAACAAACTGTCTTTAAATATTAAATATATTGTATATAATGGTTATTATATTTATAATTTATCAATATTATCAACCAAATATTCCATATGTTTTTTTACAATATCTTTAAAATTATTTATATTTTATATATCAATATCAACATTACTCTAAGGTATTCCACTTGTATTCTGTTACAATTCAGTTAGATTAATATTAATTTACTTTGTATCGTATAATCTTAGTTATTACTACATCATGGTTATTGTTAATGTTTCGTATTATAATGTTTCATATGTTTATTACATTTTATTTTATTTACCATCTTATTACTATAGTTAAATATCTTGTTTAAATTGTATTTTTACTACATCAAAATCAATTTTTATGTCAATTGTATTATCTTCGTTTGTTGTAAATTCAACAGTAATCATAAACGGTTTTAATGTACCAATTGAACCAGGTCCCATACTATTTATTTTACTGATAAATAATTCTTAACTAATATTCATATATGATTATGATTCTTCTTCTTCTTATTGATTTACAAGATTGTATTCGTTTTATTTTATAATTGACCGTTATTAAATATGTCTATTAATAATTTAATATATTTATGAATATACTATTTCTTTATTATTTTCATTTTCTAAATCTTTAACAATCGATTTAATTTAATTATTTAAATTATAATCTACAATGATAATTTTTTTAGTGTTTTCATCAAATGTATGTTTAATATTTTTATTAAATTATTCTTCCGTAAATTAATTGAATATATCTTTTCTACCATTACTTGTATCAGAAGATTATAACTACACATACTTATTATAATTGACTGTAATATTAACTTGTTTACTTTTTACATCATTTTTTATTTTTACACTCTTTGATATTGTTTCAGAACCACTTACTTATTTTGTTATTCTAAATCCATTCATTCTAACTTCTTTGTTTTTTAATTATGATTCAACTTAACCTAATATATAACTTCTAAATTCTTCGTTGTCTATTATATCATTTAAATTTATTTCTGTTTGTTGTTATGTACTATATATGTAGTCTTTGTCATGAACCTTTTCATAAGATGATGATTCAATTTTTAAATTATCAAAACTATCTAAATATAATTCGTTATTTTTAGTCAATTCTGATTTTGATGATTATTCTAACAATTAAAATGTTCGTTCAAGTATTTCATCTATTTCTTACATTTTATATTCATATAAATAATTTCCACGTTTTTTCATAAACATAATTTTCACTCCTCTTCATCATTGTTATAATCACCGATTTGTTCCAAAGTTTACAATAGTAAAACTTGTTATAACTACAAGATTATATATTATTTTTTATTATCTTGTTTATCCAACGTATCATATTATTCATTTAGAATTTCTAATATCTTTTTTACTAATTAGATATATCCTATTATACTTAATTCTATTTTATTTTTAATATGTTCTTAGTTATACTCATGTTGTTGTCCATACTTAGTAATGACAAATTTGTACGGGTCTTACTTAAATTTGTCATATATTTTTAGAATTGTGTCTTATAAATCAGAAAAATACTCCAGTTATTTCTTTAGTACTTATTCTAATTCATCAGATGACAAGTCTTTTTATTTTTCATTTATTAAATCTATTTATAATTCCAATTATTGATTGATATTATTTTTAGTACGTTTAATATGGTATGTAATTTTATTCAAATCACTTTCATTTTATCCGATTAATTCAAACAATTCTGTTTTTTATTGTTTTAATAGATACGGTATATTTACACTTTCCGTACCTTATAATTTGAGTCTTTAGTCTATGTATTTCCATTATTATTTATTTATTTATGTAAAATAATTTCGGTCTATTATTTTAAGAAAATCATCAAGTTTATTTTATTTCTTTAAGACAACACCTTCAATTTCATTTCCAACTTCTTATTCTTATACTTTATTAATTTCAAATAACAATTCTTTTATTTATTGTTTCGGTGTTCTCAACAGTTCTTCAAATTGTTCTCTTAAACTACGTACTATATCACGATATTCTTTAGGTATTTTGTTCAATTTAACAACTAATATTTCATATATTGTCATATTACTAATTTCTTCAGGTATATTTTCTGATTATTCTTTGAAATCAGATACTTTTGATTGTAATATTTGTTTTATTTCGTTATATTTTTCTTCTACTTCATCTTTAACTTTATCTATTTATTTGTTCAAATCAATTCTACGTACGTAATTGAATTTCCAAGTTTCTTCTTATTCATATTGAACATTATTTATTTCTACATTTCCATCATCAGAAATTTTGTATTCATAATCAATCTTAGTATATTTTATTGTTTCTTATGGAAATTTTACCAAGAATTGTACAAATTCATCAAACAATTCTTTCTTTATTTCTGATTATACTGGATTTAATAATACCAAATTATTTGTTTCTGATAAATTGAATTTTATCACGTTTGTATATATATTTGAAATTATTTCACAAGAAATAGTCAACGGTAAATATTATTAAATATCGTTGTTAGACAAAAATTCATATAATTGTTTTTGATTATTTTCAACAAATTGATTTACAAATTAAATTTATGACCTAAACGGATTATATATTTAGACTTTAGGTAAATCGTCAGGTGTATACCATCGTTTCGATTTATTTCCTTTTGATTCACGTCCATAATATACAATCTATTCATTATTTTCTTTATCTATATCAAATGTAACTGATAGATTTTATACACCGTCATATTTTACTTCTTAAACAATCTAATCTGAATTATACAATATATCTTCTACAAAGTCTAAGAATGTATCAATATCTTAATCGTCAAAGTGTGTCATTTCAGTTAGTTATATTGATTTATTATTTTAATTACGTAGTTTAATATATTATTCTTCTATCTGTTATTGATAGATGTATTTTTATATTTCATCTATTCTTTCATATATTTAATTCGGAACCATTCGTTTTAGTTCTTGTTTTATAATATCTTGTTTTTGCCCATCATTATTTAATATTTATTTATACAATTCAACACATTATTGTCGTACCTTTGTTTATCTAACATCTTGTTCATCCATTGTTATAACTTTAACATCATTCATTTCTTATCTTTCCAACTGTTATTTATAAGATACTTATCTATCTTGTCCTTAGTATACTTATGTAATTTGTATATTATCTATTGACAATTCTTGTTCTATTGTGTTTATAATATCAGGTATGTATCCTTTGTTATATGTTAAAACAAACACTTCATCTTGAATGTTTTGTTCTTCTAATACTTATTCTATAAGTTCCTTTCTCAATTCTACAGGTAGTGGATTTCTCTATATATAGTCCTTTTTCTGTTATGATTTTTCACCGTATATAATAACTAAAAAAATATAATCAAAATTTGTTAACTATCTTTTGACTAATTATAAATGTGAATTTGTCATAGGTTGAAATCTACCAATTATAATCTATTATTGTTTTATATTATTATCCATGTTACATACCACCTCACTATATTATAATGTTGTAAAAAAACATATAACGCATAAAATAAGTTTTCCAAAAATATAATTAAATGTTAATATTTTTACTATATTATAACAAAACAAAAACCACTCATGAAATTACCATGAGTGGTTGAAAATAATAATCAAAATATAAGTTTAAATAATTAAATTATTCCACCTACACCTTAAAATATCAACATATAAATACCAGTATACATTAACATATTAAGTTATGTTTATATAAGTACTCTAATTATAGATTCAAATATGTATAACGATAGTATTTTATTTTTTTATTTCCTAATTTCTTTTTATATTACTTCTTCAAATAAATTTTTCAGATAGTTTTAAATAATTACACTTTATTTACTTTCATTTTTTACTTCGTTTTCATTTTCATCATCTATAGTATCATCAATTTATTCATCTTCAGTATTAAATTCATCAACATACTAATACTATGATTCTTTTAGTTCTTCTAAATGTTTAGGTATTTTTTCAAATATACCGTATTTAATCAATTTAAATGACATTTTTTCTAACCGTACTAAATATACTATTTCGTCAATAATATGTTATAGAACAAATAAAAGAAATATATATTTAATTATATAAAAACGATTTCTAATTTACATGTTACTATCCATATAACTTTGAAAGTCTTATTTGAATGAAATTGAGTAAATAGTTTCAACAATAAATTTTGACATTGTTTCTTATTATATAATGGATAATTTTTACTATAACAAAAATCCTTAGATACATAATTAAATAAAAAATCCGAGTATGATATATGTAAAAATTATACCATGTTTATTTGAAAAATCAAAAATACTCATTGATGATTTAACACTATCACTAATATATTTTTTCTGTTACTTGTCTAACTGTTTAAATGTTTCAACAATTTCTGGTTTATTTTCGTTATCATCCATAAAAATCACCTCTATTTTTTATCAAAATTTTTCATCATTTTTTGTTTCAAACATATCGTCTTTTTCTTATTATTCACTTTGATCTAACTCTTTATCTATTTCATCAACCGTTTATTCAGACAATGGTTAAGAATAAAAATCTTCTTATACATAAATCGGTTCTATTTCTGGATCAAATATATAATTACTATCTTACTACATATATAATCTTCTAATAATAGTGATTTATAAAATATTAATTTAGTCTCTAAAATTCAAATCTGTTTAATACTTGTATTAAAATTCCTTCTATGTAAATGAAAATTCTTCATTCGTTTTAAGATTATATGTTTTCCAAAATCTACCTTATGATTTAAACATATTTGGGTCAAGTTTTTATTCAGACCATTCTTGTTTTGTTAAGTTACTCAAAAATACAAAAATTGATAATTAGTTAGAAAATCCACGTGATTTTGGTGAATAATCTAATACCATAGGTATTTCTATTAATGGTGGTTATACTCTATTCTTACTTTATTTTAGTCTAACTATTCTACCGTTTATATCGAATTTTTCAAGTTCTTTTTATCCACCTTATACCATTCTTATATCTTGTGTTTAATAATATTTAATTTATAATCCACCTGTTATATCTTCATCTTGACCTGAAAAGAATGATGTATTCATTGTCTTCCTAAGTTGATTGATTATTATTAATGATTAGTTCTACAATGACAACGATTTTAATATTACAGGTATTTATTTTGAATTGACTCTTTACTTAACCTACATTTTCTTTACTACACTTTCAATGTTTTCTTCTTATAATTCTTCTCTTTATAAAGTTTAACTAAGACTGTCAAACAAATAAACAAGTGAAACATCAGATTTTGTTTCATAATGTTGTTTTAGTGTCTTTAATATTATCCCATACGTACTTTCCAAATCTTGTGGTTGTAAATAAATTACATTTGATTATGATTCCTAACTGTTAATATTCAATCCTAATTGTTACATTCTTCTATATGACATTTATTGTTCTGTATCAAAATAGATCAACATTTACTTTTTGTTACTTTTGTTTTACACTTGTAGTAATGATTACTATAAATTAATTTACAATGTTGTTTTTCCAACACCAGGTAATGATTATATCGAAATAATTTATCCTAATGGAATACCACCAATAACTTCATCGTACAAAACATATCCAGTTCTCAATATGTTATCACGTGTTTTTGTGATTAACTATTCAGGTGATAACTGTTTAACTGAATTTTCAATTTCTTACCTAATTTACAAAATCTCATCTGATTGTTGTAATGTTACTTCCTCATTCGTTTATGACTCTTTCTTTCTACCCATAATAATCATCTCCTTCTTATTTTCTTTATGAATTTTCAATCAAGTTAAAGAAATAAAATTATGTAATATAATTAAATAATAAATTTTAAGATATATTAATTTTAGGTTGTTGATTTTCCTTTGATGATGAATTTATGTAATTCATTGTTGAATTAATCGAAAAATAATCTTATATTTATTACTAAAATTGATTCATTTATACTTATCCTTTTCTTTATGTTAATATATTACTTTTTTACTTTTTAGACATTATAATTTAATTTACAAATTTAATTTGTTTTAATTCATTTGTATTTACATCTATAGTTTATTGTATAATATCACTAATAAAATTTACATAATATTCTATCTAATATTATAATTAAATATCGTAGAATATATGGTTAAAATAATTTAGTTATATATTAATGTTTGTGTGTTAATCATATTATGAATCTTACTGTAAAATAGATAAATTACTATATTGATTAATAAACCTTTCATAACTATTTTACTATTTTATTTTGATATATCCGTAATTGTTTTTATTTTCATTCTCTGATAAATTATTATCACGTTATATAGTTATAATAGTTAAAACATTGACACTTGTTGACTTTTCTTTTTGTTATTTTTATATTATTTTATCAATCAATAAATTTGTTTCTTGTGTAAATTATGTCTAAGAATCAGTAAACATATTTATTAACCTATTATATAGTTCGTTATAATATATTGATGTATCTTCTATAATATTGTTTTTTTGTTACATATATTGTGTAAAATTAATATTATCCTATTATAATATATACAATTCTCTTTGTTGTTCAGGTGAATGATTTTATAATATTTCAATTTGTTATATATATTTACTCATTTATTTTGATATTTCTAATATATCGTTATAAAATTTTATTTAGTTATCATAAACTTGTTTTTGTTTCTATTTGTCTAATGTAGAAAGAATTGTTTTAATTTTATACGTACTTTTGTTTTTCCATTTATTATTTTATTTTAGAATATTATAAATCACCTTCTTTTCTATTTGTTTTGTGTTTGTAGTAACACTATCATACTAAAGTGAAGTAATTATTTCTACAATTTAATTCATTGTTTCTGATTACTTTTATACAACACTTGTAAATTATTCATACAAATTAATATCAATATCTTTCAATGAATCAATAAATTTATTACATATATTAACAATGTTTTGACGATTGTGTTCACTTATTTTGTTATAGAAAAACACGTATTCATACGATTGTTATATTTACTTAATCTGTTATGTATATTTTAATTTAGACTTCAATTTGTTCTAATAGTTTTATAAAAAGAAAACATCTGATGGATATATTATAAAATACTATTATTAATTATTAAACATTTTACCACCCTCCTTCACAAAGTTTCAGAAATTGTATACGATTGTTCTTGTTTCTAAATTAATTACATAAAATCTTCATAGAATTTGATTATATTATCGATTATCTAAATTTTGTCTTTAATGTTATTATTCTATGTATTGTCTTATTTCTATTCTAATATTAAATCTAACAATTCTTTTTGTATTTCATTATTAGTTACTTATTCTGTATTTGTATCTTGTTATTTCAACAGTTCAAGTTTCAACTATTGTAAACTTTTAATCAAAAATTCAATTGGTGGTTATAATTGTACGTTATCATCAATTTCGTTTTCTTAATGTAATAAATCGTTTTAATTATCATCAAGTTACGTATTATCGTTGTCTATTGTAGGTGACTTAATACTAAAATTAAATATCGGTGTAATATTTAACTCTAAAATCTTGTTATTTTTTCTCTATTATTCAATTAAATTAGATTGAATCTTTTTAATTTCATCATATTCATTCAATGATTGTACTATCATTCTTATTTTTATTTTAACATTTGGATTTTCACTTTTATTACAAACTGATATAATATTTTATTAATCATTCTTAAAATCGTTTATAGATTCATATTTCAAATAAAACGTTTTATATAACCACGGGTAAAAAGTATATACAATTTCATTATTTTAATTATATAAATGGTCTGTATCAAAAATAATATAACCATACCTTTCATCAAATTAATCAATTTTACTAACTTATTCCTTGAAACTTGTAGGATATTAACCAACAATCACTTAATTATACTACGGTAATTCTAAATGTTAATGATAATGACCTAATATAATTTTAAATCTACTTTTAGATAAAATTTTCTGATAAATTTACGTATATATTCTTTCAAGACTAATCGAATTGTTTGAACCTATAATACCAAATCTTTAATCCATCTCAACGAAATTATGATGAAAGAAAAATAAATGTATTTGTTCTTTTGTCTAATATATTTTATCTATATACGATAATATCTGTTCTTCAACTTTGTCTTATGGTTATTTCATATAATTAAATACATGAAAAATAATATTCTATACTTGATATGTCTGAACATTTGATAATACTGAATTAATTTTCTCTTATTTAGGTTACGTTGAAATTAATTGAATAGATTTAATAAAGGACTGAAAACTATAATTCTTATTTTCCTATTGTTTTGTTAATGAAATATCATGGTTACCTTGATTGTATATTACTGTATTAAACAATTATTTTATAAACTAAACAAAATTTAATGATGATATAGATAATGACTTTGTGTCATCAATAACATCACCATTAACAATCTAAAGTACAGAATCGTTTGGTGATTTGTTTTACTATTACTACTTTATACTCTTTACTAATTAACTTTCATCTATTTTCCTATGATGTAAATCTGATAGTACAAATATTTTCATCTATAACATCCCCCTTTCTATTTCAGATGTAAGTTTTTTTCTAAATATTTTGTTTTTGTTAACTTTAATATCATAGTAATATAAATTAATACGTTTGTAATATCTAACTATATAACTTAATAATAGAATATAAAATTTATAATATGAAACATATAATATAAAAAAATACTGTGTTATTAATAATATCATATAAATAATATTCTGTCAAGTATCTTTTTAGAAAAATTACAGAAAATATATTATTTTAACAATATATATTAAACTTATATTATGTAAATGTTTAATGTTAATATTTAGAAGGGGGTTTATAAAAAATGACAAAAACAATAATTCAAGAAAATTAAATTTTACAAGAATAATTTAAAATCGTTGAAAATAAACAAATCGGTGATGTCGAAAGTGTTAGATAATATTAAAAATTTCAAGAATGCGATGTTAGAAATAGAAACAATAGAGTATATCCTAAAGATTAGGTTGTAAGAGAAATAAATAAATTGAAACCAAAAATAGAAAAAAGATAACTGTTAGGTGAACTTGACCATCCTGAAGGTAACGATATTGATAGAATATAAACAGTTAAGTTAACTAATGTTTCTCACGTAATTACAAATCTTGAAATAAAAGGTAATGATGTATACGGTACAATTGAAACATTATAAACACCAAATGGAATTATACTCAAAAATTTATTGAAGTCAAATGTTGAACTTGGTGTATCGTTAAGATAGTTAGGTTCAATTGAAGAACGATATAGTGGTGATGAGTATTATTATTATGTAAAACCTGAAGACTTTGAACTTATTACATATGATATTGTATACGAACCTGGATTCTAATCATAAAAGGTAAAAATTATAAAAGAAAGTCTTGAAGAAATGTTTGATTATAACAATTTCTTCAATTCATCGTTTGAAAGAGACGTATATACAAAATTTTATATGTAACTAAAAAAACATCTCAAATCAGAGAGGTGATTTTTATTCGTATTCAAAACAATAGTATAGATGATTATACTAACATTGTTTTGATATTCAAAAGTTCTTTTTAACACGATTCAAGTTCAATTCTCTTCAAGAAATTAACAAACAATTCAAATTTATTATCGTATTACAAAAAATTAATTCAAAACAATAAAATACTGAAATATAGTCAGGAATAACTCAAACGTTAATACAATATATAATTTGAAGGTAAGTATGGATAAGAAAATTATAATGTTTATTTATCATGGTTTTACAATTTTCTTTCAACATAATATAACGATTAAATTAATGAATAATAATCACGTTATTTTTTGAGTATAATTTCAACTACCCACCACCTATAGAGGTGGGGGATTGTGGAGACACAATCTCGGTTGAATAGTCTCAGTCAGAAATGACTACGTTATGACAGAATATATAGTCACATTGGGATACCCCACAAGTCCCAATCACTGAGGATAATAACTAAACAGTTCTGATGGGTAGGAACAGTGTTATTATCACAAAACCTGTCATAACATTGACGATGTGGACACCAGGTCAATTGACCTGTATTATTTTCAAAGATTCAAATAATTAAGGAGGTTTTAATATGGTATATGTAATATCGAAGGATGGAAAACCGTTAATGCCTACCGAAAGACGTGGTAGAGTGAGACATTTATTAAAACAAGGACTCGCTAAAGTAGTTAGACGTGATCCATTTACTATACAATTGTTATATGATACCACAACATATACACAAAAAACAACACTTGGTATAGATATTGGATACAATCACATAGGATTTTCTGTTGTTACAGACAAAAAAGAATTAATATGTGGTGAAGTTAAACTAAGGAATGATATATCTGAACTTCTCAAAGAAAGAAAAATGTATCGTAGGATGAGACGTAATAGACTTAGATACAGAAAACCAAGATTTGATAACAGAAAAAGAAAGGAGGGTTGGTTATAACCTTCCATTCAACACAAATTAGACTCACATCTTAGATTTATTGAATTATTGAAAGAGATATTACCTATTTCTAAGATAGTTATAGAAGTAAATAATTTCGATACACAAAAAATCAAAAATCCTGATATAAGTGGTAAAGAATATCAAGAAGGTGAACAAAAAGGATTCTAAAACGTTAAAGAATACGTTCTATATAGAGACAATTATACGTGTCAGTTATGTGGTTAAAAAAATACCGTACTTGAAGTACACCATATTGGTTACTGGAAAGGTGACAGGACAAATAGACCTGATAATTTGATAACGTTGTGTACTAAATGTCATAGTGTTCGTAATCATGAAAAAGGTGGTAAATTGTACGGTATGAAACCAGTTAATAAACCGTTAAAAGAATAGACGTTTATGTCTACTATCAGACAAAAATTGGTTGATATGTTGAATTGTGAATAGACATATGGTTATATAACAAAGACTAAAAGGATAAGTCTTGGATTAGAAAAGACACATTATAATGACTAATTTTGTATATAAGGTGGAAGTATACAAACAAGAACAAAACCTATTTATTTTGAACAGATTAGAAGAAATAATAGATCACTTGAAAAGTTCTATGACTAAAAATACATAGATATAAGAGATAAATCTGTTAAGTCAGGACAAGAACTTTCAAGTGGTAGAAGAAAGAGAAATAAAAATTTAGGTGATGAAAATCTACGTAAATATCGTGGAAATAAAGTATCTAAAGGTAGAAGAAGTATCCGTAGACAAAGATATATGTATCAACCTAAAGACATCGTCATCTTTGAAAATAAAAAATATTTGGTTAAAGGTGTATCAAGTAAAGGACGATATATCAGATTATAAGGATTATCTAAAGATGTTAAAATCGAATTAGTTAGACCTTATATGTTTAGAAAAGGATTTTGTGTGGTGTAATCCTGAAATTCATCACCCACTTATAGAAGTGTGTGTCTTCTTTCAGGATTTTGATAAAAAGGGGTGGGATTCAGTAACACTTGTCTTGTCAATTGAGTTACTTTAATTGAACAAAAAACAAAATTTTTGGAGGTGTTATTATGGCGATAAGATTTGGTGAGGATATTACATGTTTCTATG
>Ga0209204_1002373_pt1 | contig 15509 bp, 10 predicted proteins | sample AD_JPNMR2_MetaG_FD_184425 | JGI IMG/M metagenome (GOLD analysis project Ga0209204, IMG submission 184425) | Active sludge microbial communities of municipal wastewater-treating anaerobic digesters from Japan - AD_JPNMR2_MetaG (SPAdes) (version 2) | ecosystem: Engineered > Bioreactor > Anaerobic...
CGGAATAAAATTACCCCAATATTTTGCATTATGCGAACCTGAATTATCTCTTTTATGTAATATCCATAAACTATCTGTTATTATATCATCATATTCTTTCCAATTATTTAAATTTATATCATTAATCCCATTTGTTTTTACTTCTAATATACTCTTTTTTAATCTTTTTATATAATAATAAATACGTTCTATAGTTTGAGATTTTAAAATAGTATTAATTTCATTTAATATTATATTCGTATTATATTTAATCATATCACCTTTATTAGTAATATTAATTAACCCATAATTATCAGAATTTGGATTTTTTATTATTTGAATAATATCTAATAATTCTTTTTTTATTTTATCTATATTATTTACTTCTTCTAAATTATTCAAAATAGACAAAAACACATCTTTATTAATGTTAATAAATTTATTTATATTATCTTTTTCATTAAATTCAAATAACGATAATTCATTATTTTTCATATATAATTTTTTTTAAAATTTTGTTTCTGCGGGTAAACGAGTAACATTAACATCTATTGTTTGTGTTCTCAATATATTTTGTAAAGATACTATTTGCATACTCATTTCTGATATAGCTTCTAATAATATATTAATTCTATTATCTTTTTCTGTTTTAGTAGTAGCTACTGGTACTTTTGCTGTACTTTGATTATTCATTTTCTCTATCATTGATCGTGCTTTTTTACTTTCTACTACATTAGTAACTTTTGATTTCTCTGTATCATTACCATTAAACATCTTTGATAACATATCTACATTATTACTAACTTTATTTATATCTAATTTACTAAAACTAGTCATTGCATTAGTAAATTCAGTATACATTTTAATAGAATTTGGTGATAATTTTGAAAAATTAATTGCAAATGATTTCATAGAATTTGAAAATTTATCAAAAGAATTAGCAAATTTTTCAAACGGAGTAGCTATATTACTAAATTTAACTAATTGTTTACTAAATTCTGATAAGAATTCCATAACATGTTTAGTCTTCTTTTTGTCAATATTTATTTTTGATATGTTTGTTGCTAAAATAGATATTGACGATGCTAAATTACTAGTAACTGTTTTTATATCAATATTTTCATTTGTATCAACCCATTCTTCTCTACCTGTTTTAGGATTTAAAACTAATTTTTTAACTTTTACATTAGATAAATTAGCAAATGTGCTTAATCCTTCAGCATAATTTGATACCATCTCACCTATTGGTGATAATACTTTAGTTATGCGACCTAATGCTTTTGTCTTTGGATACTTCCCCATTGCATCAGGCTCACCAGCAATATTTATTAAATTACTAGATAACATTGATATTGACCCAGCAATATTTTTTGTTATCTTTGATATGCTTATAGTACTTCCATCTTCCAATTTTATGTTTTCTATATTAGCAAATGTACTTAATCCTTCAGCAAAATCACTTAACATATCACCTATTGGTGCTATTGCATTAACAGCCTTGCCAATTAAACTTGTATTATTTTTAGCAATTCGTTGAGCTCGTTTAGCACTTCGCCTTTCTTTCCTTGTCATACCACTAACATCTTCTATGATATTACCTCCAGATAATCCTATTAACCCTGTTGCTAATTTTTCTATAGCACTTATTGATTGTGATATTGCTAAATCAATATTTACCGAACCTTTATATATAGGTTTGCCATTTTTATCATATCCATCAATAAGTGGTATATTTTGTAAATTAGCCCAGCCACCAATTCCTTTTGCTAAATCAGATAATGACTTCCCTAATAACATAGCACTTCTTAAACCAGCTTTAAATTGTTTTCTATCCGAACGTTCCATATCAAAAGCAGAAAATACATCAACAATACTCTTTGACCCACCACCCCCACTAATAAATGTATTTATATTTTGCATTGCCATATCTATATCAGCATGCCCTTCATATATAGGTCTACCATTCTTATCATATCCAGATATAATAGGAATATTTTGTAATTTTGCCCAATTGCCGACACCACTTGCTAATAATGATAATGAACGACCTATCTTTCTAGTCATTCGTATACCTTTTATAAATTCTTTCTTATCTTCTATTTCTGATATAGTTTTAAAAGGTACTATTATTCCTTGATTTTTACCATCACCAATAAAAGTCATTATATTCTGCATTGCCATATCTATATCAGCATGCCCTTCATATATAGGTTTACCATTCTTATCATATCCAGATATAATAGGAATATTTTGTAATTTTGCCCATGCACCTACCCCACTTGCTAATTTTGATAATGTCCTACCAATCATACCCACTGCTCTTATTGACTTCATTAAAATTGGATTTAATCCTATTATACCGAAGCCATCAGCAAGTCCTTTTGTTAATTCTTTGAATTTATTTGTATCAAAATCTAATGCTTTATTTTCATTAAATTCTTTTATACCAGCACTAAGTGATATTAATGATGCTCCCATTAATAATACTACACCACTACTGACAGCAATAAATGGAGACGCATATGACAATCCTACAAAAGCCGCACTGAGACCTAATAAAAAAGTACCTATCTTACCTATGTCTTCCCAACTTTTATCTTGAATATTATCAAACATCTTTTTAATACCCATACTTAATACTACTAATCCCATGCCAATAACAGCAACAGATAATGAACCTAATAATATTTGTGAGCTCATTTTTCCCATCATCATAAATGATACGCCAACGCCTATCATTGCAACAGCTATTGCCCCACCTAATGCTAATGGTTTTATACCCAGTAATTTTGAAGATAACGCAAATGATAATGCCATTAATGATATACCACCAGCTAACATTAAAAAACCAACTCCTATATCTTTTATTGCATTAACACCCCTCTTCATAACACCTGTTTGATTTAGCACACCAAAAAATGCAAATACACCACCAATAGCTAATAAACTACTTGTCATCGCAAGTACACCAACTGCCGCATTATTTACACCAAATAATGCTGATATAGATACAAATGTTAATGCCATTAATGATATGCCACCAGCTAGTATAATAAAACCTTTCCCTACATTATTAAATGTTTTTATGCCTTCTTTTACTTTTTTATCACTAAATATCATAATAGCACTTGCTATGCCTATCATTCCAATAGCAATACCAGTAACAGTAACAGCAATACCACCCCCACCAAATAATGCACCAATGCCTGCAAAAGTAATACCTAATAATGATATAGATATAGCAAAATTCTTTATTGAACCACTTATTAAATTTAATGATATGCTACCTTGCTTTATATTTTTTTGTGCATTGCCTAATTTTAAAAAAACATTTTCAAAATCACCAATTACTTTAATTAATAATTTTTCAAACGGTAATATAAACAGTATATTTTTTGATAATTTAACTAATGTACTAGTCATCACAGATATTGCATTGCTCATTGTTTGAAAATTTTTGACATTTTTATCTATATTAGTATGTTTTTTATCAAAAATATCAAATAATCTACTTACAAAATTAATGTAATCAGTTTTAACACTTTTAGGTATAATACTAAATTTTAATAATCCATTTGATAATAAAATTGTAGCACTACCCATATCTTTTAATGATGAAGACTTATTATTGACTACATTATTAGTTGTTTCTTTTTTATCTTTTAATATTGATATTATTGTATCTAATTTTGAAATTATTTTTTCTTGATTTACATTTTTGCTATTTTTTATTATATTACCACCAATTAACACATTATTATTATTATTAGAATCATCCTTTGTTTTATCATCAAGTTTGTTATTAATATTAGATATAATATTTTCAGTTCTAATAATTACATTAAGTATATTTTCTAGTGTGATGGCGGGATCTTTCATATTGCTAATATTTATATTTTGATAATTTATCTATAGAAAAATTATTAGATTTAAACATTTTTTGATATTTTTCATTCTCTTTTTTGTATTCTATCTCTTCTTTTTTTCTTTGTTTTTCAGCTTCGTTATCCATATTTATTATATTATCAATTATATATTGTATTCTAAAAAATTCCATCTTATCAATTTCAGATGGCTGGATATGTAATCTATTTATTAATGTAAACTCATAATTATTTAAGCTTGTCCAAGATATCTGAAACAATGAAAATGGATTTAATCCCTCCTTGAAAGGATAATGGAATGGCGACCTCCCCTTCGCCAGGAACATTTGCTTTTATCATAGTGCTAACACTATCTTTTAATAAATCAACAACATTAGATAAAATTGATATTATTTCTAAATCCCATGAATATGATTCTTGTAACATATTATTATACGTTGTCCTATCTAGTTTACGCCAATCATCAAATAAAAATAAAGAATATCGTTGAAATATTTCATCTATTTTTTTACCATTTTGTTGCATTTCAATATTATAATTCTTTAAAAATTCAACAACACCTAAACTGGGTATATATAACTTTAATATAATACCACTAGATGTATTAAATACGAAACATTTATCTTTATGTGAATAAAATTTCATTAATTTATCAGGTGGATTAAAATAATTAATTATTTCTTTTTGAACTTTTATTTTTTCTATATTACCATCATTTTTAGCATATTCAATTATTAAATCATTTTCGCCTTCTTTAAAAGTAATTTCCCGTATTGCAATAACTAAATAAAATCTATCTATCTCCTTTAAATCTCTATATGTTGCTTTTTTGCCAGGTATTATTATCTGTACACATTTTTCTATTATATAATTTAAACTATCTTCAATAGATATAGGATCATTCTCATCTATCATTGACCAATGTCTAATTTCCCCGAATGTAGCCGCTCTTATTGCTATTTTAGTACCATCAGGATAATAAAGACCTTGTGTGGGTAATAATTCTAATGATATTGGCTTCCACCCCACATTATCTTTATCTAAATTAATATTATTTACTGGGGCAATATCTTTTATATTACCCAAATCATTATTTTCTAGCCTTTCTATTATTTTTTGGGCTTCAATTTCTTTAGTTTCCATAATTATTATTTTATTTTAATAGTATCAAATTTCATAGTATTTTATAGCACTATGAAACTTGTTTGTAAGGATAATATCCTTTCGGGGTTATCCTTACTGGACTTACTACAAAGCCCTCTATCCCATTAGTCGTAAGACAGTTTGGGATTGCCTTTCGCATTATGTTTCCACTTTTCAATCTCATAATGAAAAATTAGTATTTTATACATAACAAATACTATGCTATACTATATTTTTTGTGATGTTTTAACATACAAATGTCAATTATTATAATATTGTTTCGTCCCAATATGTTGCTATTAATTTCCATTCTTCAACTTTAAAAATATCTTCTGATGACCAATCATATTCATCAGGCCCCTTTACCATACTGCCAGGAATAACATTAGGAAATGTTAATTGCCTGAATATATCACCATTAGCATTAAATTGTACAATTGTCATAGGCCCGCCGCTATATTCCTTTTTTAATCCCATTTTACCTGTCAAAGGATCATATGCTAAATTACACCATTGCCGTATTGCTTTATATACATACATTGAATTAGCATCATTTAAATTAACTTCAAAAGATAATTCAATTTCTTGTGTAGGATCTGTAATTGCACCACCCACAAATGCTCTAGGGTAATTCTTATATTTTTGGTATTTGGGTGTTGGAAATCCTTTTGTTAAATCTATTCCCCCGATGCTAATAATATTTTCCATAACTAAATCCCAATCAGAAATGCCCGCTGGGGGTGTTATCATAACTTCAAAATTTGCATAATAAACTGGTTCCCAGTTATTAACAGCTGCTTTTGAATTTTTATAATGAGGTAAACCTGCCATAATATTATTGTTTTTTTATATATATAAATTTTTATGTAAATGTATAAAATCCACCACTTGCAATTTGTCCTGGCGATACTATTTGTATTCTATTAATTAGCTTATTCATACCATAATATGGTTCAATAATAACATCAATTATTCCAATAGCATTTTTTATCACATCTGTTGTATTATTTTTATCATTCATTATAGTTATATAATCATATATACCACCATTATTTTTAACAGATTCTAAATAATTATCAACTAATGTTTTAATTTCTAGTCTTATTCTCGTATCATTTTTATCAAATACATAGTTACTTAATATTTTTTCTATTCTATCTTCTATTGTTATTCCCAAATCTCTTATATGCAAATAATTTAATGGATCTAACATTTTTTGATACGATGTCATATCACCATAAATCATTATACCATAATTTCTATCATTGATAATAGCATTTATGCCCATTTGTTCTAAATATACTCTATCTGATTTAAGGAAGTCATATTCTAATCCTACGAGTTTATTGTTTGATAATACACCACGTTTAGGGCCTGCTACAATATCATAAGGTATACCATTTTGGAATTTTCTTATAAAATTATTAGAAACATCAGCAGCAGGTGGCACATATTTTATTTTATTATCTTCTCTAATTTTTAAAAATGGAGTAAAAAATCCACTATATTTACTACCATTTTCATCATCAGGCAATGTAAATTTAAAACTAGGTGCCATTGATAAATTACCACCACTTGCTATATATTCTACTTTTAATACTGGTTTTGGATTTCCATTATCAATATCAGGCATATCAGTAAACATAGGATCTGTAGATGCCATAAATTTTGATATTGATGGTAAATTAAGTAATGCTAAACATGTTTGTCGTTTTTTTGCTAATCTGGATAAAATGGATTTTGCCCCACATTGTGGTTCTAGTCCACCATCAAATGTATCTACTATATATCTAAAATCAATTAAATTTTTATCTGATAATACTTCTGATAAATTAGTATTTTCTAATACACCATATATTTTCCAAAGTTGATTTTCACCGCCTGGCATATGATAAGATGTTATCTTAAAACCTTCTAATTTTGTAAATTGTAAATTCTTAGCAAAATCATTTATAGGTAAATATCTACATACACAATCATTACCTGATATATTTTCAATAAATATTGGCTCATTAACAGAAATTTCATATTCAACAATTCCATTACTATTAACACTTTTAGTTTTGCTTATTACTCTTGTTAAATGTTTTTCATTAATATCACCGCATACTAATAATGAATTAACATTAATTTTGTTATTATCAGTTGCACTAATTTTAAATTTAGTTTTAAGATTATTTAATGACATTGGTATAATAGGAATATATTCTTTAATATTACCAATACCTGTTTGTATACATATTCCATTATTACATTGAGAACCATCTAAACAATAAAATGATGATACAAAAGGATTTGCTAATGCAGTAAGATTTATATCACTGTATTCTTTTGCTTTATAGCAATCTAATCCATATTTACCAGTTGTTTTTGAAAATGATAAATATACTCGACTAGATAAAGAACTATTTGTATATGCAAAATCACCATTAACAATAGTACCATTATCTAATTGTTTATATAAATTATTACCATTATATATTTCAATAACTTCATTTGTATTATCAAATTTTATTAAAGAAGGATTTATAATATATGTTAATGTGTTATTTGTTAAATCAGGAATATAATTTTTATGATCTGATATTATGCATATATATCCTTCTTTGTTATCAATTTCATTAACATTAAAATTATAACTTACATAATTAATATAGTTTTTTAAATAATAGTTACTTGATTGTAAATCATTTATCAAATCATTTTCATCACTATAAATTTCTATATCAATATTAGGTGATGATATAATTACATCTTTAACAACAAAATACTTATTAGTACCTTTAACATATATAATATCAAATTGATTTAATAATTGATTTAATGATGTATTAGTATTAGTAATAGAAAATTTTTTATTTGTTTCGTCTGCATTATCAAATATTGCATTATATATACCAGCATTATTAGTATTTTTATCAGGATTTGTTAATGTTAATTCTAGTGATAATCCAGTATTATTAATATCACTGACTTTTAAATATTGACTATTGCCACTACCATAAGTTTTAATTAAAGTATTTTTTGTTATACTATTAACTAAATTATTATATTTTTCTAATGTAAATACAGTTGCATTAGGCATCGGTTTAGGTATTATAAATGTATTAAAAAACGGACTAGCATCATTTTCATACGGTATTGATGATATCTTTATTGTATTATTATTAAAATCATTATCAGAATAAGTTATTGTACTTTCCTCATTAGAAAAATCAGTCGGCGTATTAAAAATTATCTCTTCCATAATAGGCGAATTGTATGATAAAAAGTTTAATGCTGATTTATCACTATCTACTAAACTATGCCCTACCATATCTATTTTATATATAGAATTAACATAATCATCTATCATATCTCTATTTACAGTCATAAAAATACCTGTCTGATCTGATTCATTATTAACTAATGTTTCAATAAATCTATTTACTCCATTGCCATCAATGAAATCTGGTATGATACATCCAGTTATTGTTGCAATAACATTTACACTATTATCAGATAAAAAATTATTTAATTTATCTATTTTTATACCATTATTATTAAAATACTTTGCAAAATAAGGATCTATAGATAAATTATTATAATTTGTCCAATCACCATTTACTATTATAACATCAATAAAATAATCAGATATATAATCATAATCTTTTATATAATCAGGAACATTACCATTACCAAAATATTCACGTGCTGTTATATTAAAACCAGATACATTATCAGATTTTTTAACAATTAAAGAAACAGGTCTCTGTCCTACATTAACAAAACTAATAAGCATATCTTTAGTGTTAATATGATTATTAACAATTGCATGAAAATTAGAATTATCTAAAAACCAAAATCTTTCTTTATTGTAAAAAGATGATAATAATTCCTTTGTTATACATGAATTATCCTGGCTAGGTGATAATGAAAAAGATTTATATTCTACCATATCACCATTATTGGGGTCATTATTAAGTGGCATTAAATTAAGTGCTAGCACAGGCCCTTGTTGTAAACATGTCTCAATTGATCTATGAAAAAATGACCCTCTTTTTTCTAATATAGGATCTATATTACCAAAAATTTTTCGTGATGTATTAACATTATCAAGATATACTGGTGTATTAAATATTCCTTGACGTGAAAAGCCCACTACTAACCGCAAAGTATCTGTTGCAATTGGTCTACTTTCAGAAGTACTATATTCAACAGTATATACACCTGCTGCTTTAAATTTATTTAAATCAAAAACTAAATTAGCCATAATATAATTTTATTTTTTTTATCTATATATAAATTTTTTTTTAAAATAAATTTACTTTTTGTATTTCTTTGAAAAAATCAACTAATATTTTACTATTATCATTATTTTCATTAAATATTTTATTATCATATATTTTTCTATATATAGCTGGCTGAATATCTATCATATCTTCTATAATTTCACCATAACTATTACTATTTATAAAAGCAACTAAATTAACTAAAGTCATAGCACAATCATCATGACCCATTTGACCCCTATATCTACCATCTTTATCTAATCCAAAATTTTCTATTTCTTCAATAGTATTTTTTTCATTAATAATTATATATTTATTTTGTATTAATGTCTTTAATTCAGACACATATATATCCTTATTATCTCTTTTTATTTTTACGCCTGGATTTAATTGTTTATTTGATGACGAATGTTGTGTATGTAAAAATATATTACTATAATAATTACGATGTTTACTCATATATTCTATCAATAAATCACCTTTAAAATTAATTTCTAAAACAATTTTTACATTATCCGAATTAAATATATCAAAAACTAATGCACTTAGTATACTAGCAAATTCATTTATTGAATAAATATTAGACCTCCAAATACCAATTTGTCTTAGCCGAAACATATCAGTCTCATCTTTAATTCTCTTTCTTTTTTTAAATTGTGCTATCGATACTGGTTCAATTTTGAAAATATTACATACTGTATAATCTTTGCCTACACCATCACTTAAATCAATAGAAAATATAAATTTATCATTATTATTAATATTATTAAAATCAAATTTATCATCCCACAATAAATCACCATAATTTTCTACTAATTCATTCATCTTTTCATTTTCTTGCCATATATATTGCTTTTTTATTTTTTCTAAAAATCTAACTATACTGCCCGATAATAACATACTACTTGATGTCAAAAATTGACATCCATATTCCTGATTAAATAATTCTTCATTGCCACCTAAATTTGCTATTTCTCGTTGCTTCCATTCTTCATCCCTACCCGCTACCTTGTACCACGGCACCACCATTGCTTTATAATCATTCTTACCTTCCATTGCACCCATATATAATTCATAAAATAAATTAAACTTATTAGGAGTGGATGTTATTATTATCCTAGATATATCTGATGATGATAATGTGGGGAATATAGAACGATAAAAAGGTACTATAAAATTTCTATTTATATGAGCAAACTCATCAGCATATAACAAATGAATAGTAAATCCAATAGCAGACGTCTTTGTAGTTGCTTGTGAAAATAATCTACATCCATTATCAAATTTCATAAATGTCTTTGCATCTGAAGATATGCCAGGTTTTAAAAAAAATGGTAAATTCCTATACATCGTTCTTATCTTATCTACAATCTCAATAGTAGTATTCAATTTATTTGCTATCACTAATATATTTTTTTCATAATTAAAACAAATATACCATAATATAAAAATAGATGAACATGTTGTTTTACCAATTTGCCTCGATGCATTTACAATAGAATATCTATTATTCTGAAACATCCTTAACATTTCTACCTGATAATCTCTAAGTACTATATGTTTTATACCAGCATCAGTCATTGCATAACAATAATTATTAGCAAAATATACAACATCACTAGCACACCTTAATAGTTCTTTTTGCTCATCCCTTGTATACTGAAATAAAATATTAGAATTCCTTAAAGTAACATCACCACCATAAAAACATTCCATATTTACAGTATCACCAGAATCAATCCTTCTTATTTGCTCATTAATTAATTCTGTATTCCAAATTGTATTACTTATCATTTTTGTTTGTATTCAATTTATTCCTTAAATTAACATAAAATTAACTAATGTACTAATAAATCAATATGATTCATAGTCTTTACAGAATGTATAACTTCCTTCTTTTCCATACCTTCATAAAATCTATTATAAGCATACCTGACAACAGAAGAATACTGCCTTAATATTGACTCTAAATTCTCAGTGGTTTTATAAGGTAACATTATGGTTTTCATACACTATATATATAAATTTTTTTTAAAATAAAATACAATATCACTCCCTATCCAATTCTTTAGTTTTTAATTCAGTTAATATGTTAGTCAAATTTTCAATTAAGTTTTTAGTACCTTTTGCCACAATACTATCATTAGTACCATCTGTCAAATTCATTTCAATATCTTTTTCTTCTTTTTGTTTTAAGTAATCCATTTTTATATTTTTAAAATTATCTTGTATCATAATGATATATTGAGCTATGGTTTTTGTTATATCCAATTTTGACCGTTGAAAATTAGATAATACTTCAAAAAGACGAGGATGCACATTACCAAAGCTAGCATCAATTTGATTTATCATTTTTGATATTGAATAATCAGCTATCATTGATTGTATAGATAAATCTTTTATTATAGCTATGTCAGATAATATTTTTTGTTGTACATAAGGATCTTGTATGATATCATCATCAACTAAATAAAATGTTGCATTTTTTTCAACAATATTTTTAGCAAAATCATTAGCTTTATTATTAATATCTGCCATATCAATAAAATTAATGATATCATTAGCAATATTATCAATAGTTTTATCATTATTATAATTATTGACAATATTATCTTTATTAATAGATGATCCTAAAGACTTAATTATACTCTTTAGCTCAGCTGATGTACTCATCAAAACTTCTTTCTCTTTACGAACTTCTTCCTTCATTTAAATAAAATATATTATAATATACAAAAAAACAATAATAGATATAATATATATAAATTTTTTAAAATATAATTTATTTTACTAATCCTTCAAATGCAAATATTTTAGGATCACACATATCAAATAATATTATTTTACTAAAATCATCAATACTCTTTCTACTTAATAACAAATCTTGCATATCAAAATTTATAATCTCATTATATATTCTTATATTAGTCATTACTATATTACTATAAAAAATTTTAAAATAATCACCATCATCAATAACTTCTTTTTCTATATTATTTTTAGTTTCATTAAAAATAATTGCTAGTGTACCATCATTATATATATCTTTTATTTTATAAATAGTACAATTAATTTGTCTAAAAATATTTGAATACGATATTAATATTGTATACCATATATTATTAACTAATTTATCTCTTAATTTAAAATAATATATTTTATCATTAACAACTATTTTTATTATTCTATTTTCAATTATAGATATTTGTAACCCTTTTTTATCTTTATATCCATCTATTAAAATATTTTCATTAGCTAATGATACTTTCCATCCTTTACTATATAAATTATCTATATCACCATATAATATATCTATATTAAAATTATTATTATCTATTTTTTCATTTATAGTGCCAATAAAATAATTATTTGCCCTTTCAAAATATAATAAATCATTAATATTATAATTTCTAATTGCTAATATATTTATTCCAATATTATTATCATTTTTATTTTTTATTATGACATCATCAACATACTTTTTATTATCTAATAATTTAAACCAAGAAGAATATGAAAAATTATCACCTAATGAAGATGACATTATATTATATTTAATAGCTATTTTACCTAATAATTTACTATTATATAAATTATATTGATGCTCACTTATTATTATATTATTATTTTTAAATTGATAATCAATAATTTGTAAATTTTTATCAACAAATATTTTTATGGGGTCTAACGCCCTATTTTCTATATTATTTATATTGTCATCTGGATTAATAACATTGCCTAAATATCTATTAAATTCTTGATCCTTTGTTATATCTTTTATATCATTAATAACATTATTCTCAAATAAATCTTTTGAACTTTTTGTTATTGCATTTAATATAGAATCTAAATTTGACTGTTTATCCACATTAGTCCTATTATTATATTTTACTAAATTAACTTTCCAATAAGGTTCTTCTCCCATAAAATCATATACTAATTGCGAACTGCTAACTTCATATAATCTATCTTTAATTAAAGGTATATATACAATATCATATTCTTGAGGAGCAGTATTCTTACCAAATACACTCTCAAAAACATTTTTTATTATATGCACTTCAAATTCTTTTACATATTCCATGCCTAAAAAATCATAATTAAAATCATTTACTGGTAATTGATTATCAGGCATTATAATCTTCAAACAACTAGCATTTTCAACAGAATATAATGTCCATTCTTTTAATATAAAATCAGCAGAATCTTTGCTAGGACTTGCCTTTAAATAAATAGCATTAACACCAATAAAATCATTAACACCCTTTAATATTTGATTATAAAGTTTTATTGATGATTTTATATTATATAAATCAAAATCAATAGGATTTAATATATCATAATCTTCTACTCCAGAATCATTAAAAAATATATACTGATTACTCATCGATATTGATTGTCTTATTACTTTATTAACATCTATATCTCTATAATCAACAAGTAAATTAATATCTTTTACATTAATATCACTACTAGAAACATATTTAAATCTAATAAAAAATCCATTTGATATATAATCAGTTATTACAGACAAATCATTAATATTAAGTGATGTCCAATAACTCCACACTTTATCATCTATACTCCATGAAAAATATTTTGCAACACTATCATCACAATCAATATCATCATTATAATCATATATCTTTATAATATTTTCTAATAATTTTGTCTTAAATATAAGAAAATTTTTGCCTTTTTTTGATAAACTTATATTGTTAATTACATCCATTTAAAATAAATAATTTTTTAATGATAAATGAAAATCCAATTTGGTGTATTTTCTTCTCTTATTGTATCTAATATTTTTTCTAATTCATTTTCACCATCACTTTTTATTTGGTCTGCATTTATAGATACACCGCCAGGTAAATTAAATTCAAACATACTTAACATTCGACCTAATGATATTTTTGCATTTGCCGCGCAATATCTTTGAAATGTCCAATCATCATATAATTTTTCTTCAGGTATTTTAACATATGTTTGTAGCCATACATCAAATTTCGGATCTCGCCCAGTTATTGTTAATTGTTTTGAATTGTGATTAAATTCAAATGCTATCCTATCTAAATATAACGCTTTACTTAAATCCCAAAATGACTCATACGCCACTGCTAATACAACACTATCAGTATTATAAGGTGATAAATAAATTTCTTGAGCCATAATCTTTTCTATAGAAAAATCAGGGCCAAAATTACTAAATGTTGTTAATGTATGACCTTTGATTTCTTGTACATTAAAAATAGATACTATACAATCAGGCAATGTTATTGTTCTGTTTCTTTTAAATTCTTGTGATTTAAATACACTTAATTTTATAACATAATGTTGTATGGTAACAGAATATTGATAATTTATCCATGCCCAGTTTAATGCCTGATTAATTATTCTTTCCATTTCCTTATCAGGAATAGTATACGGCAATGCTCCCCCTACAGTAAGCTCCGTATTAATTAATTCTTTAAATTCATCTCTTGTCAAAATACAAAATTTTTACTATATATATAAATTTTTATTTAAAAAATTATTACCATAATATTGCCTTAATTCATCTATGGATAATAATTTATTATCTCTTATAACATACCAAAACGTCCAACCATTATTACTCTCTTTTTGCAAAATATTCGCACTAATTTTATGAATAGAGCCTGCAATTCCATTATATAATATTGATGAATCTGCTTGAACTTGTGCACAGTACTTTTTATCTTTAGAATATAAGTATTCTCCAATTTTAATATATTCTTTTTCAATTAAACAACCGAATGGAACTTTTGTCTTTCTTTTTTCAACTTTATATTCTAACAACTGTTTGTCAATGGGTTTAATTTTCTCAAGTCTTTGATTTGAAATTTGAACGTAAAAGTGTTCTTTTTCAAACGCAAGATAATTTCTACCAAGTCTTTTGGCTACAGCAGCTGTTGTACCTGTACCAGAAAACGGGTCTAAAATAATATCATCAGGATTAGATGTTGAAATAATTACTCTATATAATAATTCTGCAGGTTTTTGTGTTGAATGTGCTTTTTGTCCATTCACTTTAATTCTTTCGTTCCCTCGACATATTGGTATTAACCAGTCACTTCGCATTTGTAAATCATCATTCATTACTTTTAAAGAATGATAATGAAATGTATATTTTGATGTTTTTGACTTTACCGCCCATATCAATGTTTCATGCGCATTATTAAATCTTGTACCTTTAAAATTTGGCATAGGATTA
>Ga0209204_1002374_pt1 | contig 15502 bp, 15 predicted proteins | sample AD_JPNMR2_MetaG_FD_184425 | JGI IMG/M metagenome (GOLD analysis project Ga0209204, IMG submission 184425) | Active sludge microbial communities of municipal wastewater-treating anaerobic digesters from Japan - AD_JPNMR2_MetaG (SPAdes) (version 2) | ecosystem: Engineered > Bioreactor > Anaerobic...
AAAAGTCATGATCAGATTAAGAATGATCTGGCACAGATGGTTCGTGAGCAGATTGGTGCTGTTGCCTGTTATAAAACAACACTGATAGTTCAGCGTTTACCCAAAACCCGTTCCGGTAAAATTCTGCGTGGCACCATGCGAAAAATTGCTGATAAAAAGCCTTATACAACCCCATCAACTATTGATGATCCAGCAATTCTGGATGAAATTAAGGACGCTCTATCAAAGGTAATAGTTAGCGCATAGTAGATAAAATAAAGGGGTCAACTTAAAAAATGGTCGTAGAGAGTATTCTATAAGCATTCTATTATTATCCGCTCATTTTGGTATAATGCGGTCGTCTGGATATGATTGCTAGTGCAATCACCAGACGGCCGCTCTATATAGGTCACAGACTGCCAGATATTTGCCACAAAATGTGGCAAAAATATTTAGACGAGCACAAAGAAATTTTTATCATAACTACTTTTTTTAAACTACCTCTTTTCTATTCAATTTTATTTGTATTTGTCCAAATATTCATTTCCCCAGCTTTCTTAATTAATTCATCTCTGAAGTCTGGATGAGCAATGCTGATCAATGCTTCTGCTCTTTCCCATGTTGATTTTCCCTTGAGCTGTACTGCGCCATATTCTGTTACAACATACTGAACAATGGATCGAGGAACCGTGACAATGGAACCCTGCGGCAATGTGGGTACAATCCTTGATACCAAACTACCATCTTTATCCTTATATGTTGAAGATAGACAAATAAATCCTTTCCCACCATGAGAACCAAATGCACCAAAAATAAAATCAAGCTGCCCGCCAGTACCAGATTTATGAGCTATCCCCGCTGACTCTGAACAAACCTGGCTGAATAAATCAACAGCAATAGCATTGTTAACCGCAACCACTTTATCATTGAGAGCTATAATTCTTGGGTCATTAATATAATTAACAGGATACGAAGCACATGTTGGGTTGTGATGCAGGAAGTCATATAATTTATTTGTACCCATGGCAAAAGTGTAGCTCATCTTATACTTATCAATATTCTTTTTTGCCCCTGTCACTCTACCTGCATGGTATAAGTCAACATATGAGTCAACAAGCATCTCAGTATGAACTCCTAAATCCTTGAGGTCACTTTCAGCAATCATTTTCCCAACTACATTGGGCAACCCACCAATACCCAGTTGCAGGCATGCTCCATCTTCAATCTGTTCCAGAAGATGTTTTGCAATTTGCTTATCAATGTCAGTTGGCTCCAGTGCAGGTATTTGTGGTAGCGGCAGGTTTTTGCCTTCAACTATATGGTCCACCCGTGATATATGAATTGATTCCTGGTTTCCTCCCAAACAGTATGGGACATGTTCATTAACTTCTACGACTATCTTTTTTGCTTTTGTTACAACTGCAGACGTTACTGAATTTGCAAGGCCATAATTGAAATAACCTCGTGGGTCCATTGGGCCAACAGTTAAAAATGCTATATCAAAATCTAAGTATTTTCTGATTACCCGTGGGCCCTGATGATAGGTAATTGGAATATAATTACAAAGATGCTGATCATATAATCTTCGTGAGATAGTTCCAAAATGGAAGTCATTCAAAATGAAATGTTTCTGCTCGGGATCAGCTTCAACTATTTTGGGTATGCGCATATAACAAACGCTTCTAACATCTACATTGCGTAATTCCTCAACGCGTTTTGATAATGCCTCATCAATAGCCTCAGGAAATAAAACAAATTCACCATAAAACACTCTATCGCCTGATTTTACAAAATTAGCTGCTTCTTCTGCTGTGATTTTCTTTTTTTCATATTCCCATTTTTCGATATCACCCATTGATCTTCTCCTTTCTTCAATAGCGATTGTACTGCTTTATATTTTTTGATTATCATAACTTTACCAAAAATTTATAATAAATATATTGTCATTATTACATCAACATATTGTTTGATTTATTGATAGTATCAATACAACATGTTTTATTTATATTGAATATAGCATATACAAATTTTTATTTCTAATTTTTATATACCTGTAAATACTATTAATCAATAGATATTGAATACCATCTGGCAGGTTTGTAGCGCATTTAGAGCACCCATGCATGGCGCCTGTAAATGGTCAATTATTTACCTTTTTAAATCGGGAGCGTTTAAAGAATTCTCTTAGCCTCCATTCATCCAATGAAAGAACATAGGGGCTGTCCCAAAAGAATTCGTTGAGTAAATTTTGCAAACATTATATCATAATACTCGCTCATTTCGATACAATTTTGACACAAAATCTGGTAAAATTACTCAATGAGCGTTGCGAAATTTGTATCGAAACGACTTTTGGGACAGCCTCCACCAGTATTTATTTCTTTAAATCTTGAAGTGTCTTAAAAATTCTTATAGCTCTCCATTCGTCTAATGTAAAAACAAACTGGGTATCCATTTAGGATACCCACCTCCAGTATTTATTTCTTTAAATCCTGCAAAGTCTTAAAAATTCTCTTAGCTCTCCATTCGTCTAATGTAAAGACATACTGACTTTTTGAACTGGTACATATATACCTGTTGTTTTCATATTCTTTATGGATAACCAGCGTAATGTCTTCTGGTTTTTGTGATTCTTCACCTTTTACCGAAACGGTAATTGAAGCAATTTTCCCCGTCAATGTTTTGGCATTAACGTCAGGGAATGAATATGCTTTCAGCGGATCAAATGTATATAACATCTCCTTAACTTTATTGTTATCCAGTATTACTGCTGGTTGTTCTTTGCATATCCATTGCTCTTCTTTTTCTATTTCTTTGAGCTTTTCCTGTTTTTCTTTTTGCGCATTACCTTCCTCGTTCTTCTTTTCTACTACTTTTTTTTGAAGTGTTAACGATGTATTTTTATACCATAACTTTACTGTATCAATCTTTGCTATATCAAGCTGAACAATATCTTTATTCCGCAATTCATCTACTGTTTTATTGAAGTATGAATCTAACGTATCTTCTGCAAGGTAAACCTTTGGATCGCCTTCAAATCGAACATATGTGTGGCGATAGGTGCTCCCCTTTTTGCCAATATAAACATCACGTACAATCTGACCATTGCTTTTTGCCTGAACCCGTATTGCATGGTCGTTGTCAAGCTCATAGCGTTCATAATGTGGTTTGTCACTTATCAGATCGGTAATCGCGAGGTCCTTTATCTTATTTACCATATTGGCAATAATATTCTTATCGCCTTCAAATTCATTTACCTTCCAGCTATCGCCATCCTGTTTTATGAGTATTATCGCTTCCCCTTTTTTAAGTACAAGCTCTGTTACTGGGCTTTTTATGGTAGGCAGCGTAACTACGTTTTTTGGTATCAATGAATTAATGATAAGATACCCAGCCAGAACAGCTATCACTGCAATACTGATAAGAACATTTTTTTTCATGTGCATACAAACACCTCTTATCTGAATTATCTCATACTGGAAAATTGTTCTTCAATGCGCCTGCGGCGAATAGTACGACGCCACATATACAGCACACCAGCAAGAATTACCAATAGAGGTAATCCAGCAATGTTTATACCCTTAATGACACTTTTTGCCGTATCAGATGTTTCTTTAATTGGGTTGAACGATAGGCCCTTGCTTCGCATCTGTGGAATGGCATAGTTGCCCTGCATATAATCAATCACGTTGTGCATGAACACTGCATTGGGCGATTTTCCTTCTTCATCAATAATGTTACGCCCTGTTATTTCTGATGTTCCTGCCACAAATAGTTTTACCGGTTTTACACTTTGTTTCAAAGCTTCTTCTTGAACATAGTCTTTACCTTTTGTTTCTTTTGTTTTTACATCAATTTTGGGCTGCTTATCGGCAAAGTAGCTTTTTAAATTTCCCTGCACCAGGACTGCTAAATTATACTGCTTGAGGCTTGAATCCTGCGGCGGGTTTGCACCCCATGGCAAAAAGTTAATATTACCCTGCTGTAACCAGCTGTATGGCGATGATTTTACAACATATTGTACAGAAGCTTTATTTTCCTTAAGCAGTGTTTCATCAACTGAAATGGAAGAAGCTTTTAAAAATACTATCTTCTTTAAATATTTAGTGATTTCATTATCTTTAGACAAACCTTCCTCAGAAATCATTGGAGCAAAGTATATTGTTAACTCACCCAACCCACGCTGCTGTGCAATGAAGCACTGCTTATCCATCACTATATCACGGCCAATCTTAACGCCATAATGGGCAAGCATCCCTTCAAGACCGGTAAATACCGGTAACGCCTGAGGTGGTCGCTGGAACATTTGCATACCCTGCATCTGCTGTTCCACATACGAATCAAGTAGCATTACAGCACTACCTCCGCGCATCAGGAACTGGTCAATTTTATACAATTCATATTCACTGAACATGGATCGCGGCCCATTAATAATGATAGTTGCAATATCATCAGGTATTTCATCTTTTGTAATATCAATAGTTACTAACTCATACATGTCGCCAATCATCTTTCTAAATTGTGCGGCACCATTTTGTTCATCATTAATGTCGCGCTCACCGTGACCAACAATATACCCCACTTTTGGATTGATGCTGATAAGATTATCAATAGCGGCATTTAGCGTATCCTCTAAGCGTGTCAAATCCCCAACTGAATACTGCCCAAATATTGAACGGGAAAGTATCTGCACTGTTTCAAACTTATTGTTGCATTCCACCACAATGCCAACCATGCCTTCACCAGGTTCAACTATCTTCCCTTCCATAGTAGTAAACCGCGGCCACCGCAGCGTTGGCAAACCATACATCTGAGCCAATGTACTCCCTTGTGGATCTTGTAATGGATCAATATAGCGATACTGTATTTTATTGTAATTTCGTATATTACATTTCTGAACCTCAGCATACACTCGTTCATTTAAATTCTGCATCCCTGGAATTGGCAGGTTACTGCTGGCATACAATGTAACTGTAATAGGATTTTTCAATTTAAGCAGGGAATCGATCTTGCCATTCATCTTTTTAATTAGCGTTGTTATACGGTACTCCAGTCCTTCTGGTTCAGTAATAGAATCAATTTTTTCTATTAAATCACCATGGATAATGGCAAGGCCCATAAATGCGTTTCTAAATTTTACTTGATCATTACGTATTTCCCGTATCTGCACGGGATAAATACCAAAATCTGAGGCAGCATCCTTCTGCTTTTCAACATCAACAAATTCATAATGAAAATACCTGTTGCCAGCATTATCATATTCTACCATCAGGTCTTGAAGATAGCGGTACACAGCATTATAAGGTGCGGGAAGATCCTTATTAAAAAATATCTTTATGGTTAATGGTTCTTCCAGTGATGATACTACCTCTTTACTTATGGGTGATAGTGAATAGACACTATTCTTTGTTAAGTCTATACGAAAATATAATGTAAGCCCAACTACATTTATTAACACAATTATCACGCCATAGAGTATATACTGCGAATAGCTCTTTTGTGTTTCAGTATCGCCTGATTTGGTTTGCTCTTTTATGTTTTGTATTACTTTTGTATATATAATTGTAATGTTACTTTTCAGGTTTTGCAGCATATCAATAATGTTTCTTTTGTTCATAACTATCTCCTCACCTCCAGCTGATATATGCTTGCCATTGAACTAATTGCAATTACCGAAGCAAAATATATGATATTTCGCGAATCCACCACACCACGGGCAATGTTCTGGAAATGGTAGTCAGCACTTATGTACTCAAACAGTGAAACCAATTTGGGTGAAATAAAGTATAAAAATTTTGTTATAAGCGATAGTACTATGCAAATGGCAAAACCTATTATAAAAGCAACAATCTGGTTTTTAGTCATTGATGAAGCAAACACACCAATTGATGCATACGCAGCAGCCAGAAGCACTGCACCCACATAGCCGCCAATAACAGGGCCAATGTCAGGTGAACCAACAAATGCAACCGATACAGCATAGACCAGTGTTGGCGATATCATGATTGATGCAAACAGTGTTGCTGCTAATATCTTTCCTGTAACTACCTGGATTGTTGAAAGCGGTAGCGTCATGAGCATCTCAAACGAACCGGTATTGCGCTCTTCAGCAAACAGGCGCATGGTGATTGCCGGTATCACAAAAGCAAATAAAAGTGGTAGCAGTTCAAAATAAGCCCTTAGTTCAGCCTGTCCATATAAAAAGAATGTTGAAAAGAAAAGGAACCCCGCTATAACCAGAAACACAGAAATTACAATATATCCTATTGGTGTTGAAAAATACCCTGACAGTTCCTTTTTGGCAATGAGTGTTGACCCTTTCATTATCTCTTTAAATTGCTCCATACATCCCTCCTTACATACCGACGGTTAGTTCGCGGAATACATGCTCCAGGCTTCTGTATTCCCGGTTCATTTCATATAATGTCCAGCCACTGTCTTTTACACAATTGAATACAGCAGGACGCAAATCAACATCAGCTCCGGTTAAAACTTGAATGTAGCATAACTGGCCTTCATCACGTACATGTTGTACGTTTTTTACTCCTGATATATTTTTTAAAGCATTCTTTATTCCTTCAAATGTAGTGCCACCAATAATACAGTTTATTCGAATATCTTTTCCTCTGGCACTTTTTAGCTCAGTGGTTGAATCATCAGCTACTATCGAACCCTTATCAATTATTATCACACGATTGCAGGTTGCTTCCACTTCCTGCAATATATGGGTTGACAGTATTACTGTTTTTTCCTTTCCCAGCTCTTTAATAAGATCACGAATTTCAACTATCTGGTTTGGATCAAGGCCGTTAGTTGGTTCATCCAGTATAAGAATATCAGGATCATGTAATATAGCCTGCGCTAATCCAACTCGCTGTTTATATCCTTTAGAAAGCTCATTAATATTCTTGTGCATTACTTCGGTTATGCCACATTGAATTGCAACATCTTTTATTTTTTCTTTATCATATATATGCCTGATATCAGCCATAAATTGAAGAAAGTCATATACCATCATATCCGGATACAGAGGTGCAGATTCGGGCAAATATCCTATACGTTTTTTAATTTCAATTGGATTTTCATTAACAAGAAACTCATCGACACTTACCATTCCACTGGTTGGCTGAAGATAACCAGTTAGTATACGCAGTGTTGTGGTTTTACCTGCACCATTTGGCCCCAGTAAACCGGTTATCTCACCCTTCCTGATTGTGAATGAAATACCATCAACAGCTTTTACTTCGCCATAATGCTTTACCAGATTCCGTACGCTTATCATGTACCGCTATCCTCCTTGATAAAATAGGATTGTGATTTTGTTGTTATTTTTCATTCCAAAATATAGCGATGAAAATATTTTTTCAATATACTACAATGTATATATTGATGTGATACTAGAAATATGAAAAACAAATGATGAAAATGTTACACATTATTTCTGTGCTCTGCCATAATCATCTTCAATGCGCTCTATATCATCTTCACCAAAGTATTCACCCAGCTGAACTTCAATATACATCAAATTGTGTGTTCCTGTATTTTCCACTCTGTGCAGCATATTGTAATCTATATCCACACTTACTCCTGAAGAAACCTCAATTTCATGCTTATCAAGAGTAACTACACCCTGACCGGACACAAAGAACCAGTGTTCTTTTCGCTTTTTGTGGCGCTGGAGACTTAATCGTTTTTTTGGATATACCGTTATACGTTTAACCTTATGGGTTTCAGTATCCGATAGTACCTCATAAAAACCCCAGGGGCGGTGTTCGGAATAAATTGCTCTATCGTCCATAAGCTATTACCCATTCCTCTGCATAAAGTGATTCATAAAGTCAACCAGTGCTGTAACACCTTCAACAGGCATGGCATTGTAGATAGAAGCACGCAAACCTCCAACAGATCGGTGCCCCTTTAAGCCACTTAAGCCTTCCTTTTCTGCTTCTTTCACAAATTTTTCTTCAAGTTGTTCATTTTTCAAACGCCATACCACATTCATCTTTGAGCGGCTATGTTTATCAACAGGACAATTATAATATCCATTGCTTGAATCAATAGCATTGTACAGTATTGCGGCTTTTTCGTCGCGGCGTTTTTCAATTTCCGGCAATCCTCCAATTGATTTAATCCACCTGAGTGTAAGTGTTGTCATCCACACAGTAAATGTTGGCGGTGTATTATACAGCGAATTTTCTTTTGCATGCAGGTCATAGCGTAAATATGCTGGTACATCTTTTCTTGCTTTTTCTACAAGTTCTTTTTTCATAACAACCAGTGCCATGCCTGCTGGAGCCAGATTTTTCTGAGTGCCCGCAAAAAGCATGCTCACCTTATCCCACTCCACTGGCCTTGACATGATATCCGATGACATATCAACAATTAATGGAATATTACCGGTAGTGGGCATCTTTTGCCACTGAATGCCATCAATAGTTTCATTGGAACATATATGTACATACTCAGCCCCTGGTGTATACTGTAACTCTCTCTGGTCTGGAATGCGTCGGTATTTCTCAGAAGCCCCATCCCAGATAACATGAGGATTGCCAATGAGCTTTGCATCTTCATGCGCTTTTCTTGCCCAGGTACCCGTTAATATAAAATCAGCAATTTTACCAGGCCCAAGGAATGCTATAGGTATCATACCAAATTGGAGAGTAGCACCACCCTGTATGAACAGAATATAGTAATCATCCGGTACCTGCAAAATCTCTTTAATAAGAGCTATCGCCTCATTATGAACTTCATCGTATATTTTGCCACGGTGACTCATTTCAATGAGAGACATACCAGTATGCCTATAATCAACAAGTTCCCTGCTTGCTTCTTCCAGTGCTGGCAATGGTAATATTGAAGGGCCTGATGCAAAATTATAGATACGCGCCATGTATTCTATTCTCCTTATGGAAGTATAACTATTCTAAAAGCGGTTATTACGTATTAATACCACATTCTACTTGCTAAAAAAGCTATTGATATGATACTGTTATAAAAAATCAAGCAAATAAATCCAGAGGGATACCCCATGTCAGGAAAACTGTATATTATTGCAACACCAATTGGTAATATGGAAGATATTACATTACGGGCTTTACGTATCCTTAAAGAAGAAACTGATATAGTCTATTGCGAAGATACACGGCAAACAGCAAAGCTTCTTAATAATTACGATATACATGTACCCATACGTTCACTGCATACCCATTCAAGCAAAGCCAGACTACAGAGTATTATTCAGGAATTAGAGTCAGGCAAAACAATAGCCTACCTCACTGATTCAGGTACCCCAGGAATATCAGATCCAGGAGGTCAACTGGTAGCACTGGCACGAAAGCACAATATTTGTGTAATCCCAGTACCAGGGGCTTCGGCAGTAACAGCTATTATTTCAGTGTGCGGTTTTCCTGCAACACAATTCTATTTTGCAGGTTTTTTAAGCAAAAAGGAAGGTAAGCGAAAAAACCAGTTACAAAAACTTAGTCACCTTGATGCTATTATTGTTTTGTATGAATCTCCCTACCGCATCATAAAACTATTGCATGCAATTGCCGAAGTTATGCCACAGGCACAGATTCTCATTGGCAGGGAAATGACCAAACATTTTGAAGAATTCATTTATTGTACAGCACGTGACATTGAAGACATTGCTGCAACCCTAACACAAAAAGGGGAATTTGTTGTGGCAGTGTATAATGCTAAAAAAACGTATATGTAAAAGTGGAAGTGGATGATTAATATTAAATTATATATTATTTTACATTTTTATATTGACAGTATAAATTTGTAAATATATAGTAAACTCATGAAATATTATCCAAGAACATTAGAAAAAACGTTAGCTCATTATTTAAAACTTTTCCCGGCTGTTGCGGTATGCGGTCCACGGCAATCCGGAAAATCCACCATGTTAAAGAAACAATATGGTCATAAGTACCGCTATATCACATTTGATGATCCAATTGTTAGGGAACGTTTTAACATTGATCCCAAAGGTTTTTTACACGAATATAATAACCAGGTCATCTTTGATGAAGTTCAAAAAGTGCCGGGAATTTTTGAATATCTTAAAATGTTAATTGATGCAAATCGTTCTCAATATGGTAATTTTATACTTACCGGATCCAGCCAATTTTCAATGGTTACACATATAACCGAATCTTTAGCGGGTAGGATTGGAGTCTTAACCCTATTGCCTTTCCAATTTTCAGAGATTCCGCAATCACTTCAAAAGCATCAGATTATATACGGCAGTTATCCTGAAAATGTAGTGCGAAAATACCAGGGTGTACATGAATGGTATGCTGCATACATTACAAATTACATTGAACGCGATGTCCGTTCACTTTTTAATATTGGAAACTTAAAAGATTTTCAACGGTTACTATCGCTACTGGCCTCTCAAACTGCTCAGGAACTAAATATGAACAGGTTAGCCAATGACATTGGTGTAACCGTAAAAACAATTAAATCATGGATTTCAGTACTCGAGGCAAGTTACATACTATTTACAATATCACCATATTACAACAACATAGGAAAACGAATTGTAAAAAGACCAAAGATTTATTTTTACGATACAGGCCTTGTATGCTACCTGACCGGCATGCATACTGTAGATATATTACACAAAGGGCCCTTAGCGGGACCAATGTTTGAAAATTATATTATTGCTGAATTAAAAAAATTACTGGTACACTATAATAAAAGAATGAATTTATATTACCTCAGAGATAATGCGAGCAATGAAATTGATGTAATAATTGAAGATCCATTAAACAGGAAATTGATTTTAACCGAAATAAAACACACTGCAACACCTAAACCACTGATGGCACAACGGTTGCAAAAATTGGTAACGCTGGTAAAAAATCATATTCCAGCATATACTGTACATGGCATGATACTGTACCAGGGAAAAGAAGATTTTTACGTGCATGATGTGCGTTTTGCTAATTATAAGCATTTTCTTGATGAACTAGAAAGGCATTTTTAGTGTATATTTGATTCTCTTTTTGTTTTTTGTTCTATAATAAATATGATTAACATCATCACGTTAATCATTATTCTACCCTGATATTAATTTAATTACTTGATTAATTCCTCTATTAATGTATATTTATTACAAAATCATTTAAGATTTGACAAATAATAGCCGATAGTTACTATAGATTAAAAGAGGGTGATTACCATGGTTATTGATAAAATAGGAAACATTAAGAATATTGTTGAACCTAAAAGCACCAAATCGGTTGGTAAAACAAGATCCACTGGTAAAAGTGACTCGGTTGAGATTTCAAGTGAAGCTAAAAAGGCAGCAGAGCAATCCAAAATTGCCCAGGTTGTTAAACAAACATCTGATATAAGGGCAGAAAGAGTACGCGAAATCAAGGAACAGATTGCCAATGGCACATATGATTTCAATGATGACCGTATAATAGATAAAGTTGCAGAAAAAATTGCCATGCAGCTTTTACGAAAATAACTACACCCTTATTAAAGGTTATTATAGATGGCCGGCATAATTGACAAAAAGGCGGAATCAGGATTCCGCTTTTTTATGTCTAAAGCCTATGGACAAACTATAGAAGGCCTGTGGCCGGATCTATACATTCCAACTGCGGTGTATGCACAACCCGATAGTGTAACACTTCTTCCTTCAATAATTAAACTTTTTGGATCACGTATATTATTTATTACCAGTTCAATTGATTTTAACCAGTATAACCACCTTTTTATGCCCATTGCACGGAGCCTGCAAAACAATAACATACCGTTCATGGTATATGATGAAATTCCTGAAAACAATACTGATTATATTGATACTGCGGTGTATTTTGCCCGCAAAACCCATTGCGACCTGGTCATAGGATTTGGCGGTATTAATTCAATCAACGCTGCGAAAGCAGTTGCACTGTTAACCCCTAACTATTTCTTTGCACATGAACTTTTCACCTATCCTTTTCTACATGAGCCAATTCCATTTATCAGCATTCCTGTACATCCACTGTTTGGATTTGATATAACTCCCTGTACAATATTGACTGATATTCATGACGGTATCCACAAAACATTTTTTCACAATTACATCTTCCCTAAAGCAGTTATCCTTGACCCCGCTCTTGCATTTGGTATTGATGATGAAACTATGGCCCGATATAGTATAGCAACATTAGCTATTGCAACTGAATCAGTCATTTCAAGAAATATCAATAATATTACCAATACACTTTCGCTGAGAACTATAGACCTCATATTTAAAAATTTACCTGCTGCATTGCGCGAAAGTGACAATGAGACTGCACGGCTTAATGTGATGATGGCTTCACTAATGGCTGGTATTGCATTTAGTAGTGCACAGCTCTCTGTCTGTCTTGCTCTGTCACTGGCACTTTCTTCATTGACACCAATTGATTTAGCATCATATATGGCTGTTATGCTACCACATATTATGGAATATAATTTAACATCGGCGCCCGGGAAATACGTCCAGATGTCAAAAGTTATGGATGAGGATGTACGTGATATCACCGTTATTGAAGCTGCAATTAAAGCTGTGGAAGGTGTAAGAAAATTAGCTCTTGATGTTGAAATTCCCCAACGGTTATCCCAATTTGATATAAATAAGGGCATTTTTTCCAAAGTAGCTGAAATTACCTTGAGCTACCCATTTATACATAATGCACCGCGTGCACTCAACCGCGACGAAGTTGAAACCATTCTCATTGCTGCCTATTAGCTTATGAGTCAGTCTGCACTTAACAATTTACTGCAACGGTTTAAAAATGGTCTGGTATCCGAAGAGGATTTTTTACAGGAACTATCGCACATAACGATAGAACAGTTAGGCCACACCACACTGGATCACCACAGACATACCAGGTTAGGTTTCCCCGAAGTTATTTTTTGCCAGAACAAAACACCTGAGCAGGTTGCCGATATTGCTAAAGCGTTAGCCAAACGTAACACAAGCTTTTTAGGTACACGTGCCACAAAAGAGCATTACAACAAAGTAAGACGACACATTAAAAAAGCCCATTATAATGAAGCAGGCAAGATCATTTCTTACCGTGCACAAACACTTCACCATAAACCACATAAACTGGTAATTATAACAGCGGGGACATCGGACATACCGGTTGCTGAAGAAGCAAAAGAAACCGCACTCATTATGGGGCTTACTGTTGAAACTATCTATGATATTGGCGTTGCTGGTATTCACCGTGTATTTCATAACTGGGAATTCATTCATGACGCAACAGTTATCATTGTGATAGCTGGTATGGAGGGAGCGCTGCCAAGCGTTATTGGAGGGCTTGTCCCCTGCCCGGTTATTGCTGTACCAACCTCAGTGGGATACGGTGCTTCATTTGGTGGTATAGCGGCGCTTTTGGGGATGCTCAACTCATGTGCCCCGGGGGTTAGCGTTGTTAACATTGACAACGGGTTTGGCGCTGTGTACTGTGCCTATCGTATTATACGGAGTTTGTAGGATAGTTACATGAAAATACTTTACTGCGATATACAGTTAGGCGCTTCCGGTGATATGCTTGTTGGTGCACTTATTGATATGGGACTTCCTGTTGATGTTATTACCACACAGCTACAATCATTATCAGTAAAAGGTTTTGCGATAGCCCCTGCAAAGGTAGAGCGTTATGGAATACACGGCACACAGGCTGGAATTACCGCACACACTGACACCACACACCGTAATCTTGATAGCATATATAATATTATTGCACATACGCCATGCTCTGACACTGTTAAAACCAATGCAATGAAGATATTTGACACATTAGCCACCGCTGAAGCTACAGTACACGGCATTTCAAAAGAAGATGTTCATTTTCATGAGGTTGGAGCCATTGACAGCATTGTGGATATACTTTCTTTTTGTATTGGTATTGAATACTTTTCAATTGATACACTGTATTACAGCACATTTGCGCTTGGAACAGGCACTATCAACACACAGCATGGCATGTTGCCGTTACCTGCACCCGCAACGGTAAAGCTTACCCACGGCAAACAGGTTATGTTCACTGGACTGCAGGGTGAACTGACCACACCAACAGCTGCTGCAATCCTGGTAACACTTGGCACACAACAGACACAATTTGGCGGTACTATAGTAACTACAGGTACCGGTTTTGGTACACGTGATTATGGTTTTCCCAGTTATACGCGAACTTTGCTTATTGAGGATAATTCTAATGAATACGAAGTTCTGAGTGTACTGGAATGCACTATTGATGACATGAATCCCGAAATATATCCTCATGTGGCCGAGTTGTTATTTGAAGCCGGTGCGCGGGATGTATATTTGCAGCAGGTTATTATGAAGAAAGGGCGCCCCGGGGTGGTGATTTCAGTACTCTGCCCTTTTCATGCGGTGGATCAATGTACACAGATTCTTTTCAGGCAGACAACAACGCTGGGGGTCAGAGCATATACCGTCAACCGCTATTCGTTGCCACGAGAGTTTGCAACAGTAATCCTGTACGGAGAGGAAATCCGTATTAAGCAAAGTTACCGATATCAGGAACTATCGCCAAAACCTGAATTTGAGGATTGCAAAAAAGTAGCATTAAAAACGGGAAAGCCCTTATATCATATCATGGAAGAGGCTCTGAAAGAATACTATAAACAGAAAAAATTATAGCTGCTTCAATTCCTCAGAAGAGAAGATCTGGTCAATATCAAGAATGATGACAAACTTATTTTCAACCTTTCCAATACCAACAATAAATTTGCCTGATATGCCTTTCACAATTGGTGGGGGTGGCTCAATATCTTTGTTTTCCAGTTTGATTACATGACTTACCTGGTCTATTGCCAGCCCTATACGCTTACCTTTTATATCAACAACTATTGCACGTTTATTTTTTGCACCCTTTTCAGATATACCAAAACGCACACCCAGATCAATAATGGGTATAACCTTTCCACGTAAATCAATGACTCCCATAATATAATCAGCCGATTTTGGCAGTGGTGTAACAGCTGGCAGTTTAAGGATTTCCTGTACTTTAAGAATTTCTATGCCATATTCTTCCTTGCCAATATTGAAGCACACTATCTGCATACTATTAAGGGCTGTATCTTTAGTCTGGGTTTTCATACTGAAATCCTTAATGCAATTTTAACTCATTTTCACAATAGTAGTAATAATAACTCAATTTTTCAAGTTAAAATTTTTATTTTTTGGCGATAGCTCATGAGAAATCATTTTATTAATTTTAAATACGATTGATGCAACTGGTCAATTGCTATTTTCCCTTCTTCTGCATATCCCTTTAAATTAGCAGGAAGTGAACCGTTTTTAATATATATGTATCCTGCAAACATTATAAACAGTACTGCAATAATGACAACAAGCTTCATAACCTGCTTTATAAGCATATGAGGCTGGGGAATAATTTCCAAAAACAGCTCATCCAATTCTCCATATTCGATATTGAAAATTTCAAATCTTTATAATTTTATTTGGAAAAATAAATTGTATTCTCTCTGAACATCG
>Ga0209204_1002380_pt1 | contig 15467 bp, 15 predicted proteins | sample AD_JPNMR2_MetaG_FD_184425 | JGI IMG/M metagenome (GOLD analysis project Ga0209204, IMG submission 184425) | Active sludge microbial communities of municipal wastewater-treating anaerobic digesters from Japan - AD_JPNMR2_MetaG (SPAdes) (version 2) | ecosystem: Engineered > Bioreactor > Anaerobic...
TTGCATTTGTTCCGGTGTTAGTATCGGTAATTGGTATAGATTGAGTCCATTGTATGGTGTATTTAGGATAATGTAGTTGGTTTTAGATAACTCCGCTAATTCTTGCTGGTCAATAGGTGCATCGATAATCACAGGGTCATTAGGTTTGTACAAATGGTTGCTGTACAATAAGTTGCGCAGTTTGATACCATAGAATCGTAACACAAGACTTATCTGTGTTGTCACAATTCCATCAAAATAGTTGATATATGGGAATACAAGTGGTAAAGCAAGGGGCAGTATCCATTGTTGGTTTGTCTTATAATTACTTCTTAACCATTCTATTGCACTTGTGCTAGGCACAATCAGCTGCGATACTACAGGTTCCTGTTTTGTTTGTAGTGGCGCAAATGCTACAAGTTCTTGTTCTGTTTGTAGTGATGCAGTCACTTGTTCTGGCTCTACCGGTTCTAACTGCTCCATGGGTGGCTGTTCTGTTTGCTCGCTCTGTGGTTGTATTGGCTCTTGTGGCACTGTACGCTCTACGTTTCCTAAGTCCAGTTCTTCTTCCTCATCATTTTCTAAAATCAAATCTCTATGTTTGTCTAGCAAAGGTTTAGTATCAATAAGGTACCTGATAAGCCTAATAATACTTGTGTTTTGCTGCGTAAACCATTTAATAAACCCTTGCTCATCAAATTCTCCTGACACTCCTAATTGCTGTGCGATACGTGCCCGTGTTTGTTCATCTAACACCGTACCATGCCGTACAAACCCTTGCAATAGCATATCTTTTTGGTTTGGGTACAGTACTGTTAGCCATCCTATTGTAAGTGTTGCACTAAGCAACTGTGGGTCAGGATATATATCCTTGATTTCCTTTAGGGAAGTCAATCCCCAATCAGCATATGTGACTATCATTTTGTTTTGTTCTTCAACATAATGGTATGGTACTATGGGCGCTGGATTATTATGTATGAACAGTGGGCTGATTTCAGTGCTGTTGTCAGTACGTCTCCATATAAAATACACACTATCTACTTCGTAGCGCGTCAAGTCTTTGTTGATTGTGTACAGATAGCTTACGGCGGGTAATAGTGTTGTATCAACAGAAATTAGTAAATTATTAAGATACGTAACTACATTATCGTTGCAATATTCCTTCGGCAATTTGAACACAAAGAAGCCACTTGGTAAGCACTGCGCACGCTGTATTTTATTGTCCAACAAATCTATTTTGAACCTGTCACGTTCTTGACGTAACAAATCTAGATAACTACCTGCTTTAGACAAGATTGTTCTTCTATATTCTTCATAAGTTAGCAATTATATCATCCTCCTTCTACTAGTATAACACATTTTCATTAGCTATCAGTTGTATTATGAACCAATCTATGTATTCTTCAAAGCTGCTGAATAAGCTACTGTTTTGTATGTTCAATATCAATATATCAACAGGTATGACGAGCAAATAGTCAAACCTCGAGTAGAATATACCTATATTATTGATTTCTGGTATGCTGTTTGCATCAATAATTTCTATATCAAGAGGATAGTTACATAGCAAATTGTTTCTTATCACGAATAAGATGGTGTAATATGCCCATAAATAGTATATTTGTTCTTTAGTGAATGTGGGGCTAGTAGTGTTTTTTATACTCAGCAGTGTATCATCTAAGATAAAATCTACCTCAGTTTTAGGGTCTCGCTTAACTAGCAAAGAAACACTCGCAAAATCCGGGTTGATATAGATTGCATTATACTTCTTAAATTTACCAAAATTGATATTATGCGTTATGTTAAGCAAATCGAGTATATCATCTCTATCAGGCGAAACTAACCAATTGCTCCCTTTAGTTTGATTATAGTATGCGCGCTCCAATACAGCTAGTATGAACGTGGCTCGCGCTACACTCTCCAATGTCTTATCGACATCAGGTGTTTTGGCCAGCAGATTAGTTTTTAGGCATGCTCTGCGTGTATCTTCAATCATCTGTATATAATCTTCACTGCCGCTAAGTGCTCTTTGAATTTGGTATCTTTCTTTAAGATAAAAATAATTGGATTGTATTATTTTCTTCGGGTACAAATTATGCAGCAAAAATTGTATCATATATTTGCTAGCCAATCCAACAATAGGTTGTTTTTGTGATATAGGATAACTCCGTAGTGCACGTCCTATGTTAGTAGATTGCACATTGGTAAATATCTTGCTAAAAGTGAAGTTGATTTCATCTTTTTTAAGTAACTCTGATAGTGCCATATTAATACAATTGATTAGCCATCTGCGGAATAATGGACATCATCGGTTGATACAGTATAAGCACAATAGCACCAATAACTACCATTACTCCTACCATAATCAGCGGTTCAATTGCAGACAAAGATGTATCAATTGTTAGTTGTAGGTCGGCTCCTTTCTTCCTAGCGTACTTGTCTAACAAAGAGTGTAAGTCGGTGTTTTCACCATTCTTGATAAACGAAATCAATATTCTGTCACCGACTATCTTGTATTTGTCATAGTACATGTCGAATGCACTGGACAGCGTAACACCATGTTCTATTTCGGCCCTTACATCTTCTATGTAATTGCGCAACAGCTTGAGTGTAACTACTTGTTGAGCGCCAAACAACGCATCGCTTGGCAACAACCCTGCAGCATACAACTCACTGAATGTGTACGCAAAATTGTATAGTTCTTGATTTTTCTTAATCTTGTTTAATATAGGAATACGCAGTACGAATCGCTCCCATGCCAATCCTATGTTTTCATTATGAGTAATCAAATATCTAGCCCCTATGTAGATAACTGCGATTAGCGCTGCAATTATCAGTATATTACTGGCAATAAAATCGAACAAACTGATAAATGCCATTGTTAAAGCTGGCAGTTCTATCTCAAGTGATGCATATGTGTCAATCATTCTCGGCACAATACTAACAATGTAGAATATCAATACACCCATCGTCACCATGCTTATCATAGCGGGGTAGGCGAGTGCTTTGCTAATGGCACCCTTTGTTTTTTGTAGGTTATTATAGTATTCAGCAGAGCTAGAGAATGCTTCGGCCAAGTTGCCTCCCTTTTCTCCAGCTTCTACTTTGCGTATCAGCAAGTCAGGGAATATCCCCATTATATCCATTGCTTGGCTTAGTGTTAATCCACTATCAATGTGCTTGCGTAGTACAGAAGCTAAGTTTTTGAATTCGGGCAAGTCTTCAGCGAATGAATCCAGTATTTCTTCAATAGTCATGCCACTAGTCAACATTACACCGAAGTGTGTACAAAAGTTAGACAGCGTATTTAGTTTCATTTTACGCAATCTTACATGCTCTTCTTCTGTGATAGCCTTAATAATAACTGAATCATACCGTTTTTGCAGTTTAGGGTAGATTGTACTGTTGAATATACTCTGAGCCTGTTCTCTTGTGACCCCTGTTAGGTTAAACGCAAGGTTATGTGGCACACCATTCTTTAGGACAGTAACATATGCTCTATACTGTTTTTTGCCGCTTTTTTGTTTGCGTGCTTGTTCGCGCTGTTTTTTAGGTTGTCGTGGTTGTTCGCGCTGCTTTTTGGGGCGCGGCTCCACAGATTCTTTTGGCTTACGCTCTATCTTAGGTCTCTGTATTTTTGGTATCTTCATATTCTTTTTATAGCACAAAATTGTGTTATAATTGGTATATGAAGGGAGTGAAGTATCTTCAACAGGATTACACACGTTCTAGCTGACGCTGCAATGTTCGTCTTATTACCAATGACACCAATACAGTACTTTTGGGCAGCCATCAATACTGTATTACTGGCATCTGCACCAGATTGGGATTTACGCGTTGGTATACGGCATCGTACTATTACACACAGCTTGCTAATACCATTAGGTTTGTTTATAGCTGCTGTCTTTGTACCGCCATATTACAGGGATATATTATACACTGCCTCTCTGGTATTAATCAATCATGATATATTAGACTTGTTTACGTGGGCTGGCGTGCCTTTGTTCTATCCGTTATCAAAACATAAATTCAAATTGTACATATGGTCAATAATACCAGGTTTCAGTAATTTAGACTATGATAAACAAAAACGTATTTATACTGCTATTGTCAATATACTCTGCGTTGTAATAGTGGGTTTAGCGATATTTCTACAACGTCCGTTCGTTAGTCCGTGATATTAGCTGTTGTGTCCAATATATAATATCTGACAAGAATTTATCGGCCCGCTCCTTACCTGCTGCTATTTGTTCTAGTCTGTCTTCCCACTCTGCAGTTAATTCTGGTTTAGTTAGTTCTCCCATACCATGTTCTTCCAGCCATTGTATAATAGCCATGCCTTTGTCTGTTGGTACTAAGGAGCGTTTGTTGCGCTGTACATACCCGACGCTAATTAGTCGCTCTATTATATCTGCACGAGTAGCTGGCGTGCCTATGCCTTTGTCTCGTATAGCATCTTTAAGATTCTTTTCGTCTATAAATCGGCCTGCATGTTCCATAGCATCTATCAATGTGCTATCAGTCCAGCGTGGTGGTGGATTGGTTTTGACTTTCTCTACCTTTCTGTCAATGACTGTTGCTTTGTTAACTTCGGGTATAAATTTGTCAGACTTAATTTTGTCTGGGAAGTGTTTGTACCATGATGGGTCTTTTGTGCTAACACGCTGAGTACTGAATTTAACGCCCTTGTATTCACAACTAACAGTCTGTACTGTGTTAACAGCCGGTGGGTAGAATACCGACAAGAAACGTTTTACAATGTATTCGAACAACGTCTTTTCGTCTCCAGATAATCCGTTTGGTTTAGTCAATGGAATTACAGCATAGTGGTCGCTTACTTTACTGTTATCATAAATACGCTTGGGGTCATGTGGTTTCTTTGCGTATTGTTTGTCAGTGCTGTCTCCTAACATAGCTACAATATGCTGCACTTGTGTTGGCATATCTTCAGGTAAGTAGTTACTGTCTGTTCTAGGATATGATACAAGTTGTTTTTCATACAATGCTTGTAATGTGTCTAGTGTTTTCTTTGCTTTCCATGGCATTTCTTTTTGCAAGTTAGCTAGAGAGGGTAATAATGGTGGAGCATCTTTGGTTTGTTTAGTTTCAAAGTGTAGTTGTACTTCATGTATAGGTTTAACAAACTCCAGTGCTTCTTTCTCTGTAGGGAATGTTTTTTCACATTTCAGTTCAAACCCATCAAATACTAATATAGGTCGATAACTTGTTTTGCTCGAGAATTTAGCTATTTCTCGCTCTCTACGTACTATTATCGCCAGCGTTGGTGTTTGTACTCTGCCTATTGAGTATACCTGTTTACTGTGCTGCTTGACAGTGACTGCTCTTGTTAAGTTAATACCAACAACCCAATCTGCTAATGACCTTTGTAATCCCGCTTGATACAAGTTGTCATAGTGTCCGATGTCTTTTGCTTTATCGATGGCTTCTTTAATACCGGCAGGTGTAAGTGTTTGTAACCATACACGCTTGATTGATTTCTTAATACCGACATGTTGTTGTATCAATCGGAAGATAAGCTCCCCTTCGCGTCCAGCATCTGTCGCGCAATATACAGTATCTGCTTCTTTCCACAGCTTCTTGATAGCATCGAGTCGTTTTTTGTGGTCTTTTGATATTGGTTTGTACTCAAACTTCTTTGGAACAATAGGAAGGTCTTCTAATCTCCAGAATTTGTATTTTTCATCATATTCTTCTGGCATTTTAAGTGTTAGTAAATGTCCATAAGCCCAAGTTACTTTCCAATCACCTGCTTGGTAGTAGTCTTCTTTATACTGGTATTTACCTAGCGCTTGGGCTATTGTTTTTGCGACTGATGGTTTTTCTGTTATTATTAGTCTCATGTATCTATTATACCATGTAATTAGGTATAATTGATTAAAGGAGGGGTGGCTATGAAAGTCCAAATTGTATACTCCGACGAAGTTGTAACTATAGGTTCTGTGCTGTTTGACTACCAAGAGCTTATCAAACAGGCTTATAGTGTAACCAACGATTCTGACATGGCTAAAGCATTTGCTGATACGATACTGGAGTTAGCTAATGATTTGCATTTTAATTATGGATTTTTTGAGATAATTAATGGAATACCTGTGTACAATAGTATTACAGAGGCAACAATACAATATGTACCATTGGTGAATAAAGTAGCTATGGACAGTGACACTATTGAGCAGTACAAGAAATTTGTTGACAACATCAATACACAAGTGGAAAAATTGATACAACAGCAAATGTGGTATAATGAGTTAGGGAGGTAAAATAATGGCAGATAACTGGTATTATTTAGAAGAATTAGAACGGCTACAAAGGCCTAAGAAAGTTGACGTGCTTTCAGAGTATGTAGCTAATATTCAGATAGGCAAATATAATGTACTTGTCGAGTTGGATACTGTACGCAGGGGTAGTGCATTTGAGATTATTGGGTATTTGTATTCTCCTGAATTAAAGGCAGCCATACTGATAGATACAGCTCCAAGTTACAAAACCTATGTATTGCCTAAGAAAAAAGCTGATAGTTATTTGGATAGTATCGTATTAGACAATATTCTTAGAGAAGCCCAAACGCTTGTGTTACCACCGAGTGCCAGTGCGTTAGGCTTTGAGACACAAGTTGAGAATGTTGATTTGCATAGCACAATTAATCCAGAACTGATAGAGGCAGCTTTTGATAAAATTGCAGTTGATTTACAGCTAAATGAAGTGCAAGAGCAACAACCTGCAAAGGAGGAACCTAGACAGAACATGGACGACATTGAGACTAGATTTATGGAGTTACGTAAACGCGAAGAAGAAGTGTTGCGAGCTGCTAACATTGTACCCACTAAGAACTTCCGTGTTGTACGTAATGCTATTCACAGTTTTTATGAAAGTACGTTATTGAAAACACAATTTGACGATGTGCACAGCAACGAACTAGGACTTGTTATATTCGGGCCACCAGGTGTAGGCAAGACATTCGCTGTCAGATGGGCACAGCGTGAACTCGCACATGATTGCGCGTGGATTAATTTATCTGGTGATTCAATTGACATTAACGCGCTTAGTGATGCATTGTATGGTTATAGCATATTAGCTGCTGATGGGTCTGCTACAAAGAGCGACTTTGTGTTCGGCGGGTTTGTACAAGCTCTCGGTGAAGCAGTCAAAGAAGGCAAGAATACAATGGGTATCGTAGTAAACGAGTTTAATAGGTCTGCAGCTATGGGCAAACTCGACCAAATCATACGTGATATTGGAGATAACCAGAGTATTATTATCGAAACTACAGGTAATTTGCATGAACTACAAAACAGATTGCGTGAACAGTACGGTGTACATGCGCAAATTGAGCGTAATGGACTGCGTATTGACCTCAATAACATAGATGGCAATGGCAAGCGAATTGGTGTGTTCTTCTTGCTAATCGGCAACCCACCTGATGCATATATCAGCGCCGCGCAATACGGTGTTGTACCGCTAACAGCTGCTTTGTCTCGTAGGTTACGTAGTGTGACAGTTGACTACATTAACCCACATAAAGAGCGTGAAGACCTAATTAACATGTTCAAAAGTTCCGCAAGTTACAAATTGTTGACTAAAAAATACCATAGTTATGTTGATGACCCAACTGATGAATTTGATACCAAGCTGCTGAATACACTAGAGACACTGTATGAGGCTTTCTATAACATGTGGACTCAGCACAAAATCATGATTGTACCAGCGCCAACAGAAATTGGTGAACAGGTGGAGAATGCACTGATGCTGTATCGTGATACAACAGAGAACTTACAAGAAGAATACAAAAATGCCTTCAACGCATATTTCAAGAAGCTAGAGAACGTCGGGCTATACAGAATGGGACGTGAGGATACTGTCACTGACATTGCTGACACTTTCGCTACTAGTCTTGCTAAACTAGGCAATATGTTTAACAAAGCTTATATGAAACACTATGTAGAGGAAAGGGAGAGAGAACGATGACTATTGCGCCATTCTACAAACTATTGTTTGTAACAAAACCTGCGTTTATATATGGTAGTTCGTTGCACAATATTTTTATTGATAACGATGAGGTCTGGAACAACATAGTACAGTTGTTTGGTAACCCCGACGGCCATGATTTACGGAACGAACTGTTCTATGTAACATACAATACAGATACATACAAATATGAATTGTGTCGCGTTGTTGATGGAGACCCCCAGGTATTGGAACTAGGCGATTTAACTGACACTGAACTGTTTAGATTAGTGTCATCCAAAATAGAAGAGGGGCTTTTATAGCCCCTCTCTTGTTAGAACAGCAGCCTTATCTTTCCCTGCCTCCTCTGTCTTTTCTGTTAGGTTTCTTATTGTCCTCTTTAATCTCATTGTCTATCCACAATAGCTTATTTTGGGTCTCAAGCTCATGGTCAACATAACTCTTTGCGCGATAGAATATCTTCACAGCTTCTTTTTGGCTGAGGTACATTGTTACACTGCGCTGTCGTTCGTAGTTCTGATACCCGATAGTACCATTCTCACGCTTTATTAAATCTCCAATGCCATTCTCAACAGTAATAATCCAAGGGTTCTTTTTAGTTTCATCATAACGTATACTAAACTTAGATACAGAATACTTACCATTCTCATCTGCCTTGTATGGGTTGACCTTCTGTTCTTCATAAGAGAACTTAGGTTGTGTTAATACTCCCCAAACTACATAAGCCATATCCTCGACATCTATATTATGCTTAACAGATACTGTGTGTTCACGGTCCTTAAATTCTACCATGTTGATAATAATTTTGTCATGTATGTTGATAGTAAAATCCATCACAGCATTGGCTGTGTATGTATTAGCCAATTTAACCATCTATATCACCTCTATTGTATTATACCATACTCCATCGTTCAATAAGACTATTGCATGTTAAGATAGGAGATAAGGTATAATATAAATATGACGAACATATCTGATTTAATTGGAACACCTGATTATTATGAACTTAAGATACCATACGCGATATTTCCTAAGTCAGAATATCTGAAGTTTGAAACAAGGATTATTAAGAATGACAAAACTCATCCATTTAGCTATATTAAACCACCACAAGCAGATGAGCATATACAAGCAGGTATTGTTGTTGGCGAGGAAGCTCCATTACCATCATTTTTAACTAAAACAGAGTTACTGTTCAAGAACATGAATTCTCAAGAACAAATGGCCGTAATTTACCACGAGTTATTGCATCTTCTTATTAGCTATCATATTTTGATGTTACCAGAAGTGGATAGAATGGAAAAGAACACGCTTGTCAAATACATATTCCCTAACGGCTTTTCCAATTTGGTCCACGACTTTATGATTGACACTGTAGGTAATGAGCTTGTTCGGCAGCAAGCTTTACTAAGATTGGTATTTGATGATTTTGATGTTGTTGGGTGGCACTACTACAATTTCCTTAAAGACCCCAAATCTAAACGTGTTACGTTAGAAGATTTCTTCTACGGTAATTACTTAGAAGGGCACAAATACGAAGCTCCAAACATGTTTGAATTGCCGCCGGACATGCATCCAGCTGTTGTACAAGCATATGACCAATTAAACAGCATGATTAAAGATGCATTAGAGAAATTTCTCAATGGTATTATCAATGTTACTAAATGTGTGCGTGAAGAAAAAGAAGGATACACAGATTTCTTTAGTGACGAATTTCTGTTGTCTAAAGTTACTAACCAACGCACAATACATGACCTTGTAGCAGTGATGAAACAGTTGAACGATGATTTAGAAAAAGTCGAAGAAGTCAGCAAAGAGCTGTTACCTGACCTAGGAGATTTGTTGGAAATTGCAGAACAGATTGACGCTATTGCTAATGCTGGTGTTAAGATACCCAATATGCAACCGAGCATCGAAGATGAGGTAAACGTAGTTGATGAACAAAATAACAAAACTACACTTGACAAACTTAAGGAAACTCTTGACAAAATTTCTGACCAACTCGCTAAAGAAAAACAAGAGAAAGAGATGCAAAAGCAAATAGAAGATGCTTTACAAAAAGATAGTGCAACTAGTGCGGCACAGGTAGGTAAGTTGAATTACAAATACTATTCTAGAGAAGTAGAAGACAAAGTGTTGGATGCACTACGACATATCAATACTTCAACTAAGCTTAGAAATATTTCTAACCTATTAGCGGCACATAATGGCTACATTGCTAGAGTGGAACGCAACACCAATAGAGGTAAGCTAGATACACGTCAAGTAGTACGGCAATTTCCCGACATTTTTGCTCAAACAGACCAGCGCCCGAATGTGTATCAACAAACACAAGTACAATATTTGCCAAGGCTAAAGGTACTTACAGTGTTTGACGTGTCTGGTTCTATGGAAGCTACTAACATGGTATTAAAACCGTTCTTTTCTAAGTTTTATCAGGAGGGGCTGTCTGCATTGTTCGATATTAAGATGGCAGATTTTTCACAGTCAGTCATACTAGAGAACTGGGAACATTTGCCTCAAGGGGCATATTATTACGAAATAGCTGGTGAGGGTGGCACAGACCCGCTGCATCCTGCTAATTTGGCACGTTGGCGTGCAATTATAGAAGAAGTTAAACCCGATGCAATTTGTTTTTATACAGACGGTGAATATAGTGCACTGAACCCTGGGGAAGACCCAATAGAAAGTCTGAAGAACTATTTTAAGACGCTTGGTGTGGATTTAGTTGAGGGTTTTGCAGTTTTAGATAATATCAATCATATTGACCAATTAGACCCTATTATTGAAAAAACATTGGATTTCTTATCTGAAGTTGTAGAAAAGAAATATCAACGCTACTCTGGTAGAGAAATGGAACTTTAACATAAACATCAACAGAAGTCGCCCACTTCTATAAGTGGGGGTAGTTCATCGTTCTATACTTCTTACAATACCGTATCTAGTTAGTTGTATGTCTTGTATTGTGATTGCGCGTGATGGTATTTCTTCTACATGCTGTGTATATATCCTGGGTGCTTTGTAGTTAGTGTTAACCCAGGGTACTCGTGCAATTCCTGTTTTGGACTGCTCAGCTATCTCGCGGAACACACTGCCCACATACTTGTCGTAGTTCTCCCGATGCTGCTGTGCTATTAATTCGTATATGTTCTTTGCAGTGAATGCCATTCGGGCTGGTATAATATCTTTAGGGATGTAAATAACACCTATAGGTTGACCATTGATTACTCTCGTATCTGCAAATATGTTATTCACAGGGACATAACGCAGCATAGCAACCCCTATCATAAACGGCTCTTTAACTATTTTAATAAGCAGATATTGGCTCAAATCAACATCTATTCTGACAGGTTCTTCGTCATCATACAACAACTCATGGTGTATGTATAATGTTTCCTGAGGGTTGCTTAGCCATGAACCATCAGTTATCTCTATTTCTGTCTCTTCAAATACACGATTAAAAAAATCTTTTTTTTCTAGCAACGTGGCAGTTTGGCCATATTCCAGTGCTAGTTCGCTAGGGATAATCAATGGCTTAATACCTGCTAATGCGTAATCATCTATAGATACAAATGCGGGGCCAAACCAAGGGTGCCATGTAGAAGTTACAAAGAATTTTTGGGTATATAACTTGATAGAACAAGAATAAGATAGTTTGTAAGTGTCGTCAGGGTCGTTTTGTACTAATTGTACAGTCATAGTATTGCCATAGAAATCAAATTTGTCTCTCTTAATTACGCTACTCATTATATTAATGATACCACGGGTAAGGTATAATATAAATATGAACTATGGAAATGGATATGTTTGGGACAGAAATAAATACGTAGTTATGTGCAAGGAGATATATATTAATGATTATGAAACTAGCCTGAAAGTAGCGCCGACTAGTGTTATCGCGCCTAATGCTTTAGAAAAACTAGAATTTGAACAAATAGATAACAAATTACTGTGTAGGTTTGCACTGCGATTCAATGTAGTTAACTATGCGCAACCAATAGACCCGTTTGTGCGCAACCAGGGTGGTTTTATTTACTATCCAGGACTATTAGACAGCGCCGATTTAGTTGTATTTTATACAGATTATGACTATGTTAAACCATATGCGTACGGTTTAGATTACGAAGAAGCAAAGGTCGGGCACAGACCACGTGACCATTACCGTACCTTATCTAAAGCCGCTAGAAGTATGGCTGTTTTGTATTTTGAACATCCATTATTGTTTACTGGCGCTGTGTTATGGGAACAAGCAATTAAACATCGACCTTCTGACTTTGTTGTAGCTGTATTAGAAGAAAATTATTTACAACTGCAACCTGTTAGCGCGAATACACTTCTTTGGACTGACCAATACGAGTTGCCACCAATACCAGTAGACACTCTCAATAAACTCGGTGACGAACTATATGAAGTTGTTTCTCAAAACGAACAAGTGTTGCTGCCTAAGAGCGAGCAAGAAAGAGATTAGCGGTCGAGTCCTGTAACAATACCATATTTAGTTAGTTGCACTTCTTGTATTGCAACTGCTTTTGGAGGGGTATTTACTACGTTCTGTTTGTTTATTATGGGTGGTTTGTATTCTATATTAACCCATGGTATTCGTACAACATCTGTTTTTGCTTGCTCAGCTACTTCACGAAATACACTCCCTACGTATTTGTCGTAGTTCTCTTTGTGTTGTTGTGCTATCAACCCATATATGTTCTTTGCAGTAATTTTCATATCCTTTGGCACAATTTCTTTGGGAATAAATATCATATCTACAGGTACGCCATTATAAATCTTTACATCAGCGAATATGTTATTCACTGGTATATATTGCTTAATATCTGGCCCGCTTATACGTTGCTTATTAGCTACGTAGACAATTAGATAATCATCAACTAGATAATCACCAACGTTAATCTTGTACCTTAGAACCTTCCCGCTTTTATATAATCCGTATTGTATGCTTTCAAAAGTAACTGTGTTGTCCAGTAAGAATGGTTTTTGTGCTACTTCGAACTTAGTTTGTGAAAGTAATTGGTCATAATATTCTTTTTGGACAAGCAACGCAATTTTGTCGCCATATTCTAATGCCAACTCGCTGGGAATATACAATGGTTTAATTCCAGCAATAGTATATCTGTCTACAGACATAAATGTGGGACCAAACCAAGGATGCCATATAGGCATAACATTAAGTTGTTTGTTATAGAACTTAATTGCACAATATGTAACTTGCTCCCCATTGTAAATGTCTTGTATTAACTGCACAAACATTGTATTGCCATAGAAATCAAACTTGTCGCGTTTAATTACGGTGCCCATTACATTGATGATACCATATTAGTGTTCCCATTCTTCTTGTATACAATATTCAAACACATGCTGCACAAGTCTGTCTATGTAGTCTAGTACGATTGCAACAGCTCTTTGTTGGTCAACCGGTATATCCGCCATATAAACACTTTTAGTAAGTGGAAAATAATGATTGTTCGTGATTTCTACAATAGAGAGCCATTCATAGTTATCTTCTAACAGTTGTTGTACAGTTTCATCTTTGATAAATGTTTTTACTATAGCACTGAGCCCATTTTTGTCTAATATGAATGTACCTTTGAACTCATTATTTTGGTGTACAATTTCTATACTTCCTAAGACAATGCCGTTTTTACCATATACTATACGTTTCATCATATCTGAGCGCAGGAGACTCCATCTTCTTCAAGAGGAATGCGCTCTTCCCTCCTTTCTAACATTAACGTCTTCGCCCTCTCTATAAGTCTTAACTTGCTATGTTTGGCACTATCGTGTATCTTCTCCCCTGAAAGACTTCTTATAGCAAAATACCCGCTACTCCGTGAACTACCATTCACCTGTCTAACGTAGCCCCGTCAGCTTGTCGCTGGTGGCTGAGGCTAGTCAACTAAGGCTTTTTCAAGCCTCCGCTTCTTTAAGCGGTGGGTAGTTGACTATCTTGCGACTTTTTATCAAGTCCGTTATAAGCGTGTTGTTGTCTACATAAAATAAATAAGATTTACCGTGTTTAACATAATGTAAACTATCTGTATGACTGCCATACGTAAATACATCGCTAGCTGTGTTCATTTGTGCCCAAGACATGTGTGGGAAATTAACATGATTGCCGTAGTCTGCAATTGACCGAGTGACAATAAACACAGTTGCTTTCATATTGTACTGTTTTAATATAGGATAACCCAGCGTATATACGCTTTCATAGCCATCATCAAAAGTAATCATAATACTCTTTGGTGGTAACTGCGCAGTTCCATTAATCCAAGCTTGTAGTTGCTCTGGTGTGATTGTTGTGTATCCGTTATCATGCAAATACTGCATTTGCTGTCTGAATATGTCAACATTTAAATTCGCAGAATCTACAGGGTCAGAGCCGTTTGTTAGATTATGATATATTAAAACAGGAACATACTCAGCATTCCGTGTATCACTTGCTACATACGGTATTAATATCCCTAACAGGATTACTAATGTTACTAACAATTTTTTTATTCTATTCATTCTATCAACCTCCTTATTAATAGTATACCATATGCTATAATAAAATCAAGAGGTGATAAGTGTGGTATTTGAAGAGTGGGCTAAGAAGTTGAATTTACAAGAGGTAAGTGATAGTGCTAAGAGTGCTATTTTATACTATATGTACAAAGAACATCAGAATTTAGAACCTCAAACGAAGGAATATTTTGATTTGTTAACAGAAGTGGAAACAGCTCTAACAGACCTGCTGTTATACAAACTACCTTTTGTTAACACAATAGACACTGTAGCAATGCCAGAACCGAAGAAGATTAGCAGTGAACAAGTGCAAATGCTATCTAAGAATTTTGTTAGTCTGGATTTGATTAATGAGTGCATAGAACGTGTAAAGAGTGCAAAAAGCAAAGACGAATTACGCGAAATTCTAACACACTACAAAGAGATTATTGACAAAGAGCAAGAAACATGTATTCAAATTGCTCAGCAAGAAATTAGTTTGTTGGATGATTATGCAAGATACAAAATAAGTACGTTTAAGATTGTTTAAGGAGGGTTAATCATGAAGAAACTTATTGCTTTACTAGTGTTAGCTGGTTTATTTATTAGCATTGGCGTTGTTGGATTAATTAATACATCGAGTGCACAACTACAAACTGGTGTACAACCACAGCCAAACGTGCCAAGAGCAGGTGTTGTGTTGTATATATTTGGGACAGAAGCTTGTGGTTGGTGCCAAAAACAAAAAGCAGATAGTGCTACAGTAGTAGACAATATTGTATTTGTTGAGATCAACAACCAGATAAGTGGTACAACAGCTAATTTAGATGATTTTTACAAATTGGCAGATATCGTAACGAAGCGTGAGTATGCAGGCACACCAATTAATGTGCTCACAATAGACAATAAGTATGCTCTTTGGATGGGTTATGTACCGCCTGAAGAATTGACTAAAGTAATAGATCAACTAAAAGCTGTAGATAGTTCTTTGTATTTAACAACTGGATCAACAA
>Ga0209204_1002393_pt1 | contig 15395 bp, 8 predicted proteins | sample AD_JPNMR2_MetaG_FD_184425 | JGI IMG/M metagenome (GOLD analysis project Ga0209204, IMG submission 184425) | Active sludge microbial communities of municipal wastewater-treating anaerobic digesters from Japan - AD_JPNMR2_MetaG (SPAdes) (version 2) | ecosystem: Engineered > Bioreactor > Anaerobic >...
CGCAGAGCGTTATTTCTGTCTTTTGCACACCTCATATTAATATTCTAACACCTATTCTGAATTTGTCGATACACATTGTCTATTTTTTCACAACTATTTTCGAATTTTGCTTTCCTTTATCTCGGGTCTTCTCAAGGTTAAGACCTTCCCCAATATATTACCGTGAGGGCGTTGTATAGCAAAAGCGATGTGCTTCAGAATGTGTGAAATTAGCTCTTCAGAGCTGTCAAAGTGACAAAAAAGCGAAAGCATAGCAGCAATCAGGAGGTGTTGTAAAGGTATAGTCATCTATTTTGTACTTTTCTCTCCAAACCGTTGTTGTGCGTACTAATTGTTATAGTCTTGCATTACTCATATCAAAATTCTAAATTAACATCTTATATACTAAGTACATTAGACATGTACGATCCTAATTAGTTTACCTAAGTAAGTTTTGATGCATGACTTTTATTTCCATTAACTATTATAATACTTATAACGCGATTTCATTAGTCATCACATATGTATTTCGTTATATGTTCAACTCTTAAGCTTACCACAGGTGAAAGAGAGATTAACATTTCCATTCCTTGCGTCCAAAACAAGCAACGCCGCAAGGGGCACTTACAACTCGAAAGAGCGATTTATTACGTCAACCTGCAATATTACTTAATGATAGCTCCGGAAATGGAATGAACATACTCAGGTTCACTTGTATGATAAAGTGAACTGTAACGGAGGTAAAGAGAGCTAAGGAGCCTTCTTGCTTCTAAACTTCCCCTGTATCACACACGATTTGCTACTTACAGAGTTTAGGATATAATACCGCCAGGGAGAGTAGAAAGCATGTCTAAATCTTTTAGCTTACTTATACCTCTCGATTATTCAGAAAACCAGTATTTATGCAACTTTTGGAAGCATTAGAGTGGTATCAAAAAAATGCAATATAAGAAACCTTATATTGCATTTTGTATCCAAAAAATAAAATAGCAAAATTTGCTATTGGAATGGGTGGTTTCTTGTTAATTTAGTAAGTTTAAACGAATTAGCTTGTGGACAGAAACTAAATTATTAAAATTAATCTGTTTAGGTAAATATGATAAATTAATTTCGAAAACTTGATTTATTTAATTAAACCAAAAAGACTTATTATAAACTATATATGAACTATTAAAAAACTAAATTAATATATCAAAGTTGATATTTTCTATTATTTTAGTTAGTATGAGCTAATTTAATATTCTTTATTTCAAATTTGCCAGTTAAAATTTTGGAATTTTTGCATGAATATTTAGTGGATGTAATAAAACAGAAAGGTGGCTTGCTAGAGCCACCTTTTTAACTATTTCATGGCATGTTATCAAATCTCTTAGTTAACCTTTCAGCAAGTTCCTCTATGTTTTTAATCCAGAAATCTTGGTATTTTTCTGGTGCGGCAGCTTTTTTATTGTATAAATACAGATCGAAAATTACTTTAAATCCGTCTTTTTCAAATATTTTTGGTTTGTCATTTTCATAAAATAGTCTGATAAATCCATCTATCTTTCTATAACCACTGGTAAATTCAGTTGATTTTGGATCAACAAAGGCAACAAGATATTTATTATCTTTTTTAAACCAAAAGACAAAATCAGGATAAAACTTTTCTAAAGCCCCATTATCATCATTTGTATATGGTATGTATATTTCATCAACTTTTTGAATTACTTTACTAAACAGCCACCAGTCAAATCTTTCAAAATGTTTTGATTTTCTTTTTAATTCATCAATAAAATCTATTTCACTTTCTTCTCTAAGAATATTCGCCAACAAATTCTTTACTGCTTCTTTATCCAGAGCTTTTATCACAGGGATAAAATAGTGTTCTTTTATGAAGTCAATTTCAATTTCATATTTACCTTTCCCTGTTATGCTTATTTTCTTTTCGTATTCTTCGTTGTAAACTTCTTCAATAGCTTCCCTCACTTCATTTATCTCTTTTTCCCTAGGTAATTTTATCTTTATTCCCTTATAATGTATTATAGGTTCTTCGCATTCTTCAATATCTGGAATTGTTTCAAAGATTATTTGATTGTTTATATATCTGAATATATCTTTGATACACTCAAACCAACCTAGCCTTTTCTTGTTATTGTCTTTTCGGAAAAAATTGTCCCAGTAACTATCTTCGAATAATTTTCTTAAAATCTTTATTCTTTCCACTGGCTCGTCTTCGTTTGTAAGGTAAAAGAAATACAACATTTCATCAGAAATGTTATCAAGCACACTCTTTGTATCTTCAAAATCAATACTGTTAATAACGTACTTTTGAATTTTTTTATCTTCCAACATCTTTTCAAAATCTGCTATCTTTCTTACTTTTCTGTAAGTTGGAACAAATAGCTTGTGTCCGTCAATCCTTTCAATGTTCTTTTTCAGTTCTATTCTTACGCCTGAATTCTCAATTATTTTCTTTGTACCCTCGATAATTGTTTCAATTGTGTCTGCTTTAGTTCCCCAAACAAAGAGAGTTTCGATTGGTAATATATAACTTTTGTATTTACTGTATTCAGGCATCATTCCTAACCTTTTTCTGTCACCGTTTTTAATAGGCTGGACTCTCAACCCTCTTCCAATGGATTGTAAAACGAACTTCTTTGCAGCATCTCCTGTTCCAATATTGATAAATACAATAACATTTGGTCTATTCGAGTCCCAACCTTCGTAAAATGCTCTGGAACCGAGCAACATACTTATTTGTTCTTTTTCATCCAAATTTGAAAAAAACTCTTCATCGGCAAATGTTTCCTGAATTCTTAGGTTAAATTCATTGATTAGAGAATTAAGCAGTTGATTTGTGTCACCAATTTTTATAAGAGCGAATGGTGTTTCTGAAGTCATAAGCTTTAAAGCTAATTCTTTCTCAGACTTTGACTTCACGATTTCTATTTCACCACGTGTTTCGGAGTTAAACACTTCTCTCAAGATATCTGAAGGAGAGATATCTAATAACTCTTCTTTTGTAATATTTGACCCAGAAAAGCTGTGATTTTCATCAAAAGGATTAATAGGACTGTTCTGAATGATACTTTTTTTCGCATCTTCAAAGATTTCGGAATTTAGTATTTTTTCATAACCTTTTTCTGATGCAATTTCTTTTATCAATCTAAATAATAGCTTTAGATCAGAATCTTCTGTATTAACTGAGTTCACCAAAAATACCGCTAAAGGAGAATGGTATTCCAAATTTAACTCTGGGACATATCTTATTTCTCTTGATTTTTTCCTCAAGTAGGCGAGTAAGATCAAGGTTTTTAAGATAATTTTGTATTTTTCGTTTTCATTGAAATCTTCTATTTTTCCATTATTCTTAATTTTTATCTTTACATTTTCATCGAAAATCCTTATTTCTTTACCATAGCCGTTTTCTATAAAAGTAGAGAGGTTGAACTCGTATGCTGTTGTTAGAATATCCCTTGGGTCTGTAAATGTTGCTGAAAAATTGAACAAAAACCCATTCCTTGACAAAATTGAAAAATATTGTTGAGATTTACTTGATTCCTTATCTCCTTTATGTGCTTCGTCTAATATAACGTACCAGTTACCAAAGTTTTCATAAAGTTCATAGTTAATTATTTTATCTTTTTGTTCGTCTGAAATATTGTCGGAACGATAATAAAAGATCGGATATTCAAAAAATTTTTTTGAGTTAATAGTTCTATGGAATTCTTTCAATTCATACAATTTCAATATTTTTCCTCTTTGAGACTTATTGAATTCTTCAAAATGAACTTTGAACTGCTCAATTAAATCATCTCTGTATGTTAAGAAAAGAATATACCTACTTGGTATGAGTTCTCTTTCCATGTAAGTTATTAGTATATCGATCAGTTTGACTATAACTAAAGTTTTTCCACTTCCCGTTGCCATCCAAAATCCCATTCTGTTGATAAAATTGCTATATGAAATGTTATCATCATAACTGTAAAAGTATTTGCTTAAGATTTTCCATACATCACTTTCTGATTTCTTAATATCCATTATGGAAGGTAAGTCTAAAGCATTGTCGTATGTTATCAGTTCATCCCAAAATCTTTCTTTATCAGCCTTTAGAACATCATAGTAATAATACAATCCTCTTATTGCGTATTTTAAAGCCTCTATCTGAAAATCCCATAATTTCTTTGTACTCGAAAATGATTCTAAATCAACGTTTCTCCAATCATATGGTAATTCTTCAAACATTGGTACTTTTTCATCAATGAAACTCTTTAAAAGAGGGTAAATGTTCAAGCCATTTGTATTTTTTACACTTCTTGAGCTTTTTGTCTTTGGCATCTTCTCTCACCACCAAATTAATGGCTTAATATATTCTACTGGTATGTTATCATACCTTATTTTTCCAATATCTTCTAATTCAAAGCTTTCCTTACTAATTTTCCTTATTTTCTTTCCTAATACATTTGACAATGTCTCTGCTATATCTATCCTCTTCTCTGGATAAATTTTTGACAAGTCAACTTTGTATTCATTTCCTTCTCTTTTTAAAACAGCTTCTACAAACTTCGGTGATCTCATGAATATGTATTCATTGAATACATCTTTACCTGGTGATGGTTGTAATGTTAAATCACCATGTTCATATTTTGCATTACGTAAGACATCTTCATATTGTTCAAGTTCATAATATTTAAAGAATTGAGATACCCCTTGTCCATCTTGTGCCATACCTTCTTGCCATTTATCTGTAAAACATATTTTCTTAATACGTGGTATAATTACCGAATATATATGATCCCCGAGCTCTACAATTATATATTTCCTTTCCCCATCATCCTCTTGGTTTAACTTAATAATAGCTTCTGCTGTAGTACCAGAGCCTCCAAAATAATCTAAATATACACCTTTTGAATCAAATATTGAAAAAAATTGTTTTATTGTATGCAAACTTTTTGGCGTTTCAAAAACTGAACTTCCCAAAATGTGTTTTAAATATTCACTACCATATTCCGGATTAGAAAAAATCGAGTCCTTCCATAAAGTTTTAGGAATTTCTTTGTCAAAAGATGGTGTAAAAATCGAATTATCTTTTACTATATAATTTTCTTTTTCTTTATTAACTCTTTCAAAAGTTCTTTGCCATACTAATTTTTCACCATTTTCACCTATTGGCAAAACAAAATTATATCCTAAATTCTCATATTTTTGTCTAATAAATTCTACAAAATCATCATTAAACATTTTTGATGTAGCATTATATATATTTTTATATTCTTCTTCTTGTATCATAAATATTTTGTTATCTTTTATTAATATAGGGTAATATCTATTTGGTCTCTCTTCTCTTCTCGAATTAGTTCCAGTTCTTTTTAATGGCTTCGGTTTTTTGTTACCTATTTTATTGACATAAATTTCTTGAATATTATTTATATTTTTTGCATGTAAAATATGAAATTCTGTTGTTTTTGATACTTTATTTGATACTCTTCCTTGAGGATTACATTCTGTAGTTATTGTAGTTATATAATTGTCTTGCCCAAAAATATTATCTAATAAAGTAATAAGATATCTCAATTCAACATCATCAATTGCTACTATATTAATTCCATTAGGCTTTAAAAGTTTTTTTGATATTTCAATTCTATTTTGCATTAATGTTAACCAAGAACTATGCTTATAATTATTTACGTAAATTATTGGAGATGAATTTGTATTATATGGAGGATCAATATATATACATTGAATTCTTTCATTATATTTAAATGACAAAGTGTTTAACGCTTGATAATTCTCGCTTTTTATCAACCATCCATCAAGTTCTTCATCTATATTGTCAAATAATTCCAATATCTCAAATTCTATGTCTTTAAAATATTTCGTATCTATCGGCAAGTATTTGTATTTTTCGTTTATTTTTGTTCCTCCACTAAACAAACTTCCTTGCTCTTGTTTGTATATCTCTTCTTTGCTGAACCCTTCATCCACTATCCCTAATTCTTTCCATTCTTTTATTTGTTCTTCCATTCCTTCATGATCCAATATCTTATCAAGTACCTCATATCCCTTTTCTTTTTCAATTATTCTGTCTATTGTTATTACATAATTACTGTTAAAAACAAATTTTGGCTTGTTCCATATCTTGACAAGCTCATTTTCAAATTGCGATATGAATTCTATTATCTTACCTGCTATTTTCTTGAATGTTTGGATCTCTTTTATCCTTTTCTCACTCCATATGTTTTCTGAATCAAACATGTATTGATATATGTACATGTCTAATTGTTCTTTTAGAAATCCTTCAGCATCTTTGTTTATGAAGTAATCTACTTCACTTTGTTTGTTAAATATTCTTATCGATCTTTCTATGTCTTCTGTTGTGATGTCTTTGTATGTTTCTTTTGCATTTTTCGTGATTTCCTCAATTTTTGTTTGTTTTCCTCGAATGCACCTAAGCACTATTCTTTTATCTTTATCAATTTCTTTGAATTCAAACATTATCTCTTTTTTCTCATTTGCTTTTTTGTGTTCTAGTTCTGATACATCGAAGTAGAATTTGATGTCTTCACCGTTTATACCTTTAATTTTTATTTCTAAGCTTTTGTAGTTTTTTTCTGTTTTTACATAGTAAAGCATATGAGTTTTCCAAAAGAGGATGACATCTTTTTCAGGGTCGTAGACTCTCTCGTATATTCTTTCACTCCAAGGGGTGTAAGTGAAGTAAATTGAACCACTCTCAGAGAAATATCTTTTGAAGAAGGTGTACAATTTTTCGAAAAGTTCTTCTTTGAAAGCTTGGATATTGTTGTTAATTAATTCGTTTTCGATTAGTTGTTGCAATTCAGGTTGGACGATTTTGGAATAGTAATTGCTTTTGATTTTCATTAAGTTAATGTAACCAGATTTACCCTCTATTTCTTCTCCAATGAAGAGGTCTTTTAGTGTGTCGTAAAATTCTTTTTCATACCTGTTCATTTTCTGCTTCCTCCTTTATTGAAAAACCTAGTTTTTTTATTATTTCATCAATGAAACTCTTTAAAAGAGGGTAAATGTTCAAGCCATCTGGATTTTTTACACTTCTTGAGCTTTTTGTCTTTGGCATCTTCTCTCACCACCAAATTAATGGCTTAATATATTCTACTGGTATACTATCATACCTTATTTCTCCAATATCTTCCAATTCAAAGCTTTCCTTACTAATTTTCCTTATTTTCTTTCCTAATACATTTGACAATGTCTCTGCTATATCTATCCTCTTCTCTGGATAAATTTTGGACAAGTCAACTTTATATTCATTTCCTTCTCTTTTTAAAACAGTTTCTACAAACTTCGGTGATCTCATGAATATGTATTCATTAAATACATCTTTACCTGGTGATGGTTGTAATGTTAAATCACCATGTTCATATTTTGCATTACGTAAGACATCTTCATATTGCTCAAGCTCATAATACTTAACAAAAATACCAATTCCGTCAGCATCAGTTGGCTTTCCATCTTTCCAATTAAATGAATATGCTACCTTTTTTATTCTTGGAATGATAACTTCATAAAAGTAATCAGCCATTTCTATAAGAATGAATATTCTTTTACCACCATCTTCTTTGTTAAGTTTCATTACTGCATGGGCGGTTGTGCCTGAGCCAGCAAAAAAGTCTAAAATTAAAGAATCTTTTTCACTTCCTATTTTAAGCAAATGTTTAATTAGCTCAGATGGTTTTGGATATTCAAATAATCTTTTACCAAATAAATTTTCTATTTCTGAGGTCCCTAACTCATTTGGATAGGCTAATATTAAAGTATCATAAGGATTTGTTCTTTCTCTTGGCTTATTTTCGTTATCAACTAATTCGTATTCCTTATAATAAACCTTCCATTTACCATTTATTTTTCTAAATACAATAAAATCATTTTTAATACCCCATTCTACTTTTTCTTTTGACCATGTGAAAATCCATCTTTTATCTTCAGGATTACCACCAGGCCATATTTCTATTTTTTCTGGAGCCGGGATTTTCTTAAAACTTTTACCATCAAAAACTGTTATAAGCCTCCCTTTTTCAATTATAATCGGGTAATCTAAACTTTCTGAATATTGTTTACTCCCCCTATCTAATTGATTTAAATCAAATTTACCTCTTACTTTTATGTATTCATCGGTATACTTTAATCTTGATATATCTGCTTCTTTTCTATTTATTTTTGCAATGTCTATGTTTTTCGAATAACATAAAACGTAATCGTGAGCATTCGCAATATGCTTGATATCTTGTCTTGGGGCAGTTCCGCTTTTTCTTACAAAAGTTGCTACAAAGTTGTCTTCTTTAAAAATTTCATCACAAAGAACTCCTAACCGACTTTTAGAGTGAATTCTGACATTGGTTTTAATAGTGTCCCCAATACTTATAAAAATCAAACCATCTTCTTTCATAAATTCCTTAGCCAAGTTTAACCTATTTTCCAACATTGTTAGCCAACTAGACTGTTGAAATTTGTCGCTATAGATAAATTCATCACTTCCCGTATTGTATGGCGGGTCAATATATATCGTTTGCACTTTCTCTTTGAATTTTGGTAATATCGTATTTAGCGCTTGGTAATTCTCGCTTTTTATCAACCATCCATCAAGTTCTTCATCTATATTGTCAAATAATTCCAATATCTCAACCTCTATGTCTTTAAAATATTTCGTATCTATCGGCAAGTATTTGTATTTTTCGTTTATTTTTGTTCCTCCACTAAACAAACTTCCTTGCTCTTGTTTGTATATCTCTTCTTTGCTGAACCCTTCATCCACTATCCCTAATTCTTTCCATTCTTTTATTTGTTCTTCCATTCCTTCATGATCCAATATCTTATCAAGTACCTCATATCCCTTTTCTTTTTCAATTATTCTGTCTATTGTTATTACATAATTACTGTTAAAAACAAATTTTGGCTTGTTCCATATCTTGACAAGCTCATTTTCAAATTGCGATATGAATTCTATTATCTTACCTGCTATTTTCTTGAATGTTTGGATCTCTTTTATCCTTTTCTCACTCCATATGTTTTCTGAATCAAACATGTATTGATATATGTACATGTCTAATTGTTCTTTTAGAAATCCTTCAGCATCTTTGTTTATGAAGTAATCTACTTCACTTTGTTTGTTAAATATTCTTATCGATCTTTCTATGTCTTCTGTTGTGATGTCTTTGTATGTTTCTTTTGCATTTTTCGTGATTTCCTCAATTTTTGTTTGTTTTCCTCGAATGCACCTAAGCACTATTCTTTTATCTTTATCAATTTCTTTGAATTCAAACATTATCTCTTTTTTCTCATTTGCTTTTTTGTGTTCTAGTTCTGATACATCGAAGTAGAATTTGATGTCTTCACCGTTTATACCTTTAATTTTTATTTCTAAGCTTTTGTAGTTTTTTTCTGTTTTTACATAGTAAAGCATATGAGTTTTCCAAAAGAGGATGACATCTTTTTCAGGGTCGTAGACTCTCTCGTATATTCTTTCACTCCAAGGGGTGTAAGTGAAGTAAATTGAACCACTCTCAGAGAAATATCTTTTGAAGAAGGTGTACAATTTTTCGAAAAGTTCTTCTTTGAAAGCTTGGATATTGTTGTTAATTAATTCGTTTTCGATTAGTTGTTGCAATTCAGGTTGGACGATTTTGGAATAGTAATTGCTTTTGATTTTCATTAAGTTAATGTAACCAGATTTACCTTCTATCTCTTCTCCAATGAAGAGGTCTTTTAGTGTGTCGTAAAATTCTTTTTCATACCTGTTCATTTTCTGCTTCCTCCTTTATTGAAAAACCTAGTTTTTTTATTATTTCATCAATTTTTATCTCGATAGTTTCGATAAAATCTTCTATATTTTCGGATTCTTTGAAGATTTTATATAACCTTTTAACACCAGCGTTGGCGTATTCTTCAAATAGTTTATATTTATTTATTTCTTCATCTAGCTTGTCCTTTTGACTGTGATAAATGCTATTTAAAATTGTCTCTTGAATTTTGTAGTCAGGTTTCTCTATATATTCTACACGAAGAACGTCTTTATTGTTAGATTGCAATTTCTCTCTTTCATTTAAATAATATCCGTATGCACCTGCCAAGAAGTACATTTTTGCTTTTGTTACGTTTGCTATTTGTCTTATTTTATCGGTCATTTCATCTAACATGCTATTATACTCTTCGTTAATTCTTAAGATTAAGGTGCTAGAATCCATCAAATCACTCTCCCTTTGCAATTCTATCAGAGATTATTACTTCTGAGGTTTCATTCATTTCTAAAATATGTATTGTACTAGCAAGACTGTTCAACAATTCTGCAGATTGTTGGTATTCTTTATCTGTTAGCATTATTATTATCTGTTTTTCTTCCGATATTTTTGCAAACATTTCTATTAATTTGTCATATGTATCTCCTGAAATATTAGCTAAAGGTCTGTCTATAATTATTGGAGCATTTACACCTGCAGCTTTATGCATTGCAAGGGCAAATGATAACGTCAATACTGATCTTTCACCACCTGATAGACGGTTTAAAATCATGTTTTCATAACTGTCAAAGATATTCAATGAAAAATTTTCCGTGATTTCCACTTTTTTTATTAGATCTCTTTTCCACATTAATTTACTCAAATATTCTTCCACGTAGCTAGTGATTTCGTCTCTTATTTCTTTTTTTCTGTTGAGCATAGTTTTTATTATTATTTGTTCTATCTTCCTAACAAAGTCTATTTTTTTATTGATGTTTGAAGAGTCCTGAATTGCGAGCTCAGAAATTTTCATTTCTGTCTCTTTTTCTTTTTCTGATAGTATTTCAATTTTACTGTCTAATTGTCCTATTCTTTGATTAAGTTGTTGTATTTGACTTTCAAGTTCATTTCTTCTGCGGTATAATTTGCCTAATTCTTCGGAAGCGGTCTGAGATATATTGGCTTCGGCAGTGTATAGTTCCTGCTCGGTTTCTTCAATTTTAGGTAGTGTGTCACTCAATTGATTATTTAGATTTCTTCTTTTAATTTCCAAATCTTTTATACTTTTAATTAATTCCATATATTCTTTCTTAGTAATGACGAATTCTTTATTCGAAGAAAAATACTTTAAATGGTTTCTGTGTATTTCATCTAATTCTTTTCCACAAACTGGGCATTTATTTTCACTTAGAGCGTTTTCTATTACATTGGAAGGTAAATAGTTGTAATTAAAGTCGATTTCAAAATTTTCTTGGTAAACTTTTTCTACTGCCAACCAACCGAACATCAATGTTGATAATTCTAAAACAGTTTGAACTTTTTCTTTTAGAATATTTTTTCTTGTACTATTTAGATCGTTTAACCTTTTTTGTAAAAGTTCTATTTGTTTTTTTATGTTTTCATATTCTTTCAGTTTTTCTAGTTGTAAATCTACGTCTTGTAATTCTTTTTTTGTTGCTTCAAGATCTCCTCGAGTTTTTTCAAGTAATTTTTCTGATTCCTTCTTTTCTACTTTATTCTGTTTAGGTTTTTCTCTAATTCTTCTTTTTGAGTTTCACTTTTTTCATTTACTCTGATCATTTTTATGTATCTGTTCTCAACTTTTTCAAGGAATTCCTTGAAGTTTTCTAAAGTATCAAGTCCTGACATTTTCTTAATTACTTTCGTAATTTTTTCACTCTGTACGTTATCGAAATAGTTGTCCAATCTTTCACCATTAAAGAAAAAATGATCTCTAAGGTCTTCAGGCATTAAAATTTCGACTTCCTTTTTTGCATCTAATTCTTTTCTCACAAGTTCGTTGTTTTTGCCAAATATTAAATAAACCTCATTTAATGAAGTAGCTTTTCTATCACTAACTTTAAATTTAGAATATCGATTTATAAAGTATTCGTTTTTATCTGTATCTTTTAAGTTTAAAACCACTCTTACGGTATGTGTTCCATCTTTGTCCAAGCAACTGTTGCTTAAGACGTTGGGATCGGTTGGTTTGGCTATATTTCCAAAAAGTTCTTTTCCGTACAAACACCAATTTATAGCTTCAAGTAAGTTGCTTTTACCAACTCCCATTTTGGCAACAATAACGTGGAAGTCTTTATTATCCTGGGGAAATTTTGAAAAATCGATTTCAAAGTCTCTGTATTGTTTGAAATTGTACAATTTAATTTTTTCCAGCCTCAAAATTATCACCACCTTTTTAGTTGGTAGTATGAGTATTTTTATTTATTTTCGAAAAAGTTGTCTATGAGGTTTATTGATTTGTCTATGAATTTATTTTCTTCGTTTCCAGAAATGTTCATATATTCGGAAAAGATTTCCCAAATTAGTAAGAAAACATCTTTTCCTTCTTCACCAAATTCTGATATAGTTTCTTTTTCCAAACTATCATATAGCTTGCTAGTTGAGTATTTGAGCATTTTTACCACCTCTTTCTTTTTTATAATTTATTTATTTCATCCATTACTTCTTTATAGTTTAAAGCACATTTTGCGATGATCTTTACTCTTTCTCTTTCTGCTCTAAATAAATTGCTCTCTAAATTTGATATTGAATCTTCAACATATGCTGGTTTTGTTATAATATCGTAAACGTAGGAATATCCTTTATTATCTGAAATCCTTAAGACCCTACCAATTCTTTGAATAAATTCCCTTGGATTTGTGCTACTTGACATTATGACTGCTATTTTTGATTCAGGAACATCTACACCTTCATCGAGTATTTTCATTGCAACAAGTGCTTGAATATATCCTTCTCCAAAATCTTTTAATATTTCAATTCTTTCTTTATTTGACAATTCTTGTGTAAATTTTACAGCGTATATCTTTTTTGATTTTAAGATTTCTAATGTTTGGTTTATTAATTTATCATCTGTAAAGATGATTGTGTTACTAACTTCTCCATGTTTGCTTTCAATATCCTGAATTATTTTTTCTAGTACTTTTAATTTGTTTCTCGCAGATTTTATAATCTTGCTCCTTCTTATAAGAAGTGTTTTGATTTCTTCATTTTTCTCAATTTCTTCAAAAATATTGTCGAAAGAATTTCCCAGCAATTTTAATATCTTATTAGTAAGTTCGTTATATCTTTTTGTCTCTTCGTTAGTTAGTAAACATAAATAGGGGTAATAGTAATAGGGATTTAGGAAAGATGTGTAAGTTAAAGGGTTAATACTATATATAGCATCACAAAGAGAAAATTCGTAAACAATTTCTCCAAAGTATTCTTTCAAGAAAATATTGCCGAATTCATCGTACATTCTCTTCGGAGTGGCACTTAAACCTAGTCTGTAATCAAAGATTTTTGAGAGATTTTCGCGTCTTTTTAGAGATCCAATGCTGTGTACTTCATCGGCTACTATCAATGTTTGAATGTCTGGTTTTAAATCTAATATGATTTCGTTCATTTTGTCGCTTACTAACGTATCATGAGTGGAAATAACTAGTAAGTTTTTAATTTGTCCCAGCAAAAGTTTTCGCACATATCTTTTAAGGTCACTATACCACCTATTATTCTCCGAAAAGCATTTTACTACAAAATTTATGTTTAAACCGTAGGTTCTTATGGATTTATACCATTGTTCGATTAGGTGTGAATATGGGACTGATATAACAATAAAGTTTTTTTCATTTTCTCTGATAACTCTATCAATGGCTCCGATAGCAGTGTAAGTTTTGCCAGTCCCTGTTGCCATTGATATAATGCCTCTGTAGTTATTAGATCCCCAACTATCAATTGCGTCAATTTGGTGTTTAAAAAGCTGTATTTTTTTAGTTTTATTATCTGAGTTTTTATACCATTTTTCAAGTGAATTAATGTCGAAATCTTTTGGAACAATTTGTATTAATTTTTCTCTAATTGCTTGGGGGATATCAATTACTTCCAAATTAGTGGCTTCATTATTCCAATATTTTTCAAATTTCTTTAAATCTTCTAAAGCGTACTCTTTTTCAACTTCAACCCAACTTCTAAATACTTTAAACTCTTCTATATTCTTCTGCCATCCTGAGAGTGTTTCATTTACTGAACCACTGAAAGACATAATATTTCCGTCATTATCTATGAATATACCTATTTTTTGATGGAATAGACCGGAAGATGCAATTTCATCAAAGCTCATTATAGTTCCTTCAGGTTTGTAGATAATAGCAATTTTAATATCAAGTTTGTTATTTGCTATCATCCATCCTAATGCGAATAGATGGTCTTTAGTGAATTCATCTTCTAAAGTCTCGATACTTTTGTCGAGGATATGGCTAATGTACTTATAAGGTTCTTCTTTGGCAGTTATAATTGTTTTTACGTCTTCTGACGTTAATTTTGGTGAAGCGATTAACTTCATCTGACCTTCATTCTTTATTAATCCTAAAATACCTCTTGCAGCAATAGCTAGGGACTCAGAAGTAAAAAATCCGGAAATTCGAAAGTAATTAACGGATTTTTTTAAGACAGGAATGTAAAAGTCATTTAAAATATCATCAACTTCCGACGAATATGTTCTTTTCAAATATAACTCTTTAAAGCTCATATTCGATATTTCCCCTTTTTATCTTTACTACAATCTAATTTCCCCCACTAAACATAATTATAGCACATTATTTCTATTTTATTACAATAAATTAAAAGGACAATAATCAATCTATTTTACAGCTTTCAAGAATTTTGTTATTCAAAGTATTTAGAAATCAAGGAATAATGTTCATCAGAATATTTCTGAAATTATCAAACCTGGAGTGATGGGGTCATAAATGGTTCAAATGTAGGTAATGAGAAATAGGTAGGCTTTATTTATAAGCCAAATGAACCAAATTTTATTGGAGAGTGATTCAAATTGTTACCTTTGGTTTATATGAAGGAGATGAGTAAATAAAAGAATGAATGAAGCTTTATATGTTCGAAAAGGAATAAATAATTACGCGTTTTCAAAATGAATTACATGATTACACAATTAAATCTCAAAATCTATCTTTCTTTAATTTTAAATAATTTCATATCTGTATATTTGTGTTTTGAATATTATATATCCTTATATTCTTTTCTTCGAATATATAGTAATTTAGTTTAATGTTATCAACAAACAATATGCCTTCAATTTCGATGTTTTTATTCCTATAAATATAGTCCATATTGTGATCTTTTAAATAGTACATATATTCAAGAAGTTGTTTTAAACCTTCCAACATGTAGTTCTCATCGATCGTATATTTAACTTCTCCAATTATTATTTTTTCAAGTTTTCCAGATTTTTTATTTCTTATTTCAATTAGAATATCTGGTCTACCACTCCATATATAAGTTGAATCAATTTGTTTATTATCAAAAATGGTACTTGCTATATCATAAAAATCATTTGATATTCCAAATAATCTTGTAATATATTCATTTTTTCCAACTAAATTTTCTATCTCATCTTTTTTAATATTAAAAACAAATTCAGAAGTACCTGTACTGTTATGATATATT
>Ga0209204_1002398_pt1 | contig 15384 bp, 24 predicted proteins | sample AD_JPNMR2_MetaG_FD_184425 | JGI IMG/M metagenome (GOLD analysis project Ga0209204, IMG submission 184425) | Active sludge microbial communities of municipal wastewater-treating anaerobic digesters from Japan - AD_JPNMR2_MetaG (SPAdes) (version 2) | ecosystem: Engineered > Bioreactor > Anaerobic...
TAAGTCCAAACAGACCGTTTGCGCTAATTACCAGGTATCCGGCGTTACGCCGTGCACGAATAATATGCGAACGGGTCTCAATCTTGTCGTAAGACTCAACCACCCAACCCTCACGGCTAATATCCCCATCATCCGCCCAATAAACAAGCCGACAGGCAGCGGGCGTTGATTCAAGAGAATTGGCCGGAGCCGTAATGGCAAGAAGGGCAATATCCTCCGGATATACAGGGGTAGACCCCTGCATTACACGGCTTACAACAATTCTCTGCAAACCAAACACGGGAGCAAGCGCATTGGCAACCTCTTCATCACTACGCAATACGGTAATCGGAACACGAGACACAATATCTGGGTTCTGTTTAAGCGCCACAAACGCAGCAGAACTTACAACCAGAGTATCCGGCATAAGACCCCCGGAACGATGCGCCAACAACTCAATTGCACCCGCAATATCCGCAAGCGGCGTAGCGGAAGGATCATTCCAAGGCGTGGTAAGGGGGCCGATATTGCCGTTCGCAGCACGCACAGCACCGGTTGTTGCGTTAAACAACACATCAACCGCAGCCGCTTCAGCCGCACCTTCAAGTTTATATTTCAGCGTCTGCGCAGCCGCCATTTCCATGTTAAGCGGATATTGTTCGGCAAGATCCATGCTCATTTGAAGACCAACATCAGAGCATTCATACAGCACGGACGTAAGCGTAAGAGCCGCTTCCGCATATTCGGTATTCGGGGTGCGGGTAATAGTGGTTGGCGCAGTCGCAATACTAGAGAACGGCGCAACCTTAATACTACCAACACGTGCCGGCACGGGAAGCGGAGAAAACACGGCACGATACATGGTCTGTGGAGCAGCCGCTTCCACAAACGCATCCATCAGGTCCAAACGAATTTGAGCACCAGTATCCCAAGAAACAGCCATTATTAAAATCTCCTAAAGTTTGTGTTGTTTTAGTTCTGCTTTTTACTGCGCAAGCGAATATACGCTTCATGGTTGATACGCTCAAGCGTAATCCATGCCTGCGCACGTGATCCAGTTTTCGCAACAAGTTTCTCAAACAATCGCTCCGCAGAAAAATCTTCGCTTATACGGCGCACGGGAAGTTTTACGGATACCTTCCCTCCGCTTTCCGTACTACCGGTTTTTTCTGCCAACTCTTCCTCCTCCTCTTCCTCATCATCTTCCGGATCTTCCACAACTTCTTCAGTCTCTTCAACCTCTTCGGCCTTTACTTCGGCATCCTCAATAATCACGTTTTCGGCATCCATTTCAACACTCCCATTGTTGCCCTCTAAAATCTGATCGTCTGGATTCGTGTTGTACTCAATAACGGTATCCCTATCATCTTCAACCGTAACACTATTCAGAATACCGTCAATAAGACCAAGTGTCATAGCCTCTTTAGATATATACACACGCCCGTCATACAAACCGCTGTCTAACGGACGACCCAAAACACCAATATACGCATTAAAAACAGCATCTACCTGACGTTTAAGTTCCGCTATTTCTTCTTCCGTATATTCCCCATTCGCTCCAATACCCTTAAGTTTACCGGTACTAATTCTAATCGGCTTAAGACCGTTCTGTTTATGAAGTTCTGTTAAATCATATACAACAATATACGCACCTATACCACCAATCTCACAGGCATCACCGGACGCATACAAACGACGACATGAACGGGCAAGAAGCCACGCAGCAGAGGCACACACACCGGTAACAATAGCCTCCGAATCAATAGACTGCAGGCGCTTCATAATGCGCTCTAGCGATTGATGCAAAATACCGCCAGGACTATCAATAAAAAGCCTTACACGATCAACGCCAACAAGCGCAGATTCAATCCAGTCATACCCCGTTACATAATAGTCTTCGTTGCCCCGTGGTACAAGAACACCGGTAACCGCAATTTCCCTGGTGCCATCTATATCCCTATAAAACCACGTCGGAATAACACCACCACGGCCAAATACCGCACCCCTGAAATCTTCTGCGCTTATCGGCACATCAATAGACGCAAAAACTATTTTATCCATTATTCAACCCCGGTAAAATATTGCGCCAACGTAACAAGCACAACAATAAAACCAATCACCTGAAGCACAAAACCAAACAGCCAATCCATTACATGCTCTCCACCAAATCCATTCGCCCAAGCAATGAGGCGGCCTTGGCCTGATCAAGCAAGTCAAGAGCCTCTACCTCCGGCCACTCAATTGATACATCACCAAAAACGCTATTTGCGTACCGCTCAATCATGCGTCGATATCTGTTTATTTCATGGCGTGCGCTAATAAACGCAGCCTTGCTTTGACTGAAATTGGCCTCTGTAAAATCCGAAAACAACACCTCGTACGGAAAACCGCACGCTGAAGCAATTTGACGAAACAGCGCTTTCATCTGACCGGTAAAGTCGGCAGGCGTATATTTCGGGTAGTCAACGGAGTCCTGCGGATTGTTGGTGCGGAGCATGTAAACATCATCGCCCAACTGAAGTTCAGGGTCTTCGGTATTCAGCGCACCAGACGTAACTATACGTGCAAGTAGGCGTGAACCAATTTCTGCCGCACGAATCTGCGAAAACATTAGTGAAGACGCCTGCACAATCCACGGCAACGTAATAGCAAAAGGCGGTTCACCACGAACACTAGATGGCCTTAAGCCATCATAAATACCAATAATACCATCATAATCAATCTCAAATTCACTATCATATAACACCCGCACAACTTCACCGGTATCTTCGTCCACCTCAAACTCAACTCGTTCACTCTCTAAAATCTGATCCGTTGGCTTATAGTACAAACACTCCCCCGTAAGCAGGTATTCACGAAGAATATCGTAGAAAAATTCTGCATATCGGTCTTGATTTTCCTCTGACCCGCTGTACGTGGCACCATAAACATTAACAAGATCCAGAATACGATTAATAATGGTCTTAAACACCATTGAATCCTTGTAAAACCTACGGCAAAAAAGCACCTTATCACTTCTGGTGCTCTGCTGCATGTTAAAGGATTCAAGTTGTTCTGGACGTATTCCCTGCCTGCGGAGGAGTGTTAGTACTTGATCAGCCATTGTTCAGATTCTCCAGAAACTCTTTGTAACGACGTTCTGCCCTGTTCAGCCATCCCCTCAAAAACACACGCTGCTTTTGGTTTCTCTGCGCCGTTACAACATGGTGTTGTAATATGCGCTTGTGTAACATGTCAATTACAGCCTTCTTATCAACAGATTCATATGCGGAAATAGTCTTCTGACCAATATAACCATCATCATTAATAACCCTTCTTCCGGCCACCAGGTTAATTGCGTGCTGAAACCAACTTACCGCACGCTTAAAACCAAATAAAACACAGGCATCAAATACATATAATGCGCTAGCCGGGTCCAGGTAAAAAACACCGTGTTTAATAGCGTCTTCCATGTACATCTTCTTTGCCTGCTTTTTAGTTACCTTCCCATCAACACCATGCGCCAACGCATATTCACGTGTTACACCCCAATACGTTTCACCGCCACGATCGTTCGGGTGGTTTGAATACGCACCCTCATTCTTTAAGGTAAACTCAAGAATATCGTCTATCTTTGCGTTATTCAGCAATTGCATGGTGAAAACCCCAACCATTAAAAAACTCATAACATACCGTTGGCGCTGACCTTTTGAAGAAAACTTCTACTGGTCACGTCGCCAACCCCAAGAAAACCACGCACACGGTTCAACTCATCGGAAATGCGCTCATACGTCAACCCAGCGGTAGCAAGTTGATTGACCGTTGGCCTGGTTAACCACAAATATTCAAGCACAGCCAACACAACACGTGCACGCACCGCATCCTCTTCCCAAGGAAGATTCTGACGATAGAACGTAATTGCCTCATCAAAAGTATTAATGATAATAGGTGGTGAATACATTACAATATAATCTCCCTCTTCACATTACCGCCAATACGTAAACTACGACGGCGATGGTTTTCATCAACAATAAGGTTACCCTGTATTTCAACTGTAGGCGTTTCAGAAGCCTTCACCATGCTTGCGCTCTCAATACGAGGAAGAGCAGTTAAATCAATCGGCGCCCCAACAAACAACAAACCGGCTAACGCATACACCGTTGCGTCAAAATAATGGTTTGATACGCCAACCTTCTCGTAACGGCGCTCCCCGTTTTCCTCAATTGGCCTTTCACTACGACACAACGAATCGCTAAACTGTCTAACCGTTATATCAGAACCATCATTGGAGAACATGCGAAGGCGACTGGTGTACAGCAAACCAAAAACCGCATCCTTACCTGCCGTTCCATCAATTTGAATGGTATACGATCCACTCCGCACCATACGGCGGTATCTCCACCAGTCACCATATCTAATGTCATTCGCCGGATCAATCACGAAAGATCTTGTTGCCATGCCCCTGATCGGTAATACCAACTGCTTAACACCGGCCCTGTTCCACAGCCGCAACATGTGCTGGCCATTAAAGCCGTAGTCGAACAACAAAACACCACGCTCCGGATCCAGCGAAGAAAGAATACCCTTTAACGTGTCAACCTGCGCCTGAAGCGAACCACGACACTTCCCGAAATCAGCAATGCGTATAAAATCACTACCTGGTGTATACGCAAGCAAAACATAGTGCGCAACAGACACGCCAACGTCAACGCCTATACACCAATAATCACCCGGTTCCACAACACCCCGGCGATATTCAGTGGTAATTGGATCTTCAGGCGAAACAAAAATAAGCCTCGGCGGTTCGCACAAATACTGAAGATACAAACGCCTCTGCGCATTCAGATCGCTGCTGTCACGCAAAAACACCATATCTCTAAACGGATCAATCAGCAATCCATCAAAGGCACTATACCTTACGCCCCAATAACGCCCAACACCACCATTATCAACAAAACCACCAGATTCAATGCACTTCCTACGTTCTTCTATCGGTATCACAACACCACAATTAGAACAAGCGTACCAGTCTTCACCAAGATTGTTTATGTCTGGTTTAAACAGTTCACCGCACTCCCCGCAACGGTGGTAAAACTCAAACACCTTGTCGGCGTTCTTGTACGCAGACCACATTAAACCGGTTTCACTAGTAATGGTACTCTCAAAGAAAATCTTACCATTACGAAAACTCATAACACGTGCACGAATCTGATCAATCGGATGCGCTTCCTCCGTACGCTTCTGGCGTATCTTTTCCGCTTCAGTGACTAACACAATGCGACTTGTAACCTGCGCACGTTGGCTATCGCTTTGACCACGCCATGTCAACACGACACCATTAGAGAGGCGCGCCTGATATGTTCCACGCTCCGCTGTTATACCCTGGTATTCAAGCGAACGAATAACATCGTGCGCTACAGCCTGCGCAACCTGGAACGTCGGACCAAAAATAAGCAGGTCTTCACGCAATTCAGATAATACATAACAGGCAGTCAAAATAAGCGATAGTGTTTTGCCTACCTGGTTACCCGCAATAAGATATAATTCGGAGGCGCTTGAATCAAACAAAAACTTGTTATATATATCTAAAACGCCATGCGTAGCAGGGTTCACCTCTTCCCGATACTTCATACCACCACGAACACCGGACGGTATGACAAATCGATCAGATGCGTACCGCTGTATGGACGGTAAAATAAAACTCATTCAAAACACCTGTTCCAAGAATCACTAAAATCTTCAATTCTGTCCATCAAATTCTTGTCATCACCATAGTTTTTCTGCAGGTCACGCATAAACGAAATAACGAGACCCTCAAGCCGACGAACAACATCCATGTCTACAAGGTTGCCACGCATCTTCTCTAACTTCAAGCGCTCCATTTCCGCTTGATATTCGGTTTTACGGGCCAACGCTTCGTAGTAAGACGTCTTCTGGTCGTCGTACCCTTCCATCTGCGGACGCTTCATAACCCGCCCATCCTAAAGAAAATTTTGCGAAATGCTGACGAAAGCCGCACCGCCGGCTTACCCCGCTTCACAGTACCTTCAAGATTCACCCGCTAAACCCTCTCTACGATACGTTGCCAAACAAACGCAAACGTGGAAGACAGAAGCGCAACAATAAAACGTTCAACCCATACACGAACATAGTTTGTTTGCTGTTCAAGTTTAACAACACGCCCAAATAAACCGTTATTCCCGTTCATCCCATGAAGTTTATTTTCAATCGAACGCAATTGTTCAATGATATCATCCAGCCTATCACGTTGAATGCACTCGTGTATGTACTGCTTATTTTCTGTCATTCCACCACTCGCAAAAATGTAAATTAAATTTTAAAATTACCAGGGAAGTACCTATCGCATAAGCACGAGGTTAATCAGGACGAGTATAGCACATGCGCCAACGTCAAGCCAAAATAAGCGATCCTGATTTATCACCGCTTTGTTTGTATATGACGACAGGTCCGTTTTGTGTAAGGGAAAAACCTGCGGTGATAACGTTTTTGGGCAAACTCCACATTTTACCTGCACGACTTCCTGTTTCTGCCTTGACATAAAATTCACCCTTATCGTTCTGATATATACAAACAATTTCTTCGTGTTGAGGTAAATACCCAATCACATCTTCGTTTTCAACTTTAATCGGCGGCGTAGAACACGTTTTCAGAAAGTGTTCGCCGCACCAGGTGTAATGTTTATAATCAAGCAGAGCAACACGCATTACAGACCGGCCTTCTGTTTGAGTGCAAGCAACTTGTTTCTAAGAGTCGGACCCAACTTTGCGTTCCCCGTTTTAGTCATTGACACAAGATCGTATATTTCACCATCAGCGTTTACGCCGTAGTTATAGTTTTTAGTAAGCAGGTAGTCACGTGCGTATAAACCTTCAAGATTATACCACACGCCTATTCGTTCGCCACCAAGAAAAAACAGCGTTTTTGCGAATTCTTGTTTTTCATCGTTTTCCATTTCATCGATGACATTTTTGCCCTGTTCCGTAGCGTAATTCGTTACGTCGTACGTAAGAACGCTTCCAACAACTGGTGCAGCAAACGTGATTTTAGCAATGGCACGTGCGATAAGCGGAGAAATAACAGTAAGAATCGAGGAAGCAAACCCGAGGGCAAGTGTTTCGGTGAAACCGGCTGACATCATGACGGTAAAAACAGCGTACGCAATTACCGTACCGGCAAGCGTACCGGCGAACTGTGAAGACGTGTGACGACTTTTCCATAGCGATTGAAACCGCGCAAATTCCCTGAAAAACTGCAGCAACTTGGCCATAAACATTCTCCCGTGAATTTACCCTCTATATATAAAAAACCGCTCGACACCTATTTTTTGAGTAATTTTTGAATTTTTTTTTAATTTTTTTTAAATTTTTTTCTAATTATTGGTAAATACTACTAATTAATAGCATAATTATCATTATTATAACCATCAATACGAACAACGCCGAAATCATTATAACAACCGGTTGCGAACATTAGCATGAATGTAAGCATTATGGCATCATCTTTCGTTGATATTTTACTTAGAAATTCGCTAAGCAATCTAGCGTAAATTGCGCTTATTTCGGTACTTTCAATAAGAATTGCGGCACGAAATACTGTGTCTTCGGCAACAAGCACAATACCATCAGCAACAACGCGAACATGATACGAAAAGTCTTCATAGTAGAAACACGGTATGTAGTTTCTAATTTTCTCGTGAAATTTATCAATGAGTTCTTCTTTTGTCATGCGCTGTTTTTGCCCTTCTATACATAAAAGAACATGCGCTAAGAGTATAGCATTATTATCATAATTATTATCAAAAAATTTTTTTATTTTTTTTACGTATTAAAGGTGATAATAATGAATTATACTAACCGCTAGTTTTTTTAGTTATAAAACTTATAAACACGCATAGGTGTTATAAAGTTTATAATAATTTATTAATAATAATTTATAAATAATTTATAATATAATTTAATAATAAATAATAATATATAATAATTAATAAATAATAATTAATAAATAATAAATAATAAATAATAATTATATATTATTATTTTATATTATTATATTTATAATTTAAAAATTTAATAACACTTATTAATAACTTTTAATAGTTATTAATAGTTATAATTAAGTTTTAATTAATTAGAGACTCTAATAATATAACTTATTAATTAATATTTTATTTAAATATTAATTAATTACGTTCTTAAAGTTAATAAAAATGATTGAGTGTGTTTATCATAACGGTAAGTTATACATTTCTTCGCATGTTCTACTAGACAAGATTGCGCATATTGGTTACAAGAACGTGATGAAGAGATGCTACCTGGTTTCTTATGATGGTGAAATATACATATGCGGGCATGTTAAAAAAAGCGTTTTAGAACAACTTATTTCAACGGGTGATACGGAAGATTGTGGTGTTATCCGCTACATGTACCGCATGTTCAGAAAAAGCGGTAGGCGATACATGCCGATACAGGAAATCTCTAAAATCAAAGATTATGCAAGTGAACTAGATCGCTGTTCTTTGGGGTTAACGTCTCCCGTGAAAGTTAGATTTTCAACAAGAAAAAGGTTTGTGTGATGAAGGTTCTATTATCCGGCTTACCACGTACGGGGAAGACAACGCTTGCGAATCGATTGGGTGAAGTTGGGTACACGGTTGTTAAGTCACCTACTTCGCTGTTATCGCATGAACACGGGGCAATGCGTACCAGGCGTGCTTTTTCGCTTGCGTGTGAAGAGGCAATACACTATGCGCACAACGATAAGGTTGTTTTCGATCGCACCGTTGCCGATGTGTGCGCATTTTGTATTACGATTGACCGTCTTGAGTTTGGTAAAAGCACGAACCAGATCTACCATGTTACGAAAGTTGTTTTGGAACCATACGCAAAATCACGTGTTTACGTGTTTAATATGCCGATAGAAGACAATGATTTAGAAGATATGGATAGGCGAAGGTTGCTTGATAATGCCGACACGTACATTGATGTTTTAATTGATGTTTACCGAAACTGCGGTTTAAGACCGATTGTTTTGAGTAACGCTAAAGAGGTATGCGTTTCTGATGTTGAAAATGAAGATTTCTGATTACTGCGTTAAGCACGTGAAAAATCACTGTGGAGATTTTTACCTGTTTATGATTAAATACACAGGCGGTGATATTGAACTACCAGTGCCTGTTCTACATAAATTCAAAGGTTTTTTCTACAAGAATCTCCGTAGAGCGGAGCGAAGGAGAGTACACTATGAATCGCAATACACGCAAGAGAGCGGGGCGTTCTCCGCCTTGGTGTTAAACGATCTTCTTGAAAACGGAAGCACGGAAGAAATAGCGGAACATTTTGGTGTGGATATAGAGAAAGCATTACTGATTAAAAAGAAGTATGATACGCACAAAGGGCCTATAAAATGAAGAGGGAATTTAGGGCAAGGTATAGAAAGCACGTTTTAATGGAGAATAAATTCTCTGATGGCGTACATAAACTGATTTATGTTTACTTTGATTTTACTGAACCGGTACCGTGCGATGTTTATCGAATTAAGGACACGTACGCACTGTTTGGTGAATATGAAGCACTGCTAAAGAAAATAGAGGTTGGACAAGAGGTTATCGTTACGTTCGGTAGTGAACGAGGCAAGCACGCCGGACGTGTGGTCGGTTTCCGACTTGCTGGAGAAAAGAAATGAGACCATTTATCTGCGTTTACGGTCAGCCTGGTGTTGGCAAAACAACGCTGATGAAACACGTTCAGAATGCTCTTTACGTTGATGTGGAGAATCGTTTGCGTGGTTATGACGGTGAAGTTTTGCGTGTGAATGAGAAGGGCGAAATGCTTACGGCACGTGAAATTATTCGTGCGTGCGTTAACTGCAAGCAAGACACCGTTATAATTGACTCAATGGATGTGTTTGAAGAGCGTCTGAACCGGTATATTCGTGAAACAAATCCAGGGTTAAAGTTTCACGAAATATGCCAGGAACGAAAGGGCGTTGTTACAGAGTTTTTCCTGCAGTTGCGGGCAAAGGGTAAGCGCCTTCTCGTTACGTGTGGTGTGACGGTTGACATAAGCGCAGAAATGAATGAGGGTGGTTCAGAGGTGCGTATAGCGTCATATGCTCCCGTGCTAAGTGGTGGAAAAACGGGCCTACTAAGTGCGGTTGAACGGCATTTTGACGTTATAGGCATGCTCAAGCAAGACACCACGCAAAAGACCACCAGAATCAACGGAACATCTGCGTATATTGAAATACCGCAGAAAACACGGCGCTTGATTCTGAATGAAAACAGCGGTGGAGTGCTTGTTAAAAACGTATTAAGTGAAGACAAGGAACTTGTGTTTAATTCAGTAGAAGAAATGGGTGAAGTTTTCGTGAACTTTCTCAACAAACTGGAAGGGTAAAGTTATGGATTTCATCGACGCAATTTTTGAACGCACAGAACAGGTGAAAGCGTACAATCCTATTAGTGAAACCGGCGCTTATACGCTTACACTTAAAAACGTTCGGTATCGTGATAAAGGTTTTGAAAAGTTCTTGCTTTATTTCGATAAGAACGGTGAAACGGTGTTTGCGGAGATGAGTTTGTATAGGCGTGACGGATCGCCAAACAAGAAAACGTTAGAGGTAATCAGCAAGATCGCAAGCGCATGCGAAGAATTTGGCAATGTCCTAAAGGAGGGCAAGCGCTCCGGCAGTTCTCAACTGGATATATTTTCAAAGATTTCTGGCATTCAAATTAATCGTGAAGTTATGGTTGAAGTAGAGGTACGCAAAAACGGTGAATACGTGAACCCAATGATTGTAGGGTTTAAATTCGTATGAAATTGCTATCACTTGATTTTGGAAGATCGTTGGGATTGGCCGTATTTAATGGAGATAAGGTTTATGTCAGCGATGTGTATTTACCACAAGACTTGGGCGAACGCTTCAGCACGTTCTCCAGGGTAATCAGGGAGGTTGAACCGGACGTAATAGCGTACGAAAAGGTGTGTAGGCACCTTGGAACGGAAGCGGCGCACCAATACGGGGCATATGAGGGCATAACATTAAAGTACGCACACGAAAATAACATTAAGTGCGTTCCGATATATGTTATGACAGCAAAGGCGTTATTTGGGTGTGCTAAAACAAGCAAGGAAGCAATGAAGGTATTAATCGTAAATGCGTTTCCGGGCGTTTTCACGGGTATTGAAACGCATAATGCAGTTGATGCGTTTGCAATTGGCCTAACGTGCTTGAAGCAACTTGGCGACGAAAGATACGAAAGTTACAGGGACACAATAAACAATGTGGTATCTGGAAAATAAAATACCTGAAGGTAAGCGCAATAATGCGCTGTTTATAGCGGCACTGAAGGCTATTTCAAATGGATTTGATGTTGAAAGCCTGGTGCAGAAGGCTATAAGCGTTGATGGTTTGAGCGAACAGGAAGCACGTAGAACCGTTGAAAGCGCACGTCGATACGCAAAGCCTGTTGAGCATGACCCGGTAGCGTTTATTGATAGGCTATTTATACCGATTGACAATGTTTGTCTTGTTGAACGCAGAGATGGAAGGTACATAGATCACGTGCTGTCATATGACGGCGCAGTGCGAAAAATAGTGGATATCAGCAAGGACAATGATTCGGAATGGTTCTTTAGAATTAACCCATCAAGCGGTAATTCTGACCGTGACATTGAACGATATGAATACACACTAATTGAAAGTGACCAGGAACCGCTTGAGCGCCAATTTCAATTGCTTGAATTTTTAAAGCCATGCGTCGTTGAAGCACACTATTCCGGTTCAAAGAGCCTGCATATTCTGGTTAATATTAATGCCAACAGCATTGAACAGTACAAGGAAGACGTAAGCAAGTTACACAAACTCATATTGTCAAAAGGCTATAGAATAGACAAGGCAACAAAAAACCCGTCAAGAATGTCACGGCTTCCCTACACAACAAGGGGAGTTGTTCCGATTGATGTGTGCTATATTTCAGAGTTCGCAATACCTGCAAGGGAGTTCATAATAATACAGCAGTTACCACCGCAGATGCGCTCCGCTGGTTTACCACGATCAATATACAACGTTGACATACAATCGCCGCCAGAAGTGCTTGTTGAGGGAGTAATGCGTTGCGGACACAAGGCAATTGTGTCTGGTTCCGCTAAAGTTGGCAAGTCAATGGCAATGCTCTGGTTGGCTTCTGCCTTGTCAAATGGCGGCGAATGGTTTAATTGCAAGTGTAGGCGGTCTCGTGTCTTGTATGTTAACGTTGAAATAGACGATTACACAATACGGGCCCGGGCGGAGGACATGACAAAAAGCGGTATAGACTGCGGAGAGTTTGACATATGGAATCTACGTGGTAGATTTGAGCAGGGGCGTGATGTAATTTCTGGTCTTGGCGTTTTATTAAAAAACAAGGGATATGATGTTGTAATTCTTGATCCGGTGTACCTGGTGCTTGATGGCGATGAGAGTAATGCCGAACACACGAAATGGTTTTTAAATGCCGTTGACAGAATAATAGTAAACTCAAGCGCATCGTTTATTTTGGTACACCATTTCGCAAAGGGGCCTGCCGGTCAGCGGGCCGTTATTGATCGTGCTTCCGGTTCAAGTAATTTTGCTCGTTGGGCGGATGCGTTTATAACACTATCTCCGCTTGAGACAAACATAAGAAATTCGTTTCGACTGAACATTATTTCCCGTTCATTGCTATCTCCGGAACCTACGGAGTGGACGCTGCAATATCCGAAGTTTCACAAGATAGAAGGTAAGTCACTACGTGTGTGTGGTGAATCGTACGAATAAAGGGAAACAACATGAGAGTTAGTTACAATTCACTTCGAACGTATTTAACATGTCCGCTCTCGTATAAGTATTGCTATGTAGACGGGGAAAAACTTGAGCGCACAACACGGCAAACAGAAGTCGGACGACGTGTTCATGAGTACGCAGAAAGCATTTTGCGCAACGGTGCAATTACGTATGATAGCGTGGAAGACCCATACCTAAACCGTATAGCAGCAGAACTGACGAGCATATTTAACACGAAAGTTGAAAAGTATGCGATAGAAGAAATGATAGACATAAACGTAGAAGGCATACGTGTTGTTGGCAAGCCGGACGTGGTGACGTTTCACGCTGACGGCGCCATTCGTGTTTACGATTTTAAGTCTTTTGGTCTTAGTCCGGAAAAGAATTATCTTCAGGGCCTTGTATATCATGTTGCGGTAAAAGAAAAGTATGGGCGCTGCGATGACGTGACGTTTATTTCTCCACGTGGTTCCAAAACGTATAAATACGAAGACCAGGAATGTTTAGGTGTTTTACGCAAAATATGCGACCAGATAATGTCAGACACGGAGTTTAGGGCGAAGCCTGGTGAACACTGCTTGTATTGCGCATATAGGGAGAAATGTGCGTTTGTCAATTCAAACGACATCATTAGGGATTACCTGGTAGCGAAAGAGCAATACGTACTAAAAAAAGATGCCGTGAAGGCGCTTTTAAATGACGGGCCGATTGAAGTAAACGGCGTTTTTGTTGAATATAAAAACGGGAACATAGTGGAGCACACGCAAAATGAGGGAGAAGTTGTTCGCTAAATACGATGTTGACGCAGATATTGCGGTATCCGGTGCGCATATGCATAAAGATTATCCTCTGCGGAAGATCGATGACACGGGTATTTACTATCATCATGAAGATTATATTTTGGGTGAATGGGCGAACAACTTTTACAATAGGGGAGAAGTAAGAATATATATTTACCCAAAACCGGCAATATGGTTGTATAACATAGAAGACATATTCGCATTCGACAAGATATATAGGCGATTAAACATGATTTCTTGTCAATGGGAAATAAGGTATCCACTTCTCAAAGGTATTGGCGGATATTTAGGGGATAAAACGGATGAAACAATATTGATTGATCCGGACCTTTTGTATTTTGTGAATAAAATGAGAACAAATTTAGGTATTACGACATTCGGTGATTTCAATGTAAATAAGAAGTTTATTGAACACCTGGTTGAGCATGGCATGCCAATGAACACATACGCAATGGCGTGTAGGGAGGCACTAAAGAAGACACTATCATGCGGGTGTTTATATCGTGTAAAAATGCGGGAAAGTGGCTATGAACTTCTTAAAACAGAGGATTTTAGTGATGGACAAGGCAATACGTGAAGTACTTGAAAATATGCGTTTGGTGCGGGATATGGTTGAAGAGGGGTTAAATGATGTGTGTGGTCCGCATGAACTAGATAAAGAGGTTTTATTCAGGCTTCTTGCGCATTGCACCACAGTTCACGGACTCAACCCAAGGATAATGCCGAACGAAGTGATAACGCATGTTTATAACGCATACAATTCCGCTTCGAACGGTGATTATGAAAGCGCGTATAGGTTTGTTGTGTTGGCAAGGGATATTTTAAAACTCAATAAAAACAAATAAAGTGCTTTCGTCTATGCGATAGATTATAATGATGGGCAGACCAGGAAAGGAAGCAACATGAAAGTAAACGTGGAAATCTTCAGGGGAACTGGAACGTTCATGGTTGTTAACATAAACGGGGATGGAGACCCTGTTTATGCTGAATTGGGTGTTTTTTCTTACCGTGATGTACCACGTGAATTCGACAATTACGTAACGGGCGCCATAATAGCGAAAAACGACGATGAACTGTGTGAAGCGGAGTGTTTGTTGGCCGACACATTAGCCGAAGCGATTCACAACGGATTTCGCTTCGGCCGTGTTGTTTATAGGTGGATTGATGGTGTGCTGGAATCGCATGGAAGCGTTATGGAAGACATTTCTTTCAAAACGTTTCTTAAATATTGCGATGACTACAGAGGAAATTTTTTTTAAAAAATATTTAAAAAGTACTTGACTTTTGCTGAAAACCGTGGTATAATACAGACAGAACAACAACAGAGAAAGGGAAGACAATGAAAGTGAAAGCCTACAAACCGGATGGAACTGAAAACGGTTACGTTGAACGCAGTGTTAGGCGCCACTATGAACTTATCTTCAAATACAATGGAAAGGAGGTTGTTCTTAGCACGGATTATAGGCACAAGTTAACGGACGCCGGATGGTTATATAACGGGTTTTCCTACAGTGGGGTTAATGACACTGTTGTGTGGTGTACTGGAACAACTCGAATTATAACAAAGGGGACCGAACTTATCGGGTCTTTAGATTTGAATTTCAGTGGATGGTTGAAGTACAACGGGGTGTTGTATATTTGGCTTGACCTGCGCAAACAGTACGACATAATAAACTGTTTGTGCGTTTATGATGACTATATGCCATGGGAAATGCTGCGCTGTGCGGACTTCATGATTGACATTGAAACCGGCAAAATTTTGAATAGAACAACGGAAAATAAAGTTGACGTTAACCAGTTCATG
>Ga0209204_1002400_pt1 | contig 15371 bp, 6 predicted proteins | sample AD_JPNMR2_MetaG_FD_184425 | JGI IMG/M metagenome (GOLD analysis project Ga0209204, IMG submission 184425) | Active sludge microbial communities of municipal wastewater-treating anaerobic digesters from Japan - AD_JPNMR2_MetaG (SPAdes) (version 2) | ecosystem: Engineered > Bioreactor > Anaerobic >...
GGGAGGTATCTCACAGCACACATGCACATGGTCGGCGACCGCGCCGATCTCTCGGACGCTCCCGCCCATCTCGATGCACTTGGCCCGCATGGCTCCCAACAGCCGCGGTTTGTGCTGCTTGTCGATCCATGGAGCGCGCCCCTTCGTCGTCCATATGACGTGGTAGTAGAGACGCCACCGGACTCTCCCCATTTGCGGTTCCCTCCGGCCCGGCATTTGTCCCGCGCAACAACTGCGCTAGCCTCGTCGCGCAGATGCAAATGCCTGCGCTGTTTGCAGACGAAGCCCCACGAGGCCTGGCTGCACTCCCGGGTATTCCCGTTCAACCTGCATGGCGCGGGTCGGGAGGGGGAGGCCCGAAGGGCCTTTGCTTACTAGCAGCGCGGAGCTTCCAGCTCCGCGCGCGGGCGTTGCCCCTGCCCCCGGATCCCCCGCGCAGACCCCAGAAGTACCCCTCCCTCCGCACCCAACCGGGCCTGGCGGGGCCTGGGAGGGGAAGCCCCGCAAGGGGCTTTGCCGAAAGGCAGCGCGGAGCTTCCAGCTCCGCGCGCGGGTATCGCCCACGGACTGGCCCACAGCGCCTCTCCCTCGCACTCTATCCCTCTATCCCGACCGACCCGGAGGAGGCCGTCACCGGTAGATTTTCACCGCCATCACCTTCACCTGGAAGTCGCCGGCTGGTTTATCGCCCCAGCCGAAAGCGATCTGGTGCCGGCCCGGCCTCAGAAGGGGCAGGCTGCCGGAAGGCTTCACGACCTCCACCAGCCGACCATCAGAGGCGTAGTGGCGGGCCCGGCCGGACGCGTCCAGCACCAGGCGCTCGCCCGCCGATAGTGCCACCGGGAAGCGCACCGTCCGACCATCCACCGTCAGCTGGGGCTCGCGCAGGCCCGCCGGCCGCGGGAGGACGCGGAGCTCATCCACATGGCAGGTGACGCGCTTCCCCGCGGGAATCCCGTTGAAGTAGAGGATCAGGTACTCCACGCGCGAGAGGTCGAAGCCGTCGCGCGCCTCGAGCGGGAACTCCACGTAGCGCCAGCCCTGGAAATCGACCGGCGTCACCAGGTCCAGCCACCGGCCCGCCGTATCGCGCCATTGTAGTTTCAGTGCTTGGCCACCAGCGTCGCCGTGGATCCACCACCCGACCGCAGCATACCCGCTGAGGTCAAGCGGCGGCGAGAAGCGCGCGCCCCGGGCACACCACCCGGCATGGTCCGAGCGCGTGCTCGTCGCAGTGAAGCGCGCGCTCGCCTTTCCGGCTTTCACCACGTCTGTCGCGAGCTCCAGGCTTTGCGCAACGCCCGGCTTGGCAGGCACGCCCTGATGCTCCGCGTCCCAGGCATATTTGGCGAACTGGTTCTCTGGCGAATCGGCAAAGCGTGCCAGATCCTCGAACCCCTCGATGAGGCGCGCGCCCTCGGTGCTCTGGCCCGCCTGGCTGGGCGACAGGCGCTCGACCACGATCTCCGCCTCGAGGCTGGCTCCCCTCGTTCCCTGGCGGCACCAGATCTCCCACGTGTTCTCCTTCCCGTCAATCGCCCGGATCAGGCGTGGATCGTCATACTCCTCGCGCAGCCAGCGCTCGTCCACCTTCTCGCGCGGCGCGCGCCCGCGCAGCGGCGGCCCCTCGGTGATCACGGTGACCCGCGCCCGGGGCCGGTAGCCTTCCACCGCATCGCACTCGAAGGCAACGCGATTCTCGCCGGGCGAAAGCGCCGGCACCGCGCCACGAGGCGCGAAGCGCTCGACCAGTGCGCCGCGCTCATCCAGGAGCCTGCACTCCGTGGGAGACTCCATCTCAATCGACTGCCCGCTTTCCAGCGTCACCGGGAAGAGGACGCGCTGCCCACCGAGGGTGACCGCCGGGTTCGCGATCTTCACCTTCGAAACCGGAAGCGCCTTGATCGGGCTGATGAAGCAGGTAATCGTCTCGCCCGGGGGCACGTTGTTCACGTAGAGGTTGAGCGCCGGCATGTACTGGCGGCGCAGGGTCGCCCGGTAGATCCCGTAAAGCGGGTTGTACGGCCACGCGTAGTCGCGATGGCGGTCGGCGTCTCGCTCGCGGAAGAGGAGCTCGAAATACCGCCAACCGGTGAAATCGACCGTCACGTAGTGCTCGCTGCACGTCATCCCGCCCTCCCAGAACTGGCGGATGTTCGTGAGCTGGAAGTTGAGCACCTCGCCCTTGCCATCGCCGTAGATCCACACGCCCAAGCCGCCGTAGGGCCGCAGATCGAGCGGCGGCGAGAAGGTACGCGTCACGCGCGCCCACGCGCCGCGCGCTTCCTTGCCCCGGTTGGTGGCGACGAGCTTGCCACTCGCCGTGCCGGCTTTTACCTGCTCCGTGGACGGCTCCAGCGAGATCGTAACGCCCTCCGCGGCGGCCGGCTCGCCGAATTCACCCGGGCGCGTGAAGTCGGCCAGGGTCACGCTCTGGCCGTCATACGGTCCGGCGGCGTAGAGCGCCTGGACACGCAGCTTTGGCGTTTGCCGGGCGTAGCGGTTCGTCACCCGCCACTCCTCGCCCCGGGTCACCTTCCGCGAGGCGTAGTCCCTGGGCAGGAAGTACCACTCGCCCTCGGGCGATTGGACCAGGTGATACTCGGCGCCCGGCTCGCGCAGCTTCGCGCGCACATCCTCGGAGAAGTAGTCGGCCAGGCGCAGGCGCTCGTAACGCCCAATCAGCGTCAGGTACTCATCCTGGCGCGCGTTCACCGGGCGCTGGGAGGGGATGACTCCCTGGAAGGAGAGTGCCTGGTCCCAGCCGAGCGCCTTGGCGCAGAGATACTCGATCTCGTCCGGCAGGAGGGCATCGTAGTCCTCGGTGGGACCCAGGATCCCCCACCACCCCAACTGCGCCGGCATTAGCTCGCCGGTACGCGCGCTCTCGTTCGCCTTGCAGTGGAGGTCGATAAACGGCTTGATCCCCCAGTGAGGGAGGTCCCACGCGCCCATGCACGAGTGCATCGTCCACGAGTGGTGCGCCGGGCCGTTGCTCGCCTCAACGCGCACGGGCCGGCGGATCTTGCTGAAGATCGTGTTGCGCATCTTGGCGGCGCCATAGCCCCTCGCGCCAGGCATCCCCTCGGCGCCATCCATGTAGATCATATCGAACCCGCACTCGTTGATGGCACGCGCGATGGAGTCGGCCACGCGTTCTGCCAGGGGCGAGTCAGGGTCCGGATAGAAGGTGCCGTACCAGCTGTAGAGGTAGCTCACCGGCGCGCCCTTCTTGTGCGCGGCGGGCTTCGTTCCAAACGCGCCGCGCTGGCACCCGGTCAGCGCGTAGGGCGGCTCCTCGCGCACTCCGGTAAACTGCACCACTTCGTTACCCAGGCGCACGGCGTTCCCCTTGCTCGCGTAGGCCCAGATCGTGTCCATCCCGGCCGGAGACTCGGCCAGCGGGATCGTGGTCGCCTTCTCGTCCACGTCTTCCGCGAGTGTCAGCGTGGAACGCACCGCCAGGTGTGGGTCGGGCACGGGCGACGCGAACGGGTCGGTGGGTGAGATGCACCCGGTGAGCGTGTGCGTGCTCGCCTTCAGCCCGGCGGCGTGAATCTTGTCGATGGTCGCCTTCAGCCCGGCGAAGCCGTTGGGGAAGAGCGTCGGCCTCGGCTCGTAGCTCCCCAGCGTCTTCTGCCACCCGGAGAAGTGGATGTAGGGGATGCCGGCGCGCCTGGCCATGAGGATCCAGAGATCCACGTTCTCCTCCGAGATGTTGCGGGTGAAGAGGTAGGAGTAGCGGTTCTCCGGGGCATCCAGGGCGAAGGCGCCTCCGAGCGGCGAGTGGGGCAGCCCCTCGCGCCGCGTCATCTCTTGGAGCGTCTTCCGGATCTGCGGCGTCGGGCAGGCCGCGAGCGCCGCCCGGGCGCCAATGATACCGCGCTCGCGAGAGCACGTGGCGCTCATCCGGCGCGGCGTCCCCCCAAACACGGGCTGGGCGAGGAGGTTGAGCGCGCGCAGGCAGATCGCGAACTCGTCATCCGCCGTCAGCCCGGATCCATTGCCCGTATACGGCATCGGCTTCACGCGCAGGTCGAGGAAAATCAGCTCCTCGGCCGCGGCGCCGCTCGTCGAAGCGACTTCAAAAACCAGGTAGTGGTCGCGCGGTGTCACCTTCACCGTGGCAGTCGCCTCGCCCTGGCCAAACTCCAGCGTCAGGAGGCCGTCGCGGTAAGAACACGCCGTAGGCCGCAGCTCGCTCTCGGCGGTCCGCAACCGGGCGATGGGAACCGCGTCGGCAAGATACTCCTTGCCGGCCGCCTTATCCGCCAGGCTGATGACGCGCGCCTTCCGGTCAAGCCACAGGCGCGCGCACCGCGTCTCGAGCGTCACCGCCGGCTCGAGTCGTGTTGCCTCCACGGGGATCCGCTCGTAGGGGGCCTCGCCCTCGGCCACCTGCCGGCGCGGCGCCTCTTTCAGGTAGGACGCGCGGATCTCTTCGGGGGTGAGCGCGCGCCGGTAGATCTTCACCTCGTCGATCAGCCCGGTGTGGCACACGTTTGGGCTGCTCCAGCATCCAATCCGCAGCTCGCCCGAGAAGCCCACTGGGTAGTCCCACGTTGCGCTTCCAACCGGCTCGCCGTCCAGGTAGGTGGTGAGTTTCGGGCGCTTGAACGTCGCGGCCAGGTGGCGCCACCGGCCGAGGACAATCCGCCCGATGTTCGCACCCGTCTCCGCCCAGTCGCGGCCCAGTTCAAACGGCTCCTTCCCCGGCTTGCCCATGCGGAAGCTACAGTGGTCGTCCGAGACAAAGAGGAGGAAGCCACCCGGGTTCCACCGGCCTCCCGAGACGATGTTCGGATAGCGCCCCGTCGCCTCCCAATAGACCCACGCCTCCAGCGTCATCTCGTCGCTGCCGTCGAGGCCGCGGAGTTCAGGGATGGTGACGTAGGCACCGCTCCCGCCGAAGCGGAGCGCCGTGCCAAACCGCCCTTTCACCCATTCGGCGCCGTGGATCTCCCCCTCGGGCCCGCGCCCGCTACTCTCCATCGCGTCGGGGCCCGCGCCCTCATCAAACGCCCAGTGCCCCAGCAGGTCCGGGTCGGGAGCGGCTCCTGCTCCCGTGCCGGGCGCGATCCAGGCGCCTCCCGCGACGAGCATCACGATCAGCGCAATCCGCGTGACGATGGCCTGCGATCCCATGACACCCTCCTTTGGAGATGGCGAGTGGGCTGGCGCGCCGCCCCGTGACAAGCGTTCACCGCGCCATGGAACAGCCCGCGCAAACACCTCCTATCCAAAGCAGACGATGAACCGCTCGAACAGATCCTTGCTGCTGGCGCCCATCAGGCCCCAGACCACGCCCGAGGTGAAGAAGTGCCCCAGAGTGAAGCCCAGGAATGCGGGCACCGACTTGCGGTAGAGCTGTCGGCCTCCAAACCGGAGGACCGCCACCTTGATCACCCAGACCAGGAAGAACGACCACCAGAGGAGATGCCCGTAGGCGGTCCCCGCCGCGTAGCCCAGCGGGTGGAACGGAAAACCGATGATCCGCACGCGCAGTACCTGCAACAGGAGAGCGATGAAGAACCCGGCGCCCCCGGCGACCACCCGCGGCTTGTCGATCGGAATCGGCGCCGACGCGTTCAGAATGGCGCTGTTATACGCCGCGATCGCCCCGGAGCTGCCGTAGAATCCGGTTCCATACACGCTCGCCTGCGACCCGGCGCCGATCCGGTAGAAGGTGCCCAGGTGGAACGTGAACGAGAGGAGCAGGCCCACCACGAGCGCCGCGGTGAGCCACGCTATCATCCGGCCTGGCTTCTCCGAGAGGTGGAACCCGGCGCGCAGGCTCTCCACCTGGTATCCGGAGAGAGAGATGGTGTTCGAATACGAGAGGAAGGAGAGCGTGGCGAAAGCCGTCAGCGTCGTCGGGTCGCCGCCTACGGAGAAGGGCGCCGTGCCGAACGACGCGAGGAGCATCGTCCGGGGCATCCCATAGGGGAAGAGCCACGCCAGCGGGATCCCTGCTTCGGCGCGGACCCGCGCGAAGGTGAGCGCAATCGCCAGGAGGATCCCGATGTAGAGCGCGGCCACCCACCACGCCAAGCCGAGCATCCGGCAGAAGATCAGGAGCGCCGCCGTACTCGCCCAGAAGCCCCAGAACGCCACCCGGTAGCCGCGCATCTCCGGATGGGCGGACGAAATGGACGCCCGGGCAATCATCGCCAGGTGCCGGCGGTTCAGATAGAGGAGCGCGAGTGCCACGGCGAGATAGGCGCCAAACCCCTGCTCGCGGACGAATGGCGCTCCCGGCTCGCGATACCCCACCGCGCTCAGGAACACCGCCACCAGCTTCTCCAGCCAGAAGGTGGCCCACACCGAGAAGGTGATCTCCGTGGAGACGAGATATCCGAGGCCGATCAGCAGCGGCCGGCGCGGGAGGGAAACCGACCCGATGGCGTCCCACGGCGGCGTCGTGAACGGCCGGAAGCTCGCCTGACCGCCAAACTGAGGGAACGACGGGATCAGCGCGTGGAGAATATGCGCGCCATCGGCGACAAACGCCACCGCGAAGCCGGCCCACATCACTGGGTTGCTGAAGAACGCGGGCACGCCCCGCCCGCCCGGCTCCGTCATCTCCAGGGGGAGCTGGACCAGGGGAAACGCCAGTTTCTCCTTCTCCACCCAGGGCCGGTGCATCAGCGCCACCAGGCACGCCATCGCCAGCCAGAGCGCCAGGAAGAAGCCCACCCACGCGAGCACGGGAACCACCCACGCGCCCCACGGAATCGGGGCGTGGCGCAACCCCTCGTAGAACCCGCGTACCACCTCCGGGTCGCGCGGCGTCGCCCAGGCCGGGATGAGCGGGTGTGTCTCGCCCAGGCGGTTGCCCGCGCCGGCGAAGTAGAACGGCGCCGTGATGAACGCCAGGAGGATGCGCACCATCCCGCAGTTGTAGGGCGTGGTTGCCACCGTGACCATGAAGAAGGTGGCAATCAGCTCTCCCCGCGAGAACGCGTGCCGGGAGCCGCGGAGGAAGCTGTTTATCAGGAGCAGCAAGAGGATGGAGCCGACGGCGGGGATCGTCGGCACGCTCTCGCTGATGAAGACGCCCACCGCCTCCAGCTCCGACTCGCGCACCCAAAACCCCGTCAGGAACGTGACGATCAGGCTGATCAGAACGGAGCGAACCGTGATCGCCCGGCCCGCGCCCGCCAGGGGCGCGACCTCTTCCACTCTCTCGCGCAAGGCCGCCATGTGGATAGGCCCCCCTCACGTCGGTGATTGCGGTAGGGGGGTGTTCCCCTCCCAACGCCCGATTCCTGCTCCCCCGGAGATTCCGCGCCCGGAAGGAGGCTTCTCCCGCCCGGCGAACGAACGATCTGTGCTGTGAAGCGGCCCAGGGCGGCGACCGCCCTTCCCGAAAGGATGCGATGACAACGCGACCAGATTACATGCGCGCCCGCGACGAGGCGGGGTTCCGCTGGCATGTCTCGGCGAGCCAGGGCGCTTTGCGCGAGGTGACCGGCATTCCAATCCGAGAGTTCAACCTGAACCCGGAAGCGTGCATCGAGGCGTATCGCCGTGGCCGGCCCCTGCTGCGCGAGCTGTTCGGCCCCGAGGTGCGCCTTCCGGGCGTCTCCACGCCGGCGGTCAGCTACGGACACGTGAACGCCCTGGGAAGCGAGCTCCTCTTTCCCGAGGGTGGTGAGGTCGCGCACACGCACATCTACTCCTCGCTGGGCGAGGGAATCCGTCGGCTGCGCGAGCCGGTGCGCTGGTCCGAGGCGGGCATGGCACCGTTCTTCCTGGAGTTTCGCGAGCGCCTGAGCCAGGCATTCCTCGGCGAGCCGGTTGGCTTCTCCTTCGGCGCCGAGGGCCCCATCACCACCGCTTACGAGCTGCGCGGCGAAGAATTCTTCATGGAGTTGCTCGACAGTCCCTCACTCGCGGGCGAGTTTCTCGGAGCGGTGGTCGAAAGCACGCTTGAATTCCACCGCTGGGTCTGCGCGCTCGATGGCCGCAACCCGGTCAATCCAAACGCGGGCGGAATGTGCGACGACCTGGCGAGCTTCATCCCCGCGCGCCTCTTCCGCGAAATGGTCCTTCCCTTCTGGGAACAGTATTATCGCGGGACCACGACCGGCCGGCGCCACGCCCACGTCGAGGACCTGCGCGCCGAGCAGCTCCCCTTCCTGGAGGAGATCGGGCTCAGCTTCTTCGACCCGTCGATCTCGCCGAAGCTCACCCCCAGGATCGTGCGCGACCACTGCCGCGTCCCGTTCACCTGGCGGCTCGGCTCCTTCCATTACCGCGAAATGGACTGCCAGGAAGTCGAAGATTTCGTCTATCAGGCGGTCGCCGATGGCGCGAGCGGCGTCCACACCATCCTCGCCGAGACGATGTGCGCGCCCGAGGTCGTCGAAAAAGTGCGCGCGTTCATCCGCGCCGCCAAGGAGACCGAGCGCCTCTTGAGCGAGGGTGCCACGCGCGAGGAGATCGGCGCGCTCGTCTCTCCCGCCGGGCGCGAGAAGCTGTGGGACGGCTGGTGCGGCTACCTCGGCCCCAAGAGCAGCCGCGGTGGCAGGAGCGATGGCATTGGTCATCGATGAGAGCTGGTACCGCAAGCCCGCGGGGATCCGCGAGGAGGATTCGGCCGGCGGGGTCGTCGTCCGCCTGGAGCAGGGCCGCCTCCTGGTCGCCCTTGTTCTGGAGGGCGACCACCAGTTGTGCGTCCTCCCCAAAGGCCATGTCGAGCCTGGAGAGAGCTTCGAGGAGGCCGCCCGGCGCGAGATCGCGGAGGAGGCGGGGCTCACCGATTTGACCTTCCTGGGAGAACTCGGGACGCGCGAGCGCCTCGATTTCGCCCGCAAAGAGTGGAAGCGCACCCACTATTTCCTCTATCTCACCCGGCAGGCGCACGGCACGCCCACCGACAGATCGCACGCCTACACCCTGCGCTGGGTCCCCCTCGATGCGGACCTTCCCCTCTTCTGGCCGGAACAGGCCGAGTTGATCCGCTCCAACCGCGAGCGAATCCGCCAGCTGGCGGGTGCCTGAGAGCGATCGCTCCAAACCCCACCCGTGGTGAGAAGGAGGCCGCCCTCTCCACGGACAACCTGTCCCCCGGGTACCCGGTGCGTCGCAACAAAGCGCGCCGTTCATTGCAGGCAGGCAACGCATCGATGGGAAGGAGTTCGCTGTGCATCTGTGGCTGCTCGCTGGCTCGATCTGGATTACGGCCGCGACCATGGTAAGTGGCGCGCCCGCCGACGCTCGCGAAGCCCCTCTCCTTGCCGGCTACGCGGGCGCTTTCTTCGGGAGTGACAGCTACAAGCGCTATCTGCCGCTGCTGCGCGACCACGGCTTCAACACCGTGGACCTGAAAGTCCATCCGGCGGACTTCGATATGAACAGCCCCGAGATGGAGGGTTTCATCACCGAGGTGGTCCGCGAAGCACGCGCGCACGGGTTGCGCGTTCACCTCTACCTCTATCCCGAGAAGAAGGGACAACGCGACCCGGCAACGGCAACCGCGGGGCCGTACGTGGGCGACGACGGCACCGTGCACGAGCGGATGTACTGCCTCTACCAGGAGGAAGCCTGGCTCTCCATGTTCCGGCGTGTCTTCTACCTGGCCCGGCTCTCGCGCACCCTCCCCATCGAGGCAGTGAAGATCGACATCGAGATCAATATCAACAACAATCCGTGCTACTGCGACGACTGCTGGCGCACCTTCGACGGCGCCTCCGGCGGGCGCGACCTGCCGGCCTCGCGCCGGAAGGAGCTGTTGCGCTGGTCCGGCAAGGAGAAGGCGTATCTCGCACACCTCGAAAGCCGGCTCGACCGCGCCGTGATCGCCTTCCGCGAGCGTGCCCATCGCGAGAACCCCCGCCTCTCCCTGGGAATGATGCCCGCGCGAGATGATATCTTCTCGCGCGCGTTTGCCCGCCACCTGGCGACCAAGGAGGCCCCTGCCTACCTCGACAACTGGATCCCCTACGACGGTCTGGGCTGGCGCGATGAAGTCGCTGCCGCGCGCGACCGCATGAAGGCGCTCAACCCGCACAATCGTTTCATCCCCTGGTTTCGGATCAACCGCTACCGACCGGGGGACCTGCCGGCGCATGCCTTCGCCCTGGCCACGCAAACGGATGGCTACAACCTCTGGACGCTTAGCATGATCCACCCGGAGGAGCCCCCGCGCGGGCCTGGCTACGCTCTGCCCCCGGAGCATCGCGACGCGATGGCCTATTGGCGTGCCTTCGGCGAGGCGAACGCCGCCGTCCGGCAGTGGCTCGCGCGCCCGGAGGACTACCAGCCCCCCTTCGCGCTGAAGCCACTCCAGCCGCTGGCACCCGGGCTCGACCTGGAGGGGATCGCCATTCCGGCGCTCAAACCCCTCGGCCCCCGAGATACTCGCCGCCCGGTTCCGTCACCCAGCACCTATCGCGGGCGCACGCTGTTCTACCTCTATGTGCCCGACCCCGCCGTCCCGATCAAGGCGCGCATCCGACATCAGGCGGGCAAGCAGCGCAACGAGCCGATCGCCTACGCGATCATCGACTCGCGCGGCGTGCCCCTGACCGATGACCTGATCCAGCCGGGCGAAACAGCGACGGTGACACGAAAAGCGCCCGAACCCGGCGTGTATGCCCTCCTGGTAGAGGCGAGCGGAGGCGGAGGGCCATGGTACGACGTCTCCATTCCAGAGCACCCCTACGTGGTGGGGGGCAAGAAGGAGGTCTACTTCTTCCGGGGGGTGAGCCGGCAATACTTCCTCGTGCCCGAGGGAACCGCGTCGTTCCGGATCCATTTTGCCACCGGAGACCAGAATCAGCAGGCGCGCCTCCAGCTTTTCAACAGCCGCGACGAGCGCGTGCTGGACGAGACGCTCATCTCCGACCAGGGCGCGAAGAAGCGGTTCGAGGTGAAAGTCGCCCCGGAAGAGCAGGGGAAGGTCTGGTCGCTCCTGATCGGCCGGCCCGAGAAGATGCCCTCGCCCTACTATTCGGAGAACTACTACCTCCGCCTGGAGGGCATCCCCAGCTACTTCAGCGACCGGCCCGATGGCCTGCTCATGCCTCGCTAAAGGGAGGGCGGTCGAGACCAGCACGCGCCGGCTCGCGTCAGGACAGGGCACCTGGGGCTCTCTGGCGAATGGGGTGGGGGGGATTCAAGCGATGGGCTCTCGTGTGCCGATAGGAGTCGCGTGATGACGGATTGTGCGTCCCTGATCCGCCGCGCGGCCGGCAACCTGCGCAAAGAGGTGCAGGAACTGCGTGCTGCCCTCCAGCCGCCACCGGCGCCGGGGCTCTACACCTATCGGCTCGAACAGGAGAGCCACCACGGGCGGGTCCACCTGCGTATTCATCCAGACGGGAGCGGGTTGCATCTGAACGCCACCGCGGCCCATGTGGCCCGGATGGCGCTCGAAGGCATATCGGAAGCCGCGAGCGTCGCCGCGCTGCGCCGGCGCTACCAAGGCGTGGGTGACCCGCGCGAGGAAGTGGCATGCATCTACGCGCTCGTGGATGCATTCCGCGCTCCTGAACCCCGATGTCCCAGGTGCGCCTTCCCCTCCCTGGAGCGAATTCCCGCATTCAGCGCGCCCGTGAGCGCGCCCTACAAGGTCGATCTCGCGCTCACCTACCGGTGCAACAACGCCTGTGCCCACTGCTACAACGAGCCCGGGCGCAAGGCGATGCCCTCGCTCACCACCGCCCAGTGGCGCGAAGGGCTCGACCGCCTGGCGCGCCTGGGTGTTCTCCACGTCATCTTTACCGGCGGCGAGCCAACGCTCTTCCCGGACCTGATCGAGCTGATCCGGCACGCCGATCACCTGGGTCCCATCGTGGGCATGAACACCAACGGCCGCCGGCTGGCCGGGCCGGGCTACGCGCGCGCGTTGGCCAGGGCCGGCCTCAGCCACGTTCAGGTGACGCTCGCCTCATGCCGGGCCGATGAGCACAATGCGATCACGGGCGCAAAGTCGTTCGACGAGACGGTGGCCGGCATCCGGAGCGCCCTGGAGAGCGGTCTCCACACGATCACCAACACCACCCTCACCCAGCGCAACGCGGGGCATGCCGTGGAGATCGTCGACTTCCTGCATGCGCTCGGAATCCACACTTTCGCCATGAACGGGATGATCTACTCGGGACGCGGTGCCGCGGATCCAAACGCCCTCCCGGCAAGCGAGATGGCGCCGCTGCTGGCACGCGTGCGCGACCGGGCCGAGGAGCTGGGGATGCGCTTCCTCTGGTACACGCCGACGGAGTATTGCCAGCTTTCGCCGCTGGAGCTGCGCCTGGGGATGAAGCGGTGCAACGCCGGCGAGTATTCGTGCTGCATCGAGCCGAACGGCGACGTGCTTCCCTGCCAGTCGTACTACCAGCCGGCGGGCAATCTGTTGCGCGATCCGTGGGAGCGCATCTGGGAGAGCCCCCTTTTCCGCGCTTTCCGAAACCGCGGGTCCGAGCCGGAAGCAGCCGGTCTTCCGGAAAAGTGCCGCCACTGTCCCGACTTCCCGGTGTGCGGGGGTGGCTGCCCCCTGGAACGCGAGGCGCGCGCCCGGAGAGGAGAGTGTTGACCATGCCTTCGCGCAACTGGCTCCAGCAGGCGTTCCGGCTTCAACGCCCAGAACCGCCGCCGCCGATCCCCCCGGGCCTCTATCCCTTCATGCAAGAGACGGATGGAGCGTACACGCGCTTTCACTTGCGCGTCGAGCCGGATGGCACCGGCACCCTCGTCGCCAACGCCTCGGCCGCCGTACGCCTGACCCCTTCTGGCGTGGTCATGGTGAAGGCGCTGCTGGAGGGCCGCCAGACAGAAGAGATCCTCCATGACGTGCTGGCGCTCTTCCGCGGAGTCACGCCTGAGAGAGCTCGCGAGGACCTCGGCCGGGTACAGACGCTGTTGGGACGGCTCCTCTCGCCAAAGGACCGCTACCCCATCCTGAATTTGCAGGACGTCGCCCTCTCGCTGCATCAGGCGCGCCTCATGGCTCCCTTCAGCGCCGATCTGCCTCTGGCGGATCCCGTGCGCATCTTGCCCCTCCTCGCGCGGCTCTGGGACGCCGGCATCTTCCATGCCGTCTTTCTCGCTCCCGACCACCCCAACCCGGATCACCTCGTGCGCGCCGTTGAGCGAGCCGAGGACCTGGGGATGATCGCCGGCGTGCGCGCGCGCGCCTCCGACCTGGCGGCCGATCGGCTCCTCCAGGAGCTTGCCCAGGCCGGCGTCGATCACCTGACGATCCCGGTTGCGTCTCTGGGCAGGGAGATCCATGACGGTTTCTACGGGGAGGGCGATCATGCCGCCTTCGAGCGGGCCATCGCGGTCGCGCGCGCCAATGAGGTGTGCCCGATGGTCGAGGTGCCCCTGGTCGAATCGACCGTGGATGCCCTCGATCCGTTGCTGGAGTGGCTGGAGGGACTGGCGATTGCCGAGGTCTCCTTCTTCGCCATCGCTGCCCCGGACGAGATGCCGGCGGCGCAACGCAGTGACGCCCTGCCGGCCAGCATGCTTCCCCAGGTAGCCGCCCTGGTCGAGGGCGCCGCGCGCGACACGCGGGTGCGTTTCTTCTGGCAGACGCCGATGCGCCGAGATCCGCTTCAACCCCTCGCTGACCAGGTGCGCGAAGGCCCACGCTGCTCGGGAGATGTGGCGATTCGCGTCGAGATCGACGGCTCCGTGATTCCGCCGCGCGGGCCCTACCAGCCGGCAGGCAACCTGCTGCGCGATCCCTGGCCGCAGATCTGGGAGAGCCAGGCTTTTCGCCTCTTCCGCGAGCGCGTAGAGGCGCCATCGCACTGCCCCGATTGTCCCGGGCTGGCGATCTGCGCGGCGGCCTGCCCGCGCGATCCGGCCGACTGGGCAGAGCCGGGGAGATAGCCATGTCCCTCGGATGGAGTGAACGGATGCACTGTAGATCGCCGTGGCTTTTCCTGCGTTGTAGCTTCCTGCTCCTCCTCGCGCTTCTGTGCGTGGCCCCCGCGGGCGCGCAGGAGTACTCTTTCAGTGTGCCTCAGCTCAGGATGCAGGTGCAAGTGCAGGAAGACGCTTCCGTGCGGATCACCTACGATATCACCTTTGCCAACAACCCGGGAGCCCGCGCCATCGACGTGGTCGATATCGGAGTGCCGCACGCCGGCTATGATCTCGCCAACATGAGCGCCTCCCTGGAGGGCGTCCCCCTCACCGATATCCGGCCATCGGAATACGTCACCCCCGGCGTAGAGGTGCATCTGGGCAACCAGGCGATCCCGCCCGGCGGCGAGCGCCGCTTCCACTTCGAGTTCACCATGCCGGAAATGGTATATCAGGACACCACACGAGAGGACTACGCCTCGCTCCAGATCACGCCGACGTGGTTTGGCGAGGAGTTCGTCACCGGGACCACGTATCTTCAAATTGCCGTAGTCACCCTCCCCGGAATTCGGCCGGACGAGGTCCTCTACCAGGAGACGCCCTTCGATAACAAGGTGGAGTATGCCGGTGGCACCGCCGTGCTGTGGCGCTGGACAGACGCGAAAGCGACCGGCCCGCGCTTGGTGGGTCTCTCCTTCCCAAAGCGCGGGCTATCACGAGTGGTCCAGATCTCGCGTTTCGAGCTTCTGGTGCGAAGATTCGCCGAGAGCCCGGGCGCGCGCTTCTGGGCCGGCGTGGCCTCGCTCTTTCTTCTCGCGCTCCTCTACTTCCGTTTCACCGGGGGAACGGGCTGCGTCCTCTTCGTGCCTCTCTTCATCGCGTTTTTCATCCTGATCAGCGCGAGCCCCGCGGCGCACCTTCTCTCGTTCGCGCCGCTCATCGTGCTCGTCCTGTGGAACGAGTGGTACCTGGCGCGCCGGCGCCGGCGCTATCTGCCCCCGGTGGCCCAGGTGGAGGGCGGGGGCGTGCTCCGCGGGCTGAGCCCCGCAGAGGCGGCCGTGCTCCTAGAGATGCCGCTGAAGAAGGTCCTTCTCCTCGTCCTCTTCGGCCTGCTGCGCAAGGGCGTTCTGCGCGAGGTGCGCTCTTCGCCGTGGGAGCTGGAGGTGGTGGAGGCGTTCCGGACGTATGGCGCCGGGCTGCCCGACCGCAAGGCAGAGCGCCTCCGCGCTGCCCGAGATTCCGGGGGCGTGATCCACCCCTACGAGCATGCCTTCCTGGATGCGCTGGAGAGGAACCGGGGAAATCCGGTTCAGGCAATCGACTTCGGCGGCGCCATAAAGAAGCTGATCGAGAGCACCGTGGGGAAGATGGAGGGGTTCGACCTTTCGGATACCCAGGATTACTACCGCGCTCGCGTGGTGCGTGCCCTCGCCGAGGCGAAAGCTGCCGTCCAGCCGGAAGAGCGCCAATCGGCCATCGACCGAAACCTGGAGTGGATCCTTCTCGATCGCAACCCGGGCCCGATCTTCACCGGGGGTGGGTACGGATACCGC
>Ga0209204_1002415_pt1 | contig 15306 bp, 14 predicted proteins | sample AD_JPNMR2_MetaG_FD_184425 | JGI IMG/M metagenome (GOLD analysis project Ga0209204, IMG submission 184425) | Active sludge microbial communities of municipal wastewater-treating anaerobic digesters from Japan - AD_JPNMR2_MetaG (SPAdes) (version 2) | ecosystem: Engineered > Bioreactor > Anaerobic...
TTTTTTGTTTTCGTTATTATCCATTTTATAGCCCTCCTTCTGATATTTTTTATTTGTTTAAACCATTATACCATAAAAGCGCTCTATTTTATAGTATTAAATTATGCACTTAATCATTGAATGCGGGAATTAAAAGAGTCAGCGATGCTGGAATCATTCAGGAAAAAGTTTGAAGAAGGGTTGGAAAGCATAAAAGAGTCGTTGAAGAAAAAGACGGGAGTAAAAAAATATGAAAAAGTAATGGAGAGGCTTGGAAGATTGAAACAGATAACGCATGGAGTTTATCAATTTTACGATATAGAAGTTATAAAAGATGAAAAAGGTAATGTAAAAGAGATAAATTATAAATATTCGAAAGAGAAAGAAGCAAAAGAAAAATATTCTGGGCAATATTATATAAAAACTAGTAGAATGGATTTAAAAGAAAAAGAGATATGGGAATTATATATTACATTGAATGGAATAGAGGATTCATTTAGATCCATGAAAGAGGATCTTGGAATGAGGCCAGTATTTCATAGAAAGAATACAAGAATAGAAGCCCACCTTTTTATAACTGTGCTTGCCTATCATATATTAAATGCCATTAGATATGAATTAAGAAAAAAGATATTTTTTTGAGTTGGAACAGAATAAGAAAGCATTTTAGCACAATGGTATTATCGACTGTATCAATGGTCACAAAAGACAATAAAACAATCTATATAAGAAATACAAACAAACCAAATGATTTTCAAAAGGAGATATTTGATAAACTTAACCTCAATGGGAAAATAATCAATAAAAAAATTACAATAGTAGAATAAGTTGTAGGTACCATTAAAGAATCAAAAATCGATATAACTATCGATGTTTAAAGAAGATATGAATTTTATTATGATAAAGTTGGGTTAGAACACTACCCCATTAAAGTGGGGCAATTCTCTACTCTTATTCAGTTTAAGTTCCATATATTGGGGTTAAAACTTTTTGTTATTATTCATTTTAGAGCACTCCTTCTGAGTTTAAGTCCCATATGGTGGGTAGTAAAAATTATTTATTCACCACAGAATATACAAATATAAACGAAAAGAAAAAAACACTGATCTTGCTGTGTTAAATTTTAAAGCCTGTATTATGAGATTATCTATCGATAATATAAGATAGTTAAATTATCATGAACATTCTTTACCAATCCATATTGGGGATTCATTTATATTGTATTTAGAAAAAATATGAGAATTGTCGTATTTATTCTTTAATAACGACTATCTGAAAAAAATAGAAAAAAAACGTGCTCTTATCTTAAATATCTAAACCAGGTATAAAAAGAATCAACTATATGACTCCCTATTAGTTGTCCATATCTTGAAAATCTACTCATCGCATCAGAAACAGTTCTTTGAGCATCAACAATCTCCTTTGATACTACAAGATCAAACTCATCAGCAAGTCCAACAACTAATGCTAATTCTTCTATTTTATTCCCTTTTAATCCCTGAGGAAAACCACTGCCGTTCAATCTCTCTTGATGTTGATAGATTATTTCGACCGATTTATTCCTTATTTCACTACCAAGAGAAGTTGCTATTTTCTTACCCTCTTCTGGATATGTCCTATATATCTTTTTTTCCTCATCAGTATATTCTATTCTTCTTTTTTCAACAAGAGACTTTGGAAGATTTAAAAAACCAACATCATGAAGTAAAGCACCAGTAAGAAGTTCTTCTAATCTTAATCCATTATGCTGTTTCTTCTTTTCTTGAATTCCCATTTCAATTACCGTTGAAATTATAGCCACATTAATACTATGAACAAACAGCTTTTTTGAAAACTGATAGATATCAAGCATTTTTTGGGCTAAATGTGGAGATGCGTTTATAATACCATTAAATAATTTTTCTACCTCTTTTCTTTTATTAAAATCAAGGTGATGTTGTTCACTCGGTTTAAATAATGATGAAGTCTTGAGAATTTTAATACAATTTTCGATTATTGCTGCTCTTATCTTGTCGTCAGTATTATGTTCTACTGTTGGGACAACCTCTATTGGCCCAAAAACCTTACCTTCTAATCTTAATATATCTTTCTCTGTTAAAATTTTTTCTACATTAAATAAAATTTGATTATTGTAATAAAAGGGTTTAAATAGCCTGAATTTAGCCCCATTTTTAATTAATTGCTCTAATTCTCTCAAAGTATATTTTTCAACAGCAGCCATAAATCCCCCTTTTTATCTTTTAAAATATCAATTTTAAATTTAAGAACAAAATTTAGCCACTCTATCCCCAACCTCTGTTGTTGACATACCCATTTTACCAGCATTCATTGATTTCATCTGTTTTACTACCTCTTTAACCCCATTCTCAATCTCATTAGCAATTTCTGTCTCTCCTAAAAAGTCCATCATCATACTACCAGCAAGAATTGCTGCAATAGGATTAATTACATTTTGGCCTTTATATTTAGGTGCAGAACCTCCTATTGGCTCAAACATACTTACCCCATCTGGATTAATGTTTCCACCAGCAGAGACACCCATACCTCCCTGAATCATTGCTCCTAAATCTGTTATTATATCACCAAAAAGATTTTCTGTAACTATAACATCAAACCACTCTGGATTCTTTACAAACCACATATTTGCGGCATCAATGTGAGCATATTCTCTTTTTATTTCTTTATAAGACTTTTCTCCCATCTCTTCAAATGCTCTATACCATAAATCTCCGCAGTATGTTAAAACATTTCTCTTATGAATAAGATGAATAGGTTTTTCTTCATATTTTTTGTTTAATTTATTTCTCTTTCTTTTTAATTCAAAAGCATACTTTAAACATCTATCTACTGTAAATCTATCATATATCATTGTCTGACTTGCTATCTCATAAGCGGTATTTTCTCTTGTGACTCCACCATGTCCGGTATAAATACCACCAGTATTCTCTCTTATTACTACAAAATCAATATCATCTGGTCCTTTATCCTTTATTGGGGTCTCAACACCTTCAAATAGTTTTACTGGTCTTAAATTTATATATTGATCCAGTTCAAATCTAATTTTTAATAATATCCCTTTTTCGAGTATGCCTGGTTTTACATCTGGATGACCTATTGCTCCAAGATATATTGCATCCGCTTTTCTTAATTCTTCTAAGACAGAATCTGGCAATATCTCTCCAGTTTTTAGATATCTGTCACCCCCTATATCATAATTAATAAACTCTACTTTTTTATTATGTCTGGCACAACTGGCTTTAATTACTTTTATCCCTTCTGATATTACTTCCGGACCTGTGCCATCACCACCTATTACGGCTATTCTATACATATTAAATCCTTTTTTTAAAAAGCATTATTGATTTTTTTCCCTCTTACTGAGGCTTAATTTATTCTTATTCTATATTATTATTTTAGAAAAATCAAGATTATTTTTAAAAAAAAATTATAGAAAAAAGTTTTTAATATAGTAAATAGTAATTTTTATTATATCAAAAATTCCAGTAATAGATGCAATCTATCAAGAAATTCAAAATTTTTATTCTTAAAATAAAAAAGCCCACAGAAAATATAATTTTTTAGATCTTCATTTATGTTATTTTTCTTTAAATTATAAAGGGACAGACCTATAATTTTTTTATAATTTTAAAAATAGGGACAGACCTACCATTTCATTATATAAAAATTAATTTTCATATAGATGCAGAATAATTTACAAATTAAAATTTTGTATTAGATTTTATTTTTAGGCAAAATTTTTTTTAATTTTTTTTCTAAAATTTGTAAAGGATTTTCTTAAAAATTTTGTGATTAATATATAGAAATATTTTTTTAGAAACAAGGAGGATTTTTATGAATAATATTCGTAAGATTTTAAAAAACTATAATTTTGAGCATGAGTTACACATAGTCATTAACTCTGCTATGAAGAAAAGGCTTGCAGATATTGCAAAAAAATTCAACATATCTCTTTCTGGACTTATTGTGTATATTTTGCAACTCTATACCAATAGAGTAAAAAAGATATATTGTTTCGGTCCAGAAGACGGAAATAAGTATGAGAGAATAGATGGTGATGCAAGAATTCATGTATATCTGTCAAAACAGGATTATCGTTTTCTAAAAAAGATCCATGCTGATCTTAATTTTTTCAGCATGGGTTGTTTATTGAGGAGAATTATCCTACTTTTTTTGGAAGAGTATGAAAAACTTGGGATTACAGGGGTAGAGATGAAATGTAGTATAATAACATTAAAGTTATTCTTAAGACTAACAAAGATGAAAAAATGGAATAAGAATAGAGAATTATCCTACTTTTCCGGCAACACTACCCCATTTTACAAAGCAATCTACAACGATTCCTATCAGGTAGTGGGTTTTGAGACATATTATTGAAAGAATTTATTTTAAATTCTACTCGAAAAATAAACAAGACTATTACAATCTTTTCTCAAACAAAATTAACCCTGGCATAACTCTATCTTTTTAATTGCCTAAAAATAAAACCGCACCCGTAGTATATAAACTATCTTTAAATTTAATTTTATACTCGCTTATAAATAAGGAAGAGCCTCTTATCATAGATTTGATAATATTTTGTTAAAGGATTAAAACTATTTGCAAGATCTGGAAATTCTTTTTTTATTCTTTCAAAACCAATGTCTATCTTTTCTTTCATTATGTTTATACATATAGGCAACAAATTCTTTATATCGTTTGGATTTATTTTAGGATTTAAATCTATCATTATGTTAAGTAGAGGAGGCTTATCCTGATCCACTGGTTTATTAAAAAGAATCATTTTTATCTCTTCTTTGAATTTTTTCTTTTGTTCCTCTGTTAATTCATGAATAGAATATTCATATTTATCAATAGAATAGAAGACATTTATAAGAAATTTTTTTATATTGCTGTTTTTATAGTAGATCTTATGAAGAATTGGCAACAATTTATTTGCTATATCAATATCTCTCTTTGATAAGAGTGAAATATAAGATTTGAAATTTTTAATTTTCTTAAGATGATCTGTTGATTTAGTAACACTTTTAATAGAATATAATTCATCTATATTTCTCTTTGGTCTTCTTCTTTCTGGGAAATATAGCCATCTAACTTTTTGTTGAAATTCTTCATTAAATCCAGATCTATAATTAAGTTTATCAGAAAATAAAATCTTAAATCTCGACTTATCAATCTGTTTATTTATAATTTTTAAACAATCCACAATCATTTTTTTTACAGTAGGCTCATCCAGTTCTTTATTTCTTTCAAGGCATAATTGTATTAAGTTAGCCTCCTTAAAAAAAGTTAAATATTTAATAAAATTTTTCATAAATAAATTTTTATCAAAATTTTCATCAGAAAGAGACATCCTTCTATAAATATCGAGTCCTCTAAAAAGATTAAGCATTAATCTATAGCCATTTTTTTTCTCATGATATATATCTAAAAGTGTCTGAATCAATTTATTTCTTGTTTCTATTCTTTTTTTTATATCTTCTATTTTTAATTTATTTGAATTTTCTTGTTCTAGTATTTGCTCTTTTTTGGTCCCTTCATTAAAAATTTCGTTTTCTCTCTCTTCAATTTTTTCTTCTAATTTTGTTTCGGATATTAATTCTACTTTTTCCCCTATGGGGTCTTCTTTCTTATTTTCTTTTTTATCTGCATCTCTATTTTCAAATCTCTCTATTATTTTAATAATATCATTATCTTCTTCTATCTTTTCTTCTTTAAGAAATATCAAATATTGCTTAAATTTATTTTTGCTTTGAGGTATAATTTCTAGATATCTTCTTAGAATATTAAGTTTATTTTGTAAAAGATATGCTATATTTTTATAACTATATGGAGCAAGCGATGCTATTAATAAATCAAGATGATTGCAGCTTAATGATATTATTTCTAAATAATCATAAAAATCCGACTCATTTAAATTAAATAAATAATTATTAAATTCTTTTATTGTTTCTATTAGATTAAAATTATTATAAAAGGCTAAAATACTTTCAAATGTTGAGAATCTTGAAACAACAAAGATTTTATCAAAACAATTTATTCTTTTTTCCATAAAAAAATTATTTTTGTATATATTTCCTTTTAATTTCATCAAACGACAATATATTAAAAAAAGTATCTAATTTTACAGTTTTGAAATGAGTTAAAAGAGAATCTGATACATTAGTAAGTAAAAAATTTTTGCCTTTATTCTTGACAATATTTAAAGAGTGAACAAGTTTTCCAATTCCAGAGGAGTCAATAAATCTTATATTCGCCATATTTATAACAATAACATCTTTATCACTTTCATTAAATAAAGGGAAAACACTTTCTTGATAATATTGAATATTTGTTATTGTGAATTCCCCTGATAATTCGATTATTATTACATTCTTTTCTTTTAAAATATTAATCTCCATAAATTTAACCCTTATTATAAAATAACCTCATTAAATATCTTATCAAATTTTTCAGCTATGTCAAGAAAAAGATTTTTAGTTTTAAAATTTTTGACAGAATTTAAAATTTAAATTATAATATTTTAAAAAATTTACTTTAACTGGTTATTAAAATGGTATTAAAAGAGTATTTTAATTTTGAAAGAAATATTAAAAATAAAATTTTAAATATAAAAACCTTTGAATTTCATCCCGGAGAAAAAACCAAATTTGATTATAATATATTTAAATCATTTTATATTTTTTTTAATATAGGCCATATATTACAATATGAAATCGATGAGACAAATATATTCTGCCCTGCAAAAAGTGGCTTAATTGGCATAAAAAATCATCCTGTATTTATGTTTAATAAAAGTCATTATTATAAATTTACTGTTATTACTTTAAATAAAGAGATTGAGCATATTCTAATAAAAAAACTTGAATCTTATATTGAAGATAAATTTAAACATATTATTAAAAGTAAAAATTTTAGCTTTAGTTTTTCTTTAAATATAGAAATGATTGAATTAATAGAATCTATATACAAAACAGCCGCATCATTAAAAGAAGAGATATATTATTTAGAATTAGAGTCTAAATTTTTGTTATTTTTATCTGTTATTTTAAAAGAGATATTTTATGAAAATTTTAGATACAATGAACTTGCTGCCACCCCTGATCTTAAATATTTGTACTGTTTAAAATCAATGAGTGATACTGGACTTCCTGCATCAAGAGTATTAAAACTTTACAATTTAGATGAAAAATCTTTTGAAAGAATTTGTAAAAAATTTTCTTATGAGTAATAATACCTTTTTTAAATTTCAAAGATTTTTAGCAATAATATGAACTTACAAAAATAAAAAAATTGATATATTAAAAATAGAAATATTTACATTCATAAAAAGTTATATCTCTTATTGTTAATGATCTGTAAAAAAAAATGGCGATAGATATTATTCTAATTTTATATATCTTTTCTTCCTATACAATAATACTCAAATCCTCTTTTTATCATCTCCTGATAATCATATATATTTCTTCCATCAATAATTATTGGCAATTTAAGATTATATTTTAAAATTCCAAAATCTACTTTTTTAAACTCTTCCCATTCTGTTAAGATAAGTAAGGCATCAGAATTTTTTAGAGATTCATATTTATCATTGAAATACTTTATATTATTTGATTCTGGGAATATCTTTTTGAAATTACTGCTTGCTACTGGATCATATAAATTTAATTTAGCTCCATCCTTTAATAATCCATTTACAATATCAATAGAAGGGGCCTCTCTTATGTCATCGGTATTTGGTTTAAATGCAAGCCCCCATACTGTAAGTTGTTTATCTTTATTTATCCATAAAATTTGTTCAATTTTTTCTATAAATTTAATCCTTCTTTCATTATTGATTTTTTCTGTCTCTTTAAGAAGTCCAAAATCAAGGCCATAATCCTCACCCATCTTTATAAAAGCCTTAACATCCTTTGGAAAACAAGATCCACCATAGCCAATTCCAGCATTTAAAAAACTCCTCCCAATTCTTTTATCAAACCCCATTCCTTCTGCCACCATATTTATGTCTGCACCGGTTTTTTCGCAAAGATCAGCAACCATATTTATATAGGAAATTTTCATTGCAAGAAATGAATTTGATGCATGCTTTATAAGTTCTGCTGTTGCTGGATTTGTTATAATCAATTTAAATCCTTTATCAGTCAAAGGTTTATAGAGGTCTAGAAAAATATTTTTTGCCCTATCACTCTCCACACCTACGACAATTCTATCTGGATTAAGAAAGTCATATAAAGCCGAACCTTCTCTTAAAAATTCCGGATTTGATGCAACATCAAAGTCTACATTCTTTTTAGCATATCTCTTTACTGTCTTTTTTACCCATTGATGAGTATTGACTGGAACAGTGGATTTTTCAATAAGAAGCTTGTAACTATTTAATCTAATAGCAATCTCTCTTGATATCTCCTCTATTTGAGAAAGATCGGCCTTCCCGGTATCACTTTGAGGAGTTCCAACACAAAAAAATATCACATCAGAAAAATTTATTGCCTTTTCAAGATCATTGGTAAAGGTTATTCTATTATTCTTAATATTTTTTATTAAAAGTTCATCAAGTCCGGGCTCATAGATAGGAGATATCCCCTTGTTTAATTTTTCGAGTTTTTCCTCAATTTTTTCTACACACATTACCTCATTTCCAAGTTCAGAAAAACAGGCCGCTGTAACAAGTCCAACATACCCGGCTCCAATAACAGTTATTTTCATCTAAAAACTCCATTTTAATAAAAAATTATATATGAAAAATATAGATCAAAAAAAATTTTTCTATTTTTCTATCATAATCCATTCTTTTGAAAGAATGGCTCTATCTTCAAAAACCTTTTTTATATCTTTATAATTTTCTATGTCAATCTCTGGATTTTTATAAACTATCTCAGAATTAAATTTTATATTTCTCTTCTCAACTGAAAAATTAGCCCTAAATTCTATATCATTAAATATATCTATAATAGGCTCTGGCACAAAAGAGACTTTATATTTATCCGGGATCGTTATATCAATAGAAATCTTAATTTTGCCAATATAATCAACATAAAATGGCAATTTTCTTTTATCCTTTACAACATTGTTTGCCTTATAATTAAAACCAGGTATATTAAAGAGTTTTATATTTGCACCAGAGGTCAAAGAAAAATTATTTACAATAAAATTTTCTTCAAGATATATATTATTATCAAAGTCAGATAGGTTATTAACAAAGTTATAATTTATAAGATTGATATCTTCTGAAATAGAATTCAATCTTGAAATAATATATTTATCAAGTTCCTCTTTTGATAATAGTCTTAAATGTCTTATATTTTTTTCATCAATTCCTTTAATTATTGTTATTCTTTTTACTTTAAGAGAATTGTCTTCCTTCAATTCACAGATATATTTCTGTTCTGTAATATTATCATCAAGAGAAAAGGAAGATAGTTTAAAAAGATCGCTATTCGAAATCGGAAGAGCAAAGGCATTATTACTCTCAAGATTCTTCTGATAAATAGAGAAATTACTATTTTCAAAACTGAGTATCCTCTTTTCTCCATTTATATTCACCATACACAATACAGAATCAAATTGCTTTAAATTTGGCAAATCTTTCATTAATGTTTTATGAGTGGAATATTTATAAAATAAAATATAAGATTCTATATCATAAATGTTGCATAATCTTGTAAAAAGAAAAGATTTATCGAGTGCATTGAGCGAATTAAATTGTAAAATTCTATCCTCTGAAAGTGGGACATATCTTGAATTTTTAAAAGAGATATTGGAATAGTCAATCTTTCTGTTTATATAATCATAAAGTAATTTTACTATTTTTTCTTTATCATTTTCTCTGCCTATTATCTTTTCACCAAATCTTTTAATATTTTCTGAAATTTTAGTTGAAAAATACTTTTCATAATATATCCTTGATAAATTTTGCCATTCATCATTAAATGAAAACATTATTGCTGGTAAAATTTTATCAATATCAGGTGTATTATATTCATCATCTATAAAGGGGGATATCTGATTTAATTCCATATATAATTTATTGGTATTAATATTACTATTTACTTTAATTTCTGGCTTATTAAATGGTATTAAGCCTTCATATATATTATATTTTAAATTGATATTTGAAGGATAACTGATTGTTATTACTTTTTTTTCAACATATTCTTCCTGAACAAGATCCTCCTCAAGAAAAAAAGGATTTTCAAGATAATCAAATTTTCCCTTTATTTCTGCCTCCCATATATGAACTGCTCCAACCTCACTATCTTTTAAACCAAATTTTATTCTATGTAAAATATCATATTGAGGATCTCTATTGTATATTGGCTCATCGTTTATAGCCTCCTCTTCCACAAAAGAAAGAGATCCATTTTTAGAAACCGTAATCCCATAAAGAAGTCTTGCATTTGAAAAGAGTTTGTTATAATAAAAATATTGGGTTGACTCTTCTTTTCCCTCTTCATTTAGTATCTTAAATCCAATTTTTATATTCATTTTATAATTGAGATTTTCATCAATTACTATCTCTTTTTTATTCAACAATATAGCAATATTTTCATTATTAGCCCTATTAACCTCTTTTGACTTTTTCCATATAAAGTTAATATCTGGATCTTTTATCTCATTTATGTTTTCAAATTCCTCAAACATTCTCTCCTGTTTAAATTGTATTTTTTTTACCTCTTCTTTGTTAAATTCTCTTATTTTACCTTTTATTACAAAAAAAACTTTGTTTTTCTCTATTTTTAATAATTTCCCTTTGTATTCGCTCCCATCATTAAGAATAATTATATGAATGGCATTTTTCTTACTTCCTATCTCTCCACCGCTTTTACAGCAAAGAATTAATAATACCATGAACAATAAAATTAGTTTTCTCATTTTAAATCCTTATATAAACTTGTTACTCTTTTTATTTTTTTCTGTTTCTTCCTTCTCTTTTTTGTAATTTTCTAAAAGAGTTTTATAATCATTTATGGCTGATTCTATCTCTTTTACTAATTTTTCTGGTGTGTCCACTATTTCAAGCTTATTTATTATTGAATAGCCAATATTTATGGCTGCTCTTCTATAATTAATTTCAAGAAGATCCAGTATCTTTTTTTTATCTTCGCTCATATTCTTACCTTAAAAAAATTTAAATTAAAAATTACTCTTCATAATCAAGATTTGAATAGACAGCCTGAACATCATCAAGATCTTCCAGTTTTTCTATAAGAGCAAGAACTTTTTCTGCTCTATCTTTTGGAAGAGTGACATAACTATTTGGAACCATTGTAATTTCAGCAGAAATATGAGGGATATTTTTTTCATCAAAACATTTAAGAACTGACTCAAAGTTATCTGGTGTTGTGTAGACTTCTATAAATTTACCTTCATTAACAACATCATCCGCCCCAGCTTCAATTGCTATCTCAAAAGCCTTATCCTCTGTAATTACATTTGTATCAAAAACAATTACACCTTTTTTACTAAACATATAAGAGACACATCCACTTGCTCCTAAATTACCGCCATTCTTTGTCATAATTGATCTCACATCACTCGCTGTTCTATTTTTATTATCTGTCATTATCTCCATTAAAATAGCAACTCCATCAGGTCCATACCCTTCATAAGTAAATTCTTCATAATTTACACCCTCAATTTCTCCACTACCCTTTTTAATAGCTCTTTCAAGAGTATCTTTAGGCATGTTTGCCTCTTTTGCCTTAAGAATAGCATTTCTTAATCTCGGATTACTATCTGGATCTGATCCTCCCATTTTAGCAGCAACTGTTAGTTCTCTTATTATTTTGGTAAATATTTTTCCTCTTTTTGCATCATTTGCCGACTTTTTGTGCTGAATATTAGCCCATTTACTATGGCCTGACATAAAAACAACTCCTTAAAAATAAGTAATAAGCCAAATAAATATATCAAATCAAATATTTTATGTCAATAATAATTAAAAAGAGTGTCGTTCAAAACAAATACTTAATATTGATCTTGAAAAAATGAAAAAGAAAAAAATTATTATTTTTCATTCGAAGCCTCCAAATTATATTTTACTAAAAGTTCATTTTTATAAAATAATTTAATCCACTTATTAGGATTTTCTCTAAATTCTATTTTCATACTTGCTAATGAATATCCCTTATATTTAGGAACAATGTATATCTTACTGTTATAACTTATTTCATTTACCTCTGAAATGTTAAAAACTTCCTTTCAACTTTGCCTTTCCCCTGTGTTTGATAAGGTTTTGAGTTTATTAAAGTTATTCCTAATTCATTCAATGCCCTCGGTATTAGCGGTTTTTCTGTTTCTTTTTCAAGATCAAAATACATTCCATTACGCTTTATATAATTATATTTTGAGTCATTGTCATAATAAATAGCAATAGGATATCCATATGTTAAAATAAGTTCTTTCAGGGCTATTATATGATTCTCAAGACTATCTGATTTAACAAACTTAGCATATAATACATACCTTGATTTATCATCTATAAATAAAATTAAACAATATTTTTCATATATATCCGGTATCCAACTATGCTCTGACACATCCCCCTGTACTATCTGTCCAACACATTCTGCTTCAAATCTTTTTCTGTATTTTTTCACTGTTTTCGATTTTAAATATACTTTTTCCTCGTTTAAAATGTTTCTTAAAGTTTCTATACTACAATTAGGAAAGTTTTCAATCTTTTCTAATGCTATTTCTTTTAACACCTTCATAGATGGGCTATATTTTATCCCTTTGAACTCGTAACATAATTCACTATAAATTTGTTTTAATTTTTCCTTTGTCTCTTTATCAAATATTTTTCTTTTCTATGACCTCTTTCTTTTTCTAATGGTTCTTTATTCTTATATCTTTTATAAAGTGTTGATAACCATGAAATTGAACAATTAAGAGATTTTGCTAATGCTGAAATAGTTATCTCTTTTTTATCCAATTTCTCAAATTGATAGTTCATATGTTTCTTTAATATCAAATTATCATCTCCTTGAAAAGAATTTTTCTTATTTTTTTTATTGTGATGATAATCTGATATTTTCTTTTTCTTATTTTGAGATATATTTATTCTTTCATTTTTGGTATCACAATCTAAAAAATCTTTCTTGACATTTAATACTCGTCCTGTTACAATCTCATTCTCTATGAGAGTGATTATTTTTTCTTTACCTATCCCTGAAATTTATAACAAATACAATAGAGGAAATCATCAAATTTTTGCAGAATATATGCAATCTATTGTAAAGAAAGAAAATATATCTGATATTGAGATAATAAAGTTAAATCGTGATATTGTTGATAGGTATAACAATAATAAAATAGTAGAAGAGATAATAAATTTAAAACCAGATATAGTATGTCTAAGCTCGTATGTATGGAATATTGAAAGAAATATTGCAATTTCTAAATTATTAAGAGAAAATGACATAATAACAATTACAGGTGGTCCTGAGATTCAACTCGATAATGAATATCTTTTTAAAAAAGATCCATTTGATATATATGTGATTGGGGAAGGTGAAAAGGCACTTTTGCATCTTTTAAGAAACATAAAAGAAAATAACAATAAGATTATCTATGGCAATAGTGTTAACTTCAATGAATTTTTATTACAATATTCTGAAATAACAGATCAATATAAATATGATAAACTTTTTTATATTGAGGTAGAGAGGGGGTGTAATTTTAAATGCAACTATTGTGTATATGGTAAAACAAGAGATTTTCTTACTAAAATAGATGAACAAATCTTTAAATCAATAATAGAAAAATTTTATAACAAAAAAGAGATTGAAGAGATATATCTTCTTTCACCAACTCTTAATCATAATAAACTTTTCTTTAAAAATATACTGGAAAATTTAATATCTCTCAAAGAAAAATCAAAAAGTGATATACAGATATTTGGAGAATTAAGACCAGAACTCCTTACCAAGGGGGATATCCCCCTTCTTAAAAAAGCTGGTTTTAAGACAATAGAGATAGGGATTCAATCGTTTAATAAAGAGGCTATAGCAAACATAAATAGAAATAGTAATAAATTTCAATTAAAAGATCTTGCCTATTTACTACTCGAAAATGGAATAGATCTAATAATAGATTTTATAATAGGTCTACCTGGCGAGACTTTTAATAGTATGATAGAGACAATACAACTCCTTGATAAATACAATCTTCTTCACTATTGTAATTTCTATAGACTTCAGATCTTACATTCAACCGAGTTAAAAAGAATTTTTAACAATAATGGCTTTAAATATCAAAAAGAGCCACCATACTTTGTCATTAATACAGATAATCTCTGTTTTAATAATATATCAGATATCTATCTCTATCTTGAACAAAATAAAGATTACTCATATAACGAAGATTTTATAATAAAAGAAAAAGAGCAATTTTTTGTAATTAATAACCAAAATGATATGGACTATTTTATACAAAATAACTATTTTTATCATAGTGGTTCTCTTATTTTTCTTGACAACTTTGATTTTGAAAAAATATATAAACTTTTTGATAATTTTTTCTATAAAAATCCAGAAATTTTTCATCATTGTTATATATATTCAAGAAAAAAAATTTCAAAAAAAGATATAACTCGACTAAAAAAGCTATTTTATTCATACCCAAACTATTATGATAGATATAATGAAGCAACAAATTTTTTAAAAGACCCATTATCGAAAAGATTGACAATTCTTGTAGATAGTTCTTTTGACAATGAATATATTGATTCTCTCTATGATGATTTTACCATTGATTTTATAATCTTTAATGAAAATCAACTGAAAGATATAGTAGATATTGCGATAACATTTGATATGAATATTTTTGAATTTAAAGAAAATATGTTATATCTTAAAAATATCGAAACTTAAATCTGATGGCATTCTCCATGAACCTCTTGGTGAGAGATCTATTGTCCCAACCTTTGGACCTGCTGGCACACAGTCTCTTTTCCATTGATTTGTAAAAAAACGATTTATAAAAATAGAAAGATACTTTTTTATTGTATCTTCGTCATACTTTGCTTTAAAGGCATGCTTTGAAAGGTATAAAATCTTTTCAAAAGAAAAGCCCCACCTTACAAAATAGTATAGAAAGAAATCATGTAATTCATAAGGTCCTATTATATCCTCTGTTTTTTGAGAAATCTCATTCTTGTCTGGTGGTAACAATTCCGGGGAGATTGGCTGATTTACAATATTTATTAAAATATCTCTTATATTTCCCTCATATTCGTTTTCTGCAATCCATTTAACAAGGAATTTAACAAGAGTCTTGGGAATTGATGAATTAACATTATACATA
>Ga0209204_1002416_pt1 | contig 15301 bp, 11 predicted proteins | sample AD_JPNMR2_MetaG_FD_184425 | JGI IMG/M metagenome (GOLD analysis project Ga0209204, IMG submission 184425) | Active sludge microbial communities of municipal wastewater-treating anaerobic digesters from Japan - AD_JPNMR2_MetaG (SPAdes) (version 2) | ecosystem: Engineered > Bioreactor > Anaerobic...
ATGAAAACAGGACGATAAAGATAAAAGACGGAAAATTTATAGACCACTTTCCTCCTCTAAAAGAACATATATACTCCATTAAAATTAACTGAAAGAGTAGAAATTAAGAAAGGGATTTTTATGGAAGACCATAAAAAACAGATACAGTTTTTAAGACCAGATGAAATAATAAAAGAAAGAGATGAAAACGGTATAATATTTTTACCTATTGGTCCTCTTGAATGGCATGGACCACATTTACCACTTGGAGTGGATCCTTTAAGAGCAGAATATGTTGCTATTGAACTTGCAAAAAGAATTGGTGGAGTGGTACTTCCCACTTTTTATATCGGTACTGAAAGAGAAAGAAGCCCACAGATGCTTAAAAATATTGGGTTTGAAGAAGATGATTATATTATAGGGATGGATTTTCCAGATAATTCTTTAAAAAGTTTATATTTCAAAGAAGAAGTTTTTGCAGTATTATTGAGAAATATTCTTGAAATGCTGATTGAAAAGTGGAATTATAAAACCATCATTATTGTGAACGGACATGGAGGCGAAAATCATGTAAATGTTATAAGAAGATTGAAAATTGAGTTTGAGAGAGAAAGGGATGTTAAGATTATTACTATTTTTCCTGCTTTAAATTTCCCGAATTCAAAATGGTCTCATGCAACAAAGGAAGAAACAGAAACAATTATGAGTATTTATCCTGAATGTGTTGATTTAAAAAAACTTCCTCAAAAACCTGAAAAACTGAAAAATAAAAAATTTGCAATTGTAGATGATTTAACTTTTAGAGGAACTCCGACAGAAGATTTTACAGTAAGAGATGAAGAAGACCCGAGAGATGCAACTGTTGAAAGTGGCAGGAAAATTTTTGAAACGACAGTTGAGCAACTTGAAAAAATTATAAAAAAAGAAATTGAAGGAAAGGACTGAGGACATGAGAAAGAGAATAATGTTAGAACTTAAAGAAGAAATTAAAGATATACCACTTATTGACATTCATTCCCATCTAAATCCCTTTTCTCCACAGGCAAAAAGTATAGAGGATATAATTTTTTACCATTTTATCAGAAGAGAATTTCATTCAGCAGGAGGAGATGATAACTTTTTTAATTCTTCAGCAACGCTTGAAGAAAAAATTGATTACTTCTTAAAATACTACACTTTTATTGAAAACACAACAAATATCTGGTGTGTGAAAAAAATTTTCAAGGATTTATACGGTGTAGACGAAATAAATAAAGATTCTCTTATGAAAATACAGGAGAAAATAGAAAAAACAAGGAAAGACCTATCCTGGAAGGATAAAATATTGAAAGAAAAATTAAGAATTGAAAAGGTTTTTTGCTGTAAAGTAATCAGAGAAAGAAAAGAAGAATATAATAAAGGAGAAAATAATTTTTTTGAAATTTTACCCGAAGGATTATCCTTTGGACCAATTTTAGGACAGGGATTTCTTGAATTTATTTCTGACAGAAAAACTAAAAATTTTAATGAGGTAAATGAAAAACTTTTAAAGTTTATTGAAGAAATAATTAAATCTGGATATAGAGGGATTGGAGTTGCTTTTGATTATCTTTTTGAATATTTACCACATCAGGAAAATTCAATTGAAATTCTTTACAATAAATATTTGAAAGGTGAAAATCTTGAAAATCAAGAGATGAATCAGATTATGAGTTATTTTCTGGATGCAATTTTAAACAATCTCAAGTCAGAAAATATAACATTTCAGATATATCTTGGTGCTTTATGGGGTGCTTTTGGAGGAACTGGATTTAAATTAAGATTGGGAGAGAGTTTTGCAATATATTCAGATAAAACTATTCCTTCACTTCTTAAAATATTTAAAAAATTTGACAGAGTGAATTTTAACATTTATAACTGTGTTGAAAATTTAAATCAGGAGTTAACAATACTTGCAAGGATGCTTCCAAATGTCTCTTTACTTGGTTTCTGGTGGCATAATCTTTATCCTTCCTATATAGAAAGAATGATAAGTGAAAGAATTGAGGCATTACCTTCAAATAAATGGATTTTTCTCGCAACAGATGCATACTGCTGTGAATGGAGTTATGGTAAGTATTCCCTTGTTATAGATTGTCTTATGAGGGTTTTAACAGAAAAAATAGATAAAGGATATTTGACATTAAAGGAAGCAAAAAATCTTTGTAAAAGAATTTTTTATGATAATCCAGTTGAAATTTATAATTTAAAAAAGAGGAGGTAAAATATGATTAAGAAGGTTTTAAGTTTATTGTTTATGTTTTGTTTATTTTCTTTTGCCCAGAGTAATTTTTCATGGGAAGAGAGACACTGTGAGATAACTCCTGATGGTGATATAAAATGGAAACCGAAACCATTTGTTTTCAAAAAAGGGTTATCAGTAAGATATATTGATTTTGAGAATGGGAATGATAATAATGACGGACTTACAAAAAATACTCCATGGAAACATCACCCATGGGACGAGAATGCAGAAGGTAAAGCAAAAGAATGTAAAGGGATTCATACATATATATTTAAAAAAGGAGTGATATACAGAGGAAAATTGATAGCAAAAGAATCAGGAGAGGAAAACAATCTAATAATACTGACAGTTGACCCTGACTGGGGAAGAGGAGAGGCATATATATATGGTTCTGTTAAAATAGAAGGTGGATGGAAGAAAAACACAGAAAGATTAAATGCTCCTGAATCTGATAAGATATGGTACATTGATTTAAAAGGAGATTTTATTCCAAGAAGTGTATGGCTTATAGAAGGAGAAAAAGTAACAAGAATTCCTATAGCCAGACAGCCAAACTGGGAGGAAGACCCCAATGACCCTGATGATGTTATAAAGAACTGGTGGGCATGGGAAAGAGTGCGTCAGGAAGGACGAAATTTAATAGGAAAGGACTCAAAAAACTTAACAAATCCAGACCCTAATTATTATAGAGGTGCAACCGTATGGACAGAAGGAGATAATTTAATTGTTACACCTACACCTACAAAAATTATAAACTACAATCCTCAAACAAATGAAATAACTTTTAGCAGTGGATGGAGACAACCACCTGTTAAAGGAAGCAGATATTTTATAGAGGATAAAATTGAATTTCTTGATTCACCGGGAGAGTATTTCTATGACACATCAAAAAAGAGATTATATATCAGATTACCAAAAGATGAAGACCCGAATACAAAAACAATAGAACTTGCAAAAGAATTTACATTATTAGAAATATCAAACCAGTCAAATATAGAGATTTCTGGTATAAATTTCAGATTTAACAATTCACTTCCAGATATTATGTTGAGATGGCGTGATACATTTGAAGTATATACTTCTGCTATAAGGGCAACAGGAACATGCAAGAATATAAAAATACACCACTGTAAATTTGAATATTTAACAAAAGGTATAAGATTTTTTGCACAAGAAGGAAGTGGTGTAATTGAAAATATTGAAGTATCAGATAATGAATTCTCTTATACAGACCATAATGCTCTTGAATTTAAAGATAGTCAATCATGGGGACAAACTATACCACCTCTTGGCAGAGTCAGAAATATTAGAGTATTGAGGAATAAATTTTACTGCGATGGAATAAGACCGTTAAGAGATTATACACCTTTTACAATTGAGTTTCATTCGGTAGAAACAGCAGAAATAGCAGGGAATATTCTTGAAAGATGTTATGGAGGAGGTATTGATGTATTTCTGGGGAAACACCATGATTTAAGAGATGTTCCTCTTATAAAAGTTTTCATTCATCATAATAAAGTTAAGGATTGTCTTTTAAATTCAAATGATTATGGAGGTATAGAGGTTTGGCAGGGAGGACCTGTTTTTGTTTATAATAACATCGTGATAAATCCTGTTGGACCGAGAAGAGGCAATTATGTATGGCATATAGATAATAGAAAGGATTTTAATTACAATTCTGGAAACTTTGGATTTGCCTATTATTCAGACGGTCAGTATAAAGGATATTTCTTCAATAATATTGCTATAGGAAAGAGTAATCAACTTGGAAGTACTTTATGTAATGCTGCTGCCTATATGGAGGTCGGTTCATATCTTCACGCATATTTTAACAATTTTGCATATAAATTTGGATGTGCTTTCAGAAAACAACCTCTATTGAATGGAGTTCAGAGAGCATGGTATCTCGGGAATTTCATATGTGATATAAGTGATGTTGTTTTTGACCATCAAGCATCGGGTTCTTCAAAAATTGAACAGGATAGTTATGATACAATTGCTTACTTAAACAATATACTTTATGTAAATAATCCAAAAAGAGGACTTGGAAATTTTGCAAGTGGTCAGAGATATTTATCAAAACCAGAAGAATTTTCAAAAGAATTACTTATGTTAAACGGATTAAGAAATGAAGTAGGAGTTGTAAAGGAAAATCCACCTGAAAAACTTGAAGATATGATAAAGGAATATGCTAAAAGTATCAGTATTAAGTTTTTTGTTCCGTATTCACTTTATAAGGTTGTAGGGGAATGGAATTTTTACAGAAATAGAAAAGACCCATCAATTATATTTGGCGAGAATTTTTATTACAGTGATGAATATATGGAAAGAGATATGTATCAATATGTTCCTTGGAATAACTTAAAAGGTATGAATGTAGTAGAGGAAAATTATAAAGCAGGGATACTTGAAAACTGGGTAGAAGGAGCACTTGAATTTGATGGAGAAAAAGTTTATTGTATATTACCTGATAGTGAGATTAAAAAGGATTATTCTTTTGTATATACAGGTGATTTTAAATATGGAGATATAGGTAAAAATTCAACAGTTATTTATCCTGGCAGTAAGAGACAGACAGTGGATATGGATAGAAACAGTTTTGTAATAGAGATGGTTATAAAGGCAGAGAAGAAAGATGGAGGACTTGTAGAAAAGATGAAAGATGGTAAAGGTTATTCGGTATATTTAAAGGACGGAGGGATAAATTTAAAACTTGGATATGGACAGAATGATTATTTTAGGATAAATACAGAAAGCAGAATAGATGATGGTAAATGGCATCACATACTTTTAGAGGTTAACAGAGAAGAAAAGACAGCAAAAATATATGTTGATGGAAAAGAAGCAAAGACAGTAAAAGAGGGAGAGATAAAAGAGGGAAGTTTATCAAATAATGGAGATTTTATAGTTGGAAAAGGTCAGGAAGTTGGATATTTTAAAGGATTGATGGATTATTTGAGAGTATCAAGAGGGAGTTTAAAGGATTCAGAGACAACAATAGAAGAAGTTTACAAATGGGAATTTGATGGACCCTTTTTGTATGACTTTTTTGGAAATAAGAAATTTTAAAAAAGAGGTGGAAAAATGGAATTGTTTGAAGTAATTGAGAAAAGAAAAAGTGTAAGGAGTTATGAAAAATGTAATATTCCCAAAGAAGATATTGAAAAAATTTTAAAGGCAGGTAGTTTAGCACCTTCAGGAAGAAATATTCAACCTTTTGAGTTTATAGTTATTGATGATGAAAAGATTATAAAAAAACTTGGTGAAGAAGTTCAAAACTGTATTTCTGAAGCAAGTATTGTTATAGGCATAATAGCAGATCCATCTCAGAGTAAATTCTGGCTGGAAGATATTTCTGCAACTGCTGAAAATATGCTTCTTGCAATTGAAAATCTTGGTTATGCTTCCTGTTGGATAGAAGGTACTCTTATTCCGAAAGAAAAAAAGATAAAAGAAATACTTAAAATTCCAGAAGAAAAAAGGTTTATAATAATTTTACCTGTTGGAAAAGCAAAAGGAGAAGTTTCAAAGAAAACAAAAAAGGAAATAAGAGAAATAACATATCACAATTTTTATGGGAATAAATACTTCAGATAATTTTTAGCTCAACTTACCAGAAGATAAATTCAGGGAATAATTGATAGACAAGAAAAGAGACAAGATTTTTATTTTCCCAATATAAACACTAATATTTTGAAAATAACTTTTGACAGATTTTTTATAATGAGGTATAATACAAACATAGAGTAAACACAAAAAGGAAGGAAAATGCATATACAAAGGAATAAAGTAGTTTATAAAGGGAAGGTATATAGGAGTATATTATTAAGGCAGTGTTATTATGAAAAAGGGAAGATAAAGCAGAAGACTATAGCCAATTTAAGTAAGATGCCAGAGTATTTAATAAGGAGTATAGAATTAGCGATAAAGAGACATGAGATAAGTTATAAGATAGAGGATTTAGAGTTTGAGAAAGGAGTGGATTTTGGGGATATAGGAGTTTTATATGAGATTATGAGGGAAGAAGGATTGGATGAGATAATTTATTCAAAGAAGAAAAAAGAGAGGGAATTGGTTTTGATGATGATAATAGGTCGTATATTACATCCTGGTTCAAAATTAGAGAATACAAGATGGATAAAGGCAAGACAAGAAGCATTTAAGGAGTATTTTAAGTTAGATTATGATAGATTAAGGGTAGATGATTTATATGAAGCGATGGACTGGTTGATAGAGAGGAAAAGTAAAATAGAGGCAAGATTATATGAGAAGAGAGGAAGTCCCATTTTATTTTTATATGATATTACGAGTAGTTATTTTGAAGGGGAGAAATCAGAGATAAGTGAATTCGGGTATAATCGTGATAAAAAAGAAGGTAAAAAACAGATAGTAATGGGGTTGGTGTTAGATAAAGAGGGTTATCCAATATCAATAGAAGTATTTAGAGGGAATGTATCTGATCAAAGCACAATAAAAGGAAGGATAGAGGAAATGAAAAGGGATTATGGAATAGAAAAAGCTGTATTGATAGGAGATAGAGGGATGATAACAGAAACAAGGATGGATGAATTAGAAAAAGAGGGATTTGATTATATAACATGTTTAACACACAGAAAGATAGAGGAATTAGTAGAGGAGAAAGATAGTGGTTTTTATCCTGAATTATTTGATGAAAAGGTACCGGTTGAAGTATTTTATAAAGGGAAAAGATATATATTATGCAAAAACAAAGAAAGGGAGAAAGAAGAAAGGAAGGCGTTGGCGATTTTATTATTAAGGACATATAAGAAATTGAAAAGAATAAAAAAACAGGTAGAAAAGGGAAGATTAAAAGATGAGGTAAAGATAGGAGAAAAGGTAGGCAGATGGAAGAATAGATATAATGTAGGTAAATATTTCATAACTGATATAAAAAGAGGATATTTTAAATTCTGGATAGATAAAGAGAAGTTGAAATTGACAAAAAAACTTTTAGGATGTTATGTAATAGCAACAAGTTTAAAAGAGGAATTTAAAAAAGAAGAGATAATAGACAATTATAAAAGTTTATCACTTGTAGATAGAGCATTCAGGATTATAAAGACAACATTATTAAACATAAGGCCGATATACCACTGGAAGGAAAAAAGAATAAAGGCACACGCATTTATCTGTATGCTTTCTTATTATCTTGTTGTAGAGATGAAGAAGAGATTAAAAGATTTATTTGAAGAAAATGGGAAAGGTGGGAAATATTCACTTACTTTTAAAAACATAATTGAGCAATTAAGAAAGATACAGATTGGATATATAAATGTTAAAGGATTGATTATAAGACAGATAAGTAAGATGAGTCAGTTGCAGAAAGATATGTTGAAAAAATTGAAAGTTGAGTTGAAACTGAAAAATAAATTAAACACTAATTAGAAAACTGAAATTTGACTTAATCCATTATCCCACAAAGAATTATATTGATTTTAAAGTCTATAAGTTTGGTTTTAGTTTTTTTCAAACTCATATGCTCCTATATCCCATTTAGAACCAGATGGTCTTTTTATGCCATCTTTATCTTTTGGGTCTATCCAGTCCTTTATTTCAGTTCCTCTATCAATTGCTGGACTATCTGGAAGAAGATGAAAATCCTTTTTTTCAAAATTTACAAATTTAGGGTCTCCTCCATTTATTCCATTTTTTTCAACTTTTGAAAATTCATTTTTAGGAGCATAATTTGCATCTTTTGTCTTTGTCACATAATTAAAATCTGCCTGAAAATCCTTTATTTCTTCCTTTGGTTTATCAGCAAAATGATACCATCCAATTTCGTCACTGTCAGGATAAGACCCTCCTCCAATAAAAATGTTATTGAAAATTCTTGCCCGATGACCTCCCACCTCAAATTCACCCTTTTTTTCATAATATCTGAAAAGTAACGGTCCTGCTGTATTTCTTCCACAGTTTACAAAAGTATTGTTATAGAATTTAACTCCTGGAATACCAATCTGTGCAACTCCTCCTATATTGTAAAAAATATTATTTCTGAAAGTCCAGTCCCTTAAATCTGAATATCCATAACTTAAAAGCATAGCAATAGAACCTGTAGAGTCATGGAAATAATTATTTTCAACAAGAATATCATAAGAAATTTCTCTGTTGTTATCATATATCTGAAAAAAGTCAGCATGCCAGCCGGTTTCTCTTAAATCATAAACTTCATTATTCCTTATTATATGTCCTTTACCAAAAATTCTCCACACATCTCCTTCTCCATTATAAATAACATTATTTTCAAAAATACAATTACTTGATTTTGTTCCAGTACAATTTAAAACAACCTTTCCAAAATTCCTCATAATATTATTTCTGACTATACAACCTGTTGAATCAGGATGAGAAGTTGGATGAAATGAAATGCTAACTCCATAACCTTCTAAAATACAGTTCTGAACAATATTATAATCTCCTGAAATACTCACTCCTCCTGATAAATAAAAGTTTTCAATAATTATGTAGTTTGCTTTTCTTGGAGCCCATCCTCCAATTTGAAAACTTATGGTTTTGATTTCTTCAACCTTTCCTTCTCCTTTAAATTTAATATATTTTTCAGGTTGTCCACTTTTTAAAATATTCACTTTTTCATTATATTCACCGGGTAAAACTAAAACTGTATCACCGGGATTAACAACATTTGCTGCTTTTTGAATTGTCCTGAACGGTTTTTCTTTTGTACCAGGGTTTTCGTCACTTCCATTGATACTTACATAATATACCTCTGAAAAAGAAATTTTTAAAAGTAATATTAAAAATAAATAAATCTTTTTCATTTTTTACTTCCATTTCTTTTCTATTTCACCTCCTAAATATGTTTTTTTCATTTTTTCATTATAAACTTTATCCAGGTCTTCTGATAACAACGGTAAATCTCTTTTCCCGTCTCCATCAAAATCATAATTTTTTATATTCTTAAAATTTATTTTACTTCCAGGAGTTTGATTTTCATAAAGAACTTTTTTTACAGGGCTTTCATCTTTAAACTCAAAATTATACTCAAAATTATCATTTCTTCCCCAGTTGCAGACCATCACAATTCTGAAAGGGACTTTTTCAAGTTTTGGAGAAATTTTAATGTATTTTCCTTCTTTTGCAATCACTTTTCTGGGTATTCCGTCAAAATTAATCTCTACAAAATCTCCTTCATTTATTAAATCTGTCTGACTTACTATACAAATTTTTTCTTCATCTGATAGAGTTGGTTCAACAATATGAAAGGACTTTGGAAAATTTTTAAACATTGGATTGGAATATAAAGAATTTAAATCTTTCTGAGTATCTTTTTTATATACTTCAAATTGACTTAATTTATACCATTTGCCTGATGCTGCAATAACAGTTGGATTCTGTATTTCACAATTCCAGAAAATATTATAATCACCTTCATATTCATTTACATTAATTCCATAAATAGCACCTGGATGACCTGTAATAAAGATATTTCCCTTAACATCATATTTTTTTCCTGTAAAACTAATACTTCCATATTGAGAAAGAACTACAGTATTAAAATACATTTTCACATTATCTGTATTCTGATGCCCAAAAATTAAAGAGTATGCACCTGCCCCCATAATTATATTATTTTTTAATTCAACATCATATGTTTCCTCCATCATTATGGACTGTCCTCCACAAATAAGTAAATTATCTTCAATTTTTAAATTCTTTACATTTCTGTATGTCTGCATATTATCAGGATGTCCATAAAGAATATGATGGTGAATGTAGTTTCCCTTTACCAAAACATTTTCTGAATTCCATGAAACAATCAGACCATCAATATTGTTGAAAGCAATCTCATTATTTAAAATTTCAATATCAGAAGAATTTCCGACTGATATACCATTACCATTAAAAAGTACTATATTTTTCATTATTTTTGTATTTTTGCTTCTGTTAACATATAAGCCAACATTTTTATTGTTATATATAATGCAGTTTTTAATGGTTATATTTTCACTGTTATCAATCCATAAGCCATTTGTATTACTTCCACATATTTCAATTCCATCAATTTCAACATTTTTTACTCTGCTCAAAATTAAAATTCTATCTTCTTTTCCCGTTGTTTCAATAAAATTCAGTTCCTTTTCATTTTGAGGCCAAATATAAACAACATATCTATCATTTTCTTTTTCAATTGCCCACTGACCGGGTGAAGTAATAAAATTTGGACTATGCTGAAGATAAAATAAATCCTTTTCAGTTAATTTCAGATATGGTTGTTTTGCAAATTCAAAAAAACCTTCTTCTTTATTAAAATTTATTACAGGACATGTGAAAAAACCGTTGACTGTTGAATTGAGAATTCTTACTTCAAAATTTTTCACATCTTTTAAATTTTTTATTTCAGAATTATAAATTCTGTAAATATCACCTTTTTCTTCAAATTTCTCAACTTTAAACCAGTTTTTTTCTGGATATCTTGCAATTTCAATTCTCTTATTTTCTATGAATAATTCATCAATTTCTCTGTTCAGATATGTTTTCCAGATATTTTTTTCAAACTTTTCCCATCCTTTAATTTTTTCATAACCAGAAATTATAACTCTTCCCTCACCCTTTATTTTAATTCCTGATTTTGGTTGAACAGTTTCTCTATAAATCCCCTGTTTAATTATAATCTCATCTCCTTCTTTTGATATTTTTATTGCATCTGATATTTTCTTGAAAGGAAATTCTTTTGTCCCTGTTTCTTTATCCTTCTTGGAACTACAATCAACCCAGATTGTTTCTGCTTCTAAACAAAAAATAAACATAAAAAGAATTAAAAAAATTTTTTTGACCATATTCTTCCTCCACTTTAAAGATAACTTTTTCTGAATTTAACAGGTGATACTCTTTTAATTTTTTTAAAAACTCTTGAAAAATAATTAAAATCATAAAACCCACACATTCCGGCTATTTTTGAAACAGGAAGTTTTGTCTCAACAAGTAATTTAGAAGCATATTCAATTTTTTTAATATTTACAAATTTTGTAAAACTTATATCATAAATTTTCTTTACAAGTTTTCTCACATAAACCTCTGAAATTCCAAGATATTCTGCAGTTTTCTTTATTTTAATCTCACTCCCTATATTTTCTTCAATGTATTTCTCTAATTTTTCCATGTATTCAGTTGTTTTTTCAGGAGTTTTAGTTGAGGTTTCAAAAATCATATTCAAAATTTTTAAAAGAAAAGAAAAATTTGGTTTACCATTAATTATAGAGGGTATCATTTTTTTTATTGTTTTAATATTTTCTTTCCCCCCTCTGTAAATATATGTTTTTTTAAAAAAATCAGTAAATGTTTCATCTGCAATTTTCTGACCCAATTTAAATCTCAAAGATAAAATTTCAGCAGGTTTATTTAAAGTAGATTTAAAAAAATGAACCCTTTTTTCTGGAATAAGTATGAAGGTACCCGGTAATATTTTATATTTTTTATTTTCAACAGTTTCAATCCCTTTGCCTGAGATAAAAAAAAGTAATTGATTTTCTTCATGAAAATGAGGTGCTTCAATTCCTGTTTCAAAACTTAAATGGATGAATTTAATTTCAATTGCTGTATTAAGTTCTACCATTTTTCATATAATTCTTTACAATTTCTTTTATTGTTTTTTCAACTTCTTTCACAGGACAACTATTTGCTTCATGTCCTCCTTCAGAGAGTATTTTGTCTGTAGAGATATAACCAATATAATCGTTTGTATAACCTGCAACAATTGTGACAGGGTATTTTGATTTTTTCTTTATATCAAGCCCTATTTCTACAACAGGTTCCCCTGGTAATGTAATAAAGATGATTTTTTCTCCTATTTTTAATATCTGCATTTCTGTCTCTAAAATTCCTGTTCCATCTTTTTTTATAAATACTACCTTTTTTCTATCAAAGTGAAAATCATTTACCTCAAGATTATGAAAATTTTCTTTACACTTTAAAATCTGTTCTCCAATAGTTTCACCTGTCTTTTTCGCAACTTCAAAATTATCGGTAATACATATCCTCGGATTAATATTTCCACTGGCTCCTGTGATATAAACGAGGTTTTCAAGATTTAAATTATTTTCAAGGAAACTTCTCAGATATCCCACAAAATCGGCACTTGCATAATAATTTGAAGGACCTAAAACAACTGGATGGCATGCATAATTAACAATTAAACTTTTTAAATCCCCATTCTTTTTGAAAAATCCTATACATATTACTTCTTCATCAACTATTCCTGTATGTTTTTTTTCAATATCCTGCCATTCATTTTTTGCTTTTCCATCTATAACAACTCTTCTATTATGAGAAATATCAACTTCTGTTTTTGTCCATTTTAAATTAACTTCTTCAATGTTTTTAAATCCATCTTCAATACCCTTTAATATCTTTCTTTCAATTTCATTTAAAAACTCCTTATCTGCTCCAAATTTTCTACCAACTGTGATAACACTTGAATGAGTATGTGTACAGCAAATCATTATATTATCAAAAGGTATTTTAAATTCTTTTTCAACTTTCTCCCTGATTTTTTCAGTAAAGGGAAGTTCTATCCCGAGAATATCAAGAGAAACTAAACAACCAAAATTTTTATCATTTTTCAAAATTATTCCATTTGCTTCAATATCTCCTTTGCTTCCTTTGCAAAATCTTGTTTCTGTATTCGGATAACCTGCAAGTTTACTTCCTTCTTCTATTTTAAGTTTTTCCTTAAATGTACCTATTTTAAGTCCCATATTTTTCTATTTCCTCAATAATACCAAGAGCAATTTTTTTACCTATTTTTTTATAGTCCTCTTTTTTCATCAAACAATTACGACAGATGCAATACGGTGTTTCCATTGAAAGAGAAGGAATTTTAATATTATTTCTTATAAAATCAGAAAAATGAGGTGTTTCCCATCTGCTCTTATAATTTATAGACCTGATATAATTTTCAGACATATATTTCCCAACTTTTTTTGCAATTTTTTCAGTCATCTCTTTCTCAATTTTATACATTTTTTTATCTTTTTCAAAAGGTGTAATGAAAAAATATGCACCATCTATTTCACATGCACCAGGAGCATGAAAATCAATTGCAAGAAATGGAATACATCTTTCCTTCCATCTCATTATATCTCTCTGAATTACAAGTGTTTCGTGTCTCATAGGAGGAAATCCCCATGCACGATTTAAATCATAAGGAAAATTATCCTTACCATAATAACCATTTTCAATCCCATCTATATTTGAAAGAGGAACTGCCCACACAATTAAATTTTTATAGTTTATTTTGGAAAGATACCTCAGAAAACCATCTAAAACCCAACTTCCAGGCGTTTCACCGGAATGCTGTCTTGCCATTAAATAAACCCCCTTCTTTTTAATATCTCCATAACTATTACTTAATCTTATCATTTCTCTTTCTTCCTGACTTATTCCAATCACATCTTTTTTCCAGTAACCCTTACTTTCTTTAATAATTTCATCTATTTCTTTTTTTCCGTATGGATAACAGAAAGCAATCTCAAATTTTTCACTCATAATATTTACATTCCATGATACATGTTTTCTACCATCCTCAAATTCAATTAATTCTGGCTTTGATAATCTTTCCCAGTCCTTTTTTTCAAATTTTATTACAGGTCTGAGGTTTTCAGGTCTATCTCCGCCAAGCATATTGCCTGTGTTTTTGAGAATAAGTTTTAGTTTTTTTATTCCTTTGGATTTTACTTTAAAGTAGAACCAGAGGCATTCAGGACCACCCTTAGGAGATGGTGAAAAACTGATTATGGGTATTTCTTTTTCCTCTATTTCTATATCACAGACATTAGCCATTGGAAAATCTTTTATAATTTTTATTTCTCTTTTCATTTTTCATCTTTTTCAAAAAAGTTTAACCCTTTCTGATATAATTTTAAACTTTTCAAAAGAATATGTAAAAAATTTCCTATAAGCAAAACAAAAATAATCAGTTCCATCCAGTTTCCCATTTTTTACATACCTATGCCAGAGACATCCATTATTGCATATAAAATTCCATTCACATTTTTTGCATTTTTCTATCTGTATTTCTTTCATTGCACCAAATTTTTTGAGTTTTTCATATATTATATCAAGTTCATCAAAAAAAATATTTCCAAGTTTAAAATCAGTATTTACAAAAAAATCACATGGATAAACATCTCCATTATGTTCAACAACAAGATATTCTCCACATCTTTTCTTTAAAGTACAAGCAGATGGTTCAATTCCTTTTATAATCTCAATAATATTATCAAAAAACCTAATTGAAACATAAGGAAAACCATTATTCCACCATAAATCAAAAATCCTGCATAAAAAATTTGAATATGTTGAAGGAGTTATTGAAAATTTACTTATTTTATCTTTTTTTCTATCTGTTGCAGGTATAAACTGTAAATATTTAAAACCCTTTTTAACAAAAAATTCAAAAATCTTTTCAGGGTATTTACCTGTTTCTTCTCCAATTGTGGAAAGGATATTAAACTGAACTCCATTTCTTTCCAGTTTATTTATATTTTCCATCACTTTTTTAAATGTTTTTTTTCCATCTTTATATCCTCTGTAAAAATTATGTATTTCTTCAGGTCCATCTAAACTTATACCAACAAAAACATTATATCTTTTAAAAAATTCAATCCACTTATCATCTATCAAAATCCCGTTTGTTTGAATTGTATTTCCAACTATTTGTCCTGTTTTACCATATTTTTTCTGAAATTCAACAACATTATAATAAAACTCAATTCCTGCAATTAAAGGTTCTCCACCCTGCCAGCAGAAAAATATATTTTTTCCTTCAGAATAATCCATAAATTTTTTTATAAAAAATTCAAGTGTTTTTAAATCCATTATCTTTGCTTCTGGATATATCTGTTTTGTTTTTTTGTAAAAGCAGTAAGAACAGTCAAGATTACATAGATAAGAAGTTGGTTTAACAAGAAGTTCAATTTTATCCATTTTTCACAGGTAATTTTGCTTTTGTATCTTTCAGATAATGGTCAAGGAGTTCTTTTAAGAGTTTAAATTCTTTTGTTTTTTTATCCGTAAGGT
>Ga0209204_1002419_pt1 | contig 15289 bp, 16 predicted proteins | sample AD_JPNMR2_MetaG_FD_184425 | JGI IMG/M metagenome (GOLD analysis project Ga0209204, IMG submission 184425) | Active sludge microbial communities of municipal wastewater-treating anaerobic digesters from Japan - AD_JPNMR2_MetaG (SPAdes) (version 2) | ecosystem: Engineered > Bioreactor > Anaerobic...
TTATACCAGATATTATCCTGAATCCTCGTCCGAAACCAAGAGGATCTACACGACCTAGTGCAAGGACTGGCAATTTTCTTCTATCAACGTTTACCATAAAATTTGTTGCAGAACCTATAACTTTTCCGGTTGCCTATAAAGCTATAACTACCTGATTTGGTGATAATGGTGTATTACTCATTAGTTTTCACTCTCCTCCTCTTCCTGACCATTGGTTGTCTATTGGACTGTGTATGTGTTAATTGGTGATATTCCTGTTGCCATGAATGATACACGTTCCAACTACTACTAATCGTTTATTGTCTTTGCATAACTATAATCAAAGAAATCTACATTGTAAAGTGTAAGCATAAGATAATCTATGCCTCCACCTTTGTTTGGTTGTGGATCGGTGGACAGAAGTACTATCTCATCAAAATGAATGTCATCTATATTTGTGTCGCTAACTTCATAGTATGATATTCCATTATTGTATCCAAATATGTCTGAATGCTTTTCGCTTACTGTTCCATACACCGAGCTATTATATTCATATTCTAGTGGAGTTACTTTCCTTGTTTGTTTCTTTAAGTAATTATCTATCTATGACTCTGATATTTGTACCATATCAATTTGGCCAGTAATCATTTGCTATCCTCTTGAAATAGTCTTTGCCTCAGCCGCACCAAATACGAATATAGGTATTTTAGATCTCTATGTATTTACAACTATATTTGTGGCATTACCTATAATGTCGTACGTATATTGTATCACGTTATCCACTTTTTTTATTGTACCATCATCATTTAGCTCAGGGTGTTTGAACATTAGTAACTAATTAGACGGCGAATATGTCATTGACATCAATTATCACGCTCCTTAATAAAGTGGCGGGCAGTCGCCCGCCTACGGTTATCCAAGTTGGTATTCGAATCTGACGTTAATATTGATTACTTCGATTTCTGCAAATGCTCTTATTTGTGCTTTTACGTTCAATGCGTTAATCTATCCACTTGCCGAATCTGGTTCTACAGTTACAGAGCCACCAGCTATCTTACCAGACTGTCTGAAACTATTTGTGAAGTTCTGCATTGTGGATTGCATACTCATTCTTACAGTTCCACTATTTGGTTGTCCAAGGTATCTATCTGCAATATCCCTAAGTCCATTTACATATTCGTTGATTACAAGTATACTAGATATCTTTGTCATTGGTGACGTGCCGCCTGCCAACGTCTTGCCAACAAGTATTGTAGGTATCTTATTGTATCCTGGCTTGTTATAAAGTGCTGTTATTCTTGATGCAGCTAACAAGTTTGCTTGTTCAAGCGTTATGTTTTCAAGTAACGTTATGCCGTCAAGTGCCATGTTAATTGGGCCATTATATACCTTATTTGCATGTAACTTAGCTGCAACGAATGATGCAAGATCAACTGTTACGTTAGATACATCGTTTACATATCCATGTCCGGCGACCACTACAATTCTATGTCCTACATCTTGACCTCGCTAGTCTAATACGCCATTTTTGTAGTTTGTGTCCATATAGTTTTTAAGTTTGTTTACCCATGTTTTGATTCCACTGAATGTATAATTAGCAGGTTCATTTGTTCCTAGGTAAACCAATACATTCCTGAATTGATTGCTCTGCGTATTTGCGTATTCTGCAAGAACTGATCCAAAATGTTTCGTTGAGCCGTTGTCATCAAGAACCTAATCGACCTAGTATACGTAATCTACTTCAAGTCCTCTAAGTTCTGTCAATGCAGCTTCCAATGCCTATATCTTATCATCATCAGTTGCAGGTTCAGATGCATATTGGAATTTGAAGTATGCTGTCTATTCTGCATCGTCGTTCAATGCTTTGACTGTAAGACCAAGCTATGGTATATATAAACCAGTTTCCGCAGAACCTGTAATAAGTGGTTCAGTCTAACCATTCAAATACACAGATGCTTTTTTAGATGCGTCTACTGTTACTTTCAAAGAATAATTAGATCTCCATGTAGGTTCATCAACCCACGATACTTCTGCGACATCTGCTACTGTTACTTTGTTGTTTGCTGGCTATGCCAATGTTACTGCTTCTGTTCCTGCTCCACCAACTTTCACATCTGGTTTTCCTGTTCTTACTACAACTGGTATAACTTCCCAGTTTGCAGTTGTTCCAACAATCTTTGCATGTAAGCCGAGTTTGTCTGTAGTTCCGAACATGTCAGATAGCATAGTGTCATTGATTACAAAGTATGGCTCGTTAAATTTAATTGGCGTGCCATCCTGGAATTTATCCTGACTATGCCATCCTAACAGTAAGAACTTTGGTTTTGAATCGTCAAACGTTGGGACTTGTGTTTCAACACTAATACTTGATACTACTCCTGGTAAATTTGGATACAATCTCAAATCAGTCATATCTACTTACCTCCTTTTGGAATTAGCCTAACATTTCTACATACGTGTTAATCTAGCGAATTACATCTATCGTTTGTGTAATTGTTTGTTTAGTTTGCACCTAATAATATAAAACAGCTTTATAAAGTTTTGTCCCGCCATATTCTTCTACCATATCTTCTTTCTCTTCCCAGAACACAGGTATCTTGAATCCGTTTTGAGTAAATATATTTTGTGTAACGCTAATCATACTCATGTAATCTATAAAGTCTTCCTACTACTTTGCTGTAATTCTATAGTCAGTTGAATATATCTAGAATTCAATCATGTTATCTATATAATACTCATATACCTAATCGTAAGATATTCCACCAGTGCCTATCTATGAATTAACTAATATCGGGCGCAGGAAAGTTGTTTCTTGAAACATTTTCTTTTGACTGCCCTATTGTCTTTTATACATTTTGTAAATTAACAGTGCATTATTATTCTATGCATTTAAATTATCCTTTGGTGCCATTGGCTATATTGTCTATTTATATCCGACTTGCTTGAAATCAATGTACTAACTAAAGCCTTTCGCTATTAAATCTATAATGCTTATGTACGATTGCATATTACTATTTAGCATATTTGATTACCTCCTAATCATTACAATAAACTAGATATCCAATTAATTCCCCACTTATTATCACGTCTATGACTTGCCCGACGTTATAGTCTGACTACTATGTATATTTCTCTCCATCTTTAATTAACGTTACAACATACTGATTCTTAGCAGGCTTTACGCCCCACTTTTTCTAAATGAATGTAACTAGCTTTGTATCAGAGAATACCTATGGCTCTGCTACTTGTCCTGGCTGTGAAATTGATTGGTATGAGTTAGTCAGTATTATTGGCTATTCTATTATGTACGCTTTATTGCCGCTCTCTACAATTAGTTTTCTGGCAGTTTGTTTAAGTAACTGGTCTACTAATACCTCGTACATTATAGCACCGGCCTTCCTTGGAATATATGTTCCCATATTTTCAACTATCTAACGGCTGTGCTATGTAGCATTATATTACTATGCAACTATCTATTCTAACTTGTAGGAGTAATTATAGATACAAACTGCTGGATAAGTTCCTACTGCTGATTTTCTATGAATTTAATTTGGTCTGTGCTAATTCTACCCATAGTTATGCTTGAAACACCGGTATTGATTGAATCGCCTGACGATAAGATTTTACGATTCATCATCATTTTAAGAAGTTCAAAATACTAATACTTCTGTAAGAAGAGTTTCTATGATGTATCAGTAAGGTCTTTGCCAATTATAGATACGCCTGAATTCCATTCGTATGCTACCATCTATGCAAGTGCCGCATACCACTAATCCTAATCGCTAATTTGACTTGAATACGAGCCGAATTGCTACATTGCTTGTCTGAGATTGATGTATGGTTTTAGCTAACCGAGCTATGTAAGATTGAACTATTGAGTTACGTCGCCGAATGTTATATTCTAATCTATAGTAACAATCTAGTTGGTTATGTTCTTGCCAAAGTAAAGGACGAGATTATTTTGCGAATATGATATTGGCGTGCTTTGTTCTGTAACATCATACTGATACTGACTAACGCCACCATCAAAATCCTCTATTGTAACTTGCTATGTGAATGGCTATGTTATGGCTTTATTGAATGTCTATACAAATCTGTCTGATAATAATAGTTTCGTATAGTTGACTTCAACCTAACTTGTAGTAAGGTCTACAACAGTTGGTGGCACTTCTCCTGTTGGCGGCTCATTGTTTGGCTGCGATAGTAAGAATTCATAACTATACGTTTCATTAATTGCACTGCCGCTTGTGCTTTTTAAGTATTTATTGCTTAATAGATCATAGCCAGACAAGTACAAATAGTATGTGCCAGTCTATAAAGTATTAGGAATTATCTTTAATAGATTTCCGTCTATCTGATGACTAAACTCAATAATTTGAGAATCCTTTTCTAGTATCAACATTGACGGCATGAAGCTGGACTAATCTATCTACTCATCGAATTCCAATATTATATTTCTATCTTCCACTCTAGATGAAATCACTCGCATACTTATCACCTCGGTTGTAAATTAACACAAAAAAGAAAGCCGTGGCATAAAGCCACGGCAATGTGTTTCATCTATTAATCATTATTTTTTATCGATATTTATCGAATAGAATGGTATTGGGTCAAATGTTTCGACAGCCTTTACGCCTTTAAGTATACCAATTGCAGATCCATCATACTTCGGTGCCATACCATATCTTTCTCTTACTTTGAAGTGTGTAATGTCTCTCATAGGATCTGTGAATTCGTCTGTTACAGGCCTTTCTGCAGTGATAAGGTATCCAAGGTTTTCACTATCAAGCACTATGATATCTGTTGCTTTATCCGACTTATCAAATGGAACTGCAGGAGAAAGTATTAATCTCAATGGCTTGCCTATAATCCCAGTTGGTACTTCGAATGACGTGATGTTTTCACCATTCAATGGTTTTACTTTACCAAGCGTCTTGTAGAGTTCTGGTTGTCCGCCAGATACTTGTGGCCATGTGAATAATGAACCTTTATCGCCAAGCGATGCCCAGAAGAATGATCTCATTGTTCCATTCATTGCGAAGATTGGATATGCAAGTGGGTGCATAATAATCGTATCCATATTGAATCCATTTTCCATGAATTCGAGTGCTACTTCAAGTATATCGTTGAGAGAAAGCCCGCCGTTTGAATTTCCGTCTATTCCTACGCCTTTGAATGTACTCTTAATTGTCTTTGCAGATTCGTAGAACATCTTAACTGCTTTTCTTTCCTTCCATCTTGCAAGTGCCTTCATAGCTTCGTTAATTGCTGCGTTGAAGATATCGAATCTGGAATATTTAATTGCTTCTTCAGTTATATTTACTGCTATACCAGACTTACCAATTGTGACTGTTGCAACTGTACCGCCAGTCATTTTCAAGTTAAGTTCAGGATATTCTCCAGACTCTCCAACATCCAAGCTTTGTCCAAATGCACCAGTGAATTGCGGAACTTGAATTGTTAGACTTGGACCTGGGTCGACCATAATTTCTTCAAGTAATGGTGTAATTACTAGCGAATTGTCATATACTTCTCCGGCAATGCTTGTTATGACTCTTGGGAAGAAGTACGAAAATTCTGGTGATGTGATTAAGTCTTTAAGGTTGTACTTCTTGTTAGATGAATCACTAAGCTTACCGTTGTTTCTTATAAGCCTTTTGTATAGCTATACCTTAGCATCTTCCTCAGTGAGTTTCTTCAATGCTTCAACAACATTTGAATCGCCGAGCATCAATTCATTGAATTTCTCATTAACGATATCAGACACATAATCTTTAAATTCCATATCTATTTCACCTCTCGCTCTTATTAGAATTCCAACTGTATTAAGAGTCCCTTTTTGGTCGTTTCATCTATACCATCGGTAACTCCGCCGTTTTGCTTGCCAGGTAATCCTGATGCAAATTCTGAAGGCCAGTACTCTACATTTTCAAGCCCGCCAGTGAACATTGGCTCTTTTGCTAAGTCGATGACTTTAACAAGTCTACCAACATGATACTTAAGCGTATCTTTAAGTGCTTTTACTGCTGCGGTGAATGCACTTGCAGTATCTACATCATTTAAATCGAGTGTAGGTACTACTACATCAAATGGAACAGGGAATCCATCTGCATCCAATACTAGCATGTCGCCTGCTTCGTATGCTACGTTGTCATTATGTGCTTGGTCTACTGGCAATACCATTCTGTCTGCCAATATGGTCATTGGGTCTTGTACTTGATACCAAGGATCTTTGCCCATATCCCATTGATAAACATCGAACATAGTCATACCAATAGGTTTGCCTATCTTAATATCGGAAGCACTTGTTGTTCCAATCTTTGCTGTAGACGGTTTTGGTGCAGTTACTGCAGCTTTTGTGTTTGAATACGAGTCTACATCGATTACTCCAAATTCGACATCGTACTGTCCATATTCTAGTGTTTTTTCACCTACGAATGCTGGAACTACAAATCCATTGGAATCGAGTGTTACAAATGTACCTTTCTTGATAACCTTTGCTGCATTGAGGTTTCTATCAACCTCTACTACTGGTAAATATGGTGCCGGTCTTAAATCCAGTCCTCCACCGAATCTAATTCCGTCAGAATACTCACGCATCTTTTCGTGTTTAATAACAGGATACATTGGAAAGTTTGGAACGTTCATCTTAGCCATGCTAATGCCCTCCTTCAATCAAATATCATTTTTTAATTCCTAATAACATATCTATTATATCACTAGGATCATACATATTTATTTCTGCTGGATTCTACTCTTTCTGTAAATTAACATTGCTGTTAGTTATTTGTTGAGTTTCTGCTGGCTATTCTGCTGGCTTCTCTGGCTCTACCTACTATGGTTGTTCATCGCTGCATGATTCGCATTTAGAGTCTTCAGATTCCTCTTCACGTTTTAACATCATATCGACTAGGCTTCTATACTCTGTTTCTAATGCCTTCAGTGTATCAAGAGAGTATGTTGATAGCGATAGCTTGATATTATGAATCTCATCATCCTAATCGATACCAAGTGCTATAGCTTTAAGCCCGGCTACCCTTTCTGCATAGTCATCCTTCAGAAAGTCTAATAGTTGTTTATGCTCGTCAGATAACTTCTGATATGCATCTTTTATCTGACTCAGTTCTGCGTCTTTTGCTTGCAGCTAATCCTTTAGTTGTTTCATTTCGTCATCCATATTACTTACCTCCTCGTTATTATTATCTACGAATTCAACACGTGAATTAACATCTTCTGATTGAAACAATTCGCTCTTTACTTCTTGCAGAGCCTCACTCATGCTAACAAGCTCCAACTTAGCTATTCCAGCATGCTAATCAGCGGGGTCATTAACGAAACTAATTTCTTTGTACTCTATGTTTATTGGCACATCGTACTATGTAACTCCATCATATACTTCACCAGTTTGATGTTCGCATACATCGAAGTCATTATCTGGATTCATTAATGCTGTCATGAAATCCATCTTTGGCTTTTTGCAGATATTACATATCAATTGGTCTGTAGAGAATCCAACGCTAACAGTAGTATAAGTGCCGGACAATATCTTTTGTATCTACTCTTGATCTGTAATATATGCTTTAATAAGTACGCCGCCAGTTGCACCATCAGGCAACTTAACGCTTCTGCCGACTAGTTGTTTAACTTGCGTTTGCCAATTTAATTGGTCTATGTATACCTAGTCTGTAACTCTACCAATCTAATCGGTTAAAGAGTCGTGATGTCTTAGAACTGGCTTTTGGTATGGAGTAGTCCAAGTCGTAATAGCTTTCTTTACTTCATCTTGCATATACAACCGCATATTAATTGGGACATCACTATGCGTGGCTACAATCCATAATCTTAGCTATTCTGGGTTTTGTGCATCTTTTAAAGTCTTGTCATAACTTAATTTTGTTTTTATATAGTACATGCTATCAGCTCCTCTCAACATATATGAATTAACAACATTATACGTTGTTAGTGTGTTGGTTTTGTGGATTTATAAGGTTCTCAGTTTCCTACTGATTATCAGGCATTGATAAGTCTTTCTGTAATTCAATTACCGGCATTTTAACGCGGTATATGTACATATCTTTCTCGTCCACATTAGAGTCTAGTCCAAGCATTGTTCTAACTTCCTTAAATGGTATAACACTATGTTCATATAAGAATGTAGCATGATTTTGCTACTTTATCATTGCATCCATTGATGGATCGTTAAGAACTAACTTAGGCATCTAATTACCAAGCTATTTAGGATTAAAGCCTGAATCTATCACCAAATGTTCTAATACTTCATGTTGGAATTGCTAAGCAAACAATTTTTGAAAGTCCTTTGCTTTTAACATAGCGAAGTCAGTTGATACGTCGGCGGTTGCTCTATTTGCCTATCCAGCCTCACCCATCATTATTGATGACATACCTAACTATCCATATGCTCTATGTCTTATTTTATCGTAGAAAACAAGAATGTCTTGCAACACATTATTAGATTTCATTTCAACAGAATGATTATGCGGTGCTACAATTATGCTATATGGCTCGCTATATTCTATATTTTCTTTGACCTACTCTACTTCAGCTTGTGACCTTGCGGGGTATTTGTCATTACCTACATTATATATCTAATACATTATTTTACCTGTCTCTATTAATTCTTCTATTGTACGTTCTATCTTTCTAAGTATTAGCAAATCGTCTATCTACTCAAAATAGAATGGCCTGCCAAATCCAGTGATAATATCCTCATCATATTTGAAGTGTGCAATATCATACTTACTAAATCTGCGATTAGGTTGAGTTTGATTTGAGAATAAGAAATTAATTTCAGGGTCGGCCATTAGGAAGTTATAGTTCATTTGAATAATACTTAAATCCTGTGTGTAACTTGTTATCTCTCCTACAGTATTTCTCTGTATACCCATAGTAATTGGATGTGTAATGAACATACCAGATATAGGGTCTAGTTGTTTACTGTTATACACATAAGGCTTACCACTGACAAGCTACTAATTACGTGCAAATGCGATAGTCTAATTCCCAAACGCTATGAAATGTTTGAGCTAGTTTCTAATTAGCTCATACATAGTTGTGTTAGAATTAAACTCAATTTCAGCAATTCGGCGGTCAATCTACTTCTGAACCTAATGATCGCTACTAGTTATCTTGAACCCATTATTAACACACAGCTCTGCATACATAGATACCTATTGCTTTATAATACTATCAGATCTATAAAGCTTGTACTAATTAATTAGCCCCGTGTTAACCTCGAACTAATTGCCCGGCGTTTGTATACCACGCACAGCACGAGTCTTTTGCTTTTGAGAGCTAGGCGAAGCCTAGTCTGCTTTTATCTCTTCCTTACTACGAAATCGGTCGAATAATCCCATTATGATTCCTCCAATCAGAGGTTAAGTATTTTCTACATAAAATCTATCATAGTTTTAATTATTGTATTAAGCGGCTAATCTAACTTATCAATCGCCTTTAATTCTTCTTCTGTTGGTGTAAGACTCTTAATATCTGAAGTGCTTATACATTTAGTAAGAAGCTCTAAGTTTTCTGTCTTAAGTAAGTTCTTTAATAAGTCTAGCTACTACATCATAACATTTGTAACGTCATCTGCAGTATCAACTAAGTGAAGATTAATAGACTCGCCTTTAATTGCTATATCGTACTAGTTTGTTTGAATATCCTATAGCATTCTGAACAATAAAGTGTAAATAGATTTCATTATATAATCAGCTAGCATATTAAGCACAGGTACATATGACACCGGGTCAAGCCATATCAATATTTGGTATACTTGCTCAAATATATTTCCGCACTTCTACTCAGCTGTCCCTGGCTTTGCAAATCCCTATATGTAATTGCTGAGCTAATCCTACGCAGCTTGCATATATAGACACTTTTTTATTTCAGCCGGCGTGCTAGTCTTCTCATCGTATTGATATTTAGAATATATATAAGGCGATAAATTATTCCACATATCTTTATCAAATTCATATGTCTTTGATATTAGCTATGTGAGATACTACATATATGTCTATACAACCTAGTTAAGTACTGTATCAAGAATAGTACTAATAGATTGAGTAGATTTGTCTGACTGGTTCTAATAAGTTCTTTCCATATTGGCAATCTAATTGTTTAAGTTAGTGCCGATGTTCTACCAATTACCAGTAAACGCATCGCTAAACACAGTAAAGAACGTTTGGAATGTTTGATATACATACGATACTTCGCTGGTGTTTACAAATCCAAACTAATTTAATATGCTTTGAGCTAGCTTATTTACGTCTTTATCATTGAACTAGTTGTACGTGGCATCCTACATCTAACTGTTTATATCCTGCTATTTAATTATATCACTAGAGAAATTTATATTTACTTTATTCTAATCCTATGCAGAGTATAATGTCTCTAATACGTTTACGATTTGCTTATATACATTTTCGCTATTCATTGTAAATAAACTGTTTACTAAATTCCCGCCGATATTAGATACTTGCTACATTATTACCTACTATGGGCTTTTAGATTGTTTGTACTATGCGTCAAATTGCTCGTTGTTGAAATACTTTACGAACATATATCTATACATATCCATATTCTTGTGAGTTAATAGCAAGCTATCTATAAAGATGTTTTGCTTATTCCCGTTATATGCCGCCTGCTATTGCTTATTTACGTCGTTAACGAACTTTTCTATATTCTCTTTTATATATTTATTCTACACATCTATAAGTATCGAAAGCTAACTCATCATCATCATTGTCATAAACGTGTCCAAGACATCTAAGAACGAGTTCGGTTGTAACTTAGATATGTTCTTCATTACCTGATCGCTTATGCTGTACAGATACGATGTTGATGACACGAAGCTGTCTATTGGTCTTAGTATTGACTTTAAGTCAGACATCTATTGATTGATAGTCTTTTTCAAATCATCAACATTCTAATCTAGCTTTAAGTTTTTAACAGACTCTGTTAGATTATTCATGTCTTTATTTATAAAACTAATGAATTGTTGATATACAACTTCATTAGGTGCCGGGACTAATTTGTCACCTTGATTGTAGTAATATACTTCTGCACTGTGATTAAAGTACGTATCTATTAAATACCACACAAACGTTACATACTTTATAGTACAACAGAACTAGCCAGACTTTAATAGCTATTCTTTTATAGTGTCAATATCCTTTGAATATTTAGCTATCTCATCTGAAATCATGTTTGACACATCACTTACGCCAGTTTTATTCTCGTTTGTATACATTGCTTCTATTGCTTTAGAAATTTCAGCAACAGCCTGAGCGGAGTCTTGTTCTTGCTTGACTTCCTACTGGCTCTCGCCTTTAGCGTTATTGTTTAGTTGTGTAAGATGTTTATCTTGTTTCTATATGTTTTCCTATTGATACTAGAGTGATATTGGTCTTATTGACTATTCTGGTAAGTTGACTACATGAGATAGTATAGAGCCGGCTGCAGATCTCTAATCAGGATATCCTGCCTATACGTATGGATCAGCCAATGAAGTAGGCAATTCATTCACAACCTAGTACGGTGGTTTAGATACTAATAGCTATTTGGCACTTGTTGTGTGTTTCTATATGCTTATACATTCTTCAATATTTTTTGCCATATTCTCGCCTCAAATCACGTTGCCAAGTTGTTTGCGAATCTAATCTTTAGAATAGATTGAACTGCCAAATTGATCGTATCCTAATGCAAGTACCTATAGCATCCTTGCCTGTGTTGCAGATAACTTACCACTGCCAGATATCTAGTTTAGTTTATTATCTATGAAATATTGTCCACCTATTGTAGTGCCCAACGTCTTAGACTAATCGAATTTCATAAATGAGCACATGCTCTTATACTCTTCAGTCTATACGTACTATAGCAAATCCTCCCACCAAGTGAATACAGGAATCCACTTAAATGGATACCATTCAAAGTGAACAGGCCAAATATTAATTTTAAAACCTATATCTCTTATTGAACCTAGAACAAAATTAAGCACTTCTTCTATTGGTTTTACTATGTATTTAAGTAAGCCCTGCGTTATATCAACTGACTAATTGAAATTCAGTACGAGCATCCAGAATAATATTGTTTTCCAATCAACATTTATCTAGCAATCGAATTTAGGAGTTTCTACTTGTGGGATATTTGCAAGCTATTGCCCAGCTGACTATTCCTATATCTGTATCTATTTATACCCGTCCTATACACTTTGCCTAGTCTGGTTGATTATTTGTTGGTCATTGATAGTAGCAACAGTGGCATTTACATAATCGTTCATTTGATCATAGAAATCGTCAAATGGGCCGTCATACTCAATGTACTAATTTATTACATCCTACGTACTTATTTCAGGATTCATGTCCTATACTTCAAGATCGATATCGGTAACAAGCAATACTCCATCTTTTGTTTCAACAAACGCCTACGTGCCATCATTGCTAGGATACTACTACCCGCCTTGTGTATACACTGGTGTAGGAGAAAAGCCAGCTAGTATCTACTCTGCTGGCGGCTTTGCACTTCTGTATATTTCAGTCTACTATATTACGTCTTTTACTTTAATTGAGTTATCAGTGTCTTCATCATTCATCTATTTCCTAAGCTACTTTATTTGACTCTATAAGTTAGCATCCTATATCTACTATGTTATCGGGTCGTTTATGTGCTCTGAAATATAATTGCTAACAAGTCTTTGCTATGTTTTTATATCCTATCTAGCCTTTACAATAGTCTCGCTATCAGGCTGTTCAATCTATTTTTTAATTTCGACATGATCGCTTATTGATTGCTATTTCTCTTTTGACTTTGAAATAAACCGCACGTCATCGCCTCCTGTATAGTTGACTTATTAACTACTAATGATTAGATACGCCACGCTCTTTCCTTATCTAGCCACTAGTATGTCCAGAACGTATAAACTAATCTCTACTCTATGTTATAACGTTTGTTACAGGTTGTATGCCTGTATTATCTAACTCATCTTTTATAAGATACATGCCATACAGCTACATCATCATCTATTCTAAAGTATGCACATATCCCTTTGAGTACCTAGGAGTGCCGTTGTCGCCTATGCTCTCTATCTGATACTCACGCATTTGACCTATAAGACCAATCTTAGTATCTTCGCTTCTTGGGAGGATAAGCCTGCCATTTTCTATAAACCTCTTCTAATTCTGAACTAGGAATTGCTTCTACGATACTTTCTAATACGAGCCAAGAATCTAATCGAATACATCTATATTGCTGCCAAACGGCATCGTTTCAAGCTACATTAAGAAGTCGTCGTTGCCAGACTCAACGCCCCAATGTTTAAGCTATTGTATTTGAGTTAATCCAAATCCTTCATCCATAACTATCTTGCGTGGCTTATAATACTCGTACAATTCTATTATCTTGTTAATCTATACAATTTGAGTGAACTCAGATGATGGGACTATTACTACATTAGACACTCTATATTTTGAATGGAACTATTCGTATCTTATTATCTATATATGCACGCCCTACATAGATTCGTTCCAGTCAACGCCAAATGTATAGATGCCGGGCGGTGGTGGCATCTGGTCAAATTGATAATCTTCCAATGCTTTATCTATATGCTAATGTGGAAATACACCTGCTTCTTCTATAGTGAATAGAGCCAGCACTTCACGCTCATATTGCTCTTTGCTCATATTCCTTTTGAATTCCTAGTCTGTATCCTAATCGTATATTTCTACATCTTGGTACGTCTTATGCAACTCCTTGTAAACAGGGTCATTACACCACTGATAGAACTAACTACGATAGCCAGACGGGGTGGATGACTATATCAATTGTGTATCAGTGCTAGTTGCTATGATAGGATATATAGCAGCAAACTAATCTTCGGATATGAAATCCATTTCATCCAATACCATTAAGTCTGCAGATTGCGATCGTGCACTAGTACCTTCATCGTCACCAGTTGTTATACCACGTATCGTAGAGCCGTTTGTGAGAGAGAATTCCATAGGATTCTTTTTATACATAGTGCCATTTCTTGGTCCGTTCTTTATAACAGACTGAGATAGCACATCAGATTCTCTAATCATAGAATTCATCTTATCAAACAATTCACGCACATGCACTTCTCTAGGTGCAATTACTCTGACGTCCATATTCTAGTTAGAGAACTAGAACCATAGCATATACATCTACATAGCGTGCGACTTACCAGATCGGCGCTATATTCTTAATACCTTTCTCTACTACGTGCACTATATTATTTCCTTCTGGAATTCTCTAGGTTGCACGCCGATAAGATATTTAGCAAAATAGTATGCACTAAGTTTAGATAGTGCAACTAATTCTTCTGGCTTTGTTGGAGTTACATCAAGCATGCCAGCTCTGATAGGAGTACACTTTACGCCCCACTATAAGTGCTTTTTAAGTGTATGATTTATTACACAGTTAACGCATATCGGATCTGGCTAGTAATCTGTTTTTAATATCATCTTTGCATATTCCTGCTATCTGTCATATGACTGAAAATATTCTCTCCACACCATTAAAAACACCTCTCTGATTGTTAATTAACTGCTTGATTAGGAGGGATGTATATGTTACCAGATAAAGTGAGAAATATTTCATAGCACCTGCCAGAACGAGTTTAGTAGAGGATAGGAAAAGATGTACTTGCGTAGATAGAAGAATAGAGCGAATACGATCGTGGCCAGCTTTAGACATTGGCACAATTTTGTAAAGGGAAAGACAATTGTTAGTATGGATCTGAATGTCCGATCAAAGATCCTGCTGTTGGGCAACGCTGCTAGCTTGAATTATACTACTCAGAGAAATGGTTTAACGATTATGTAGAGTCATACAATGTAGAACCATCTGACAGAAAATTGCAGTAGCTCATAGTCTCTTTGGTTTAGGTAGATATTCAACTAATGAGATAGCAGTAGATAATCTAGCATGACGGATTTGAGCAGTATATAGTTACAGAAACTGAAGCTGGCGACAGGAAGTTTGATAAGAAGTTGCATAACGTTTTAACATTAGTCAATCAACTTGAAGATCGTAGAACTAAGATAATGAAACAGTTATCCGAGTTTGTTCAATTTAAGCAAACACAAGATGTAATAGGTGACATAGCACAATTACTTTCGTACAAAGACAAATAAAAAGAGCCCCGTCATCTTATCTCTTCCCATGTCTTGTTGTATAGATCTATATCCTTACCTACGTAGTCTATGATCTCGCAATTGGCCAAATCTTCAATCTCATATATGTTCTCAACCTTTTTGTACTCTTGCGCTCCATTTAC
>Ga0209204_1002450_pt1 | contig 15161 bp, 9 predicted proteins | sample AD_JPNMR2_MetaG_FD_184425 | JGI IMG/M metagenome (GOLD analysis project Ga0209204, IMG submission 184425) | Active sludge microbial communities of municipal wastewater-treating anaerobic digesters from Japan - AD_JPNMR2_MetaG (SPAdes) (version 2) | ecosystem: Engineered > Bioreactor > Anaerobic >...
CCTTTGACGTAGTACCCCTGGAGTGACGCAAAGAGAATAACCACAGGCAGAATCCCAACTGTAAGGCCTGCCAGTATCAGATGGGCATTTCGGTTAGGGTCAAAAGACATAGACAGCATCTTCAACCCCACCGTCAGAGTGGTCAGTTCAGGAGCGGATGTTGAGATTATCAACGGCCAGAAAAGGTTGTTCCAGTGAGTAATGAATGTGAAGATCCCAACTGTCGCAAGGGCCGGCTTGGTCAGCGGCAGAATAATCCGGAAAAACAGGTATGCCTCTGAAGCGCCGTCAATGCGGGCAGCATCAAGGAGGTCATCAGGTATGCCTATCATAAACTGACGCATTAGGAAGATCCCCCAGCCGCTCACTGCAAAGGGCAGAATCAGTGAGAGATGAGAGTGCAAAAGCCCGAAACCTCCTACACCCAGCCAATTGTTGCCACCTGCAAAGGGAACGCGCTTCATCATGTAATAAACAGGTATCACAAATATAAATGCAGGGAGCATCATCGTGGCAAGGATGCCCTGAAACACCAAATCGCGCCCCTTGAACTTATACTTGGCAAGTGCGAATCCCGCCATTGCGCTGGTGATCATAACTGACAATGTTATCCCACCTGCAGTTACAAAGCTATTGAAGTAGAATCTGAGAAGAGGCACTTCGCGGAAGACGGCAATGAAGTTCTGCCACTGCGGCACCTCTGGAATCCAGATAGGCGGAACCTTTACAAGCTCGGCTCTGGTCTTCAACGCAGACGACACTAACCAGGCAAACGGCAGCAACATAGTCAGGCCCAGGAGCACCAAGATTACGGTCTCAACAGGACGGGCGCTGCCAAGTTCTGCTGAGGTATAGAATCTTCCTTTGCCTGTTCGTTTGGCATCTACATGAGCCTTCACTGACATAATCCCACCTCATCTCTGCAGACAGACACTCTTTTGAAAATACACCTTCTAATAAGACACAACCCCGCCTCTCCTGAACATACGAAGCAAGATAAGGGACAGGGCCATAATTATTATCAAAAGAACATACGCCATGGCACAGGCGCGTCCCATGTACATATACTCAAATGCAGTCTGATACATATAAAGGACCATTGTCATGGTGCTGTTGATAGGCCCACCTGCTCTTCCCAGGGTGGGGGCAGTCATCGCCACGATAAAGTCGAATACCTGCCAAGACGAGATCATGCCTGTCACAACCACAAACAAGATGGCAGGTTTCAAAAGAGGCAGCGTAATCTTGGAGAAACGCACCCATCCTGAAGCCCCGTCAACTGCAGCAGCCTCGTAGTAGGATGTGGGGATATCTTTCAACCCCGCGTAAAGGATCAGCATATTTGCACCGATATTCGCCCAGATTGCAGTGATAATTATCGAAAGAAGCGCTGTCTTCGGATTGTTTAGCCAGTCAAGGGACTTAAACCCGAAAAGATTAAGAATCGTATTGATCAAGCCGTAGTTCGGACGGTAAAGATACATCCACACCATACCGATGGCGACCGGAGTCGTGATCGTAGGAAGGAAGAAAATCAGCCGCCAGATGCTGCTTCTTTTTTGCCTGTAAACAAGGACTGCGAGAAAGATAGAAAGCACCACACTGATGGGAACCACGCTCATAGCGTATATAAAGGTATTGCCCAGCGCTTTAAGAAACACCTTGTCTTTGGTAAATATGTAGGAATAATTGCTCCAGCCGACATACTTCGCATCAAGCGGCGAAGTCAGCATGTTCCATTCGTGAAGACTCAAGTATAAAGAGCTGAGCACGGGAAATATCAAGAATATGGCGTAAAAGAGAAGAGCCGGCGTAAGAAACAACCATGCACTGCGCGCCCTTTTATTCACTGGCAACACCTCGCCGGAATGGACCTTGCGTTCTTTGGCTCGGTGGTTTAGTGGGGACGAGGATAAAAGGTTCGAACGGGGTGACTAACCGTAACAATACCTCAACCCATCGTCCCCACAACCCTAATCCCTCTACTTAAAGAGCTTACAACCTAATCTCGCTATCCCAACAATCTCCATCTCAAGCTCATTGCCTTTTTCGAGTTGCCTTATCAGTTGCCCTTTTTGGCTACTGATATTAATAGTACCTGGCAAGTATTTCATCGATTTGCCTTGCAGCATCGTCAAGTGCTGTCTTGGCATCTTTCGTGCCATACCATGCAGCCATAATCTCATCCATCAAGATCGTCTTGATCTCAGCACCTTGGGCTATGTTGGGTTCGGCACGGGAATACTCCAGCTCAACAATGTAAGGGGCTGTATACTGGTCGTTCAACTCTTTTGGATGGTTCTCAATATCGATCTTCCTGCTGGGTATCGCGCCTACCCGCTGTGCGAGATAGTCCCCCATGCGGGTTGTCTGGTTCGGACCGTGGACCTGGGCAGTCATCCACATCCAGAAGTCCCAGGCCTCTTCCTTATACTTGCTGTTCTTGCCGACGCCTGCAAACCAAGTATAGAGAGATGTTACCCGCTCTTTCATGACAGGGATAGGTGCAACCCCTACGTCCTCATACCGATCGCCCATTGTGGTTATGAGGTTGTTCTCATTCCACGGCGCCATTACCATCATAGCCACCGTGCCGTTGGGGAAGTCCCATACGCTGCCGTTTACGTCTGTGCCTTTCTCGCTGAACAGCCTAAGCTGCGCCTCAAGGGCTTCGACTCCTTCCGGACTGTTGACAAGGCACTTCTTGAAGTCAGGACTCAGGAACTCTCCGCCGTTAGACCACAGCATGGCAAGGAAAGGATGGACAACCGCGGAATCCCATCCTGCCAGGAAGGTAAACCCGTATTGCGAGATATTGCCTTTATCATCGAATTTAGTGAGGTTCTTTGCCATCTCGACGAGCTCATCCCAGGTCTTAGGAGGTTCGGTGTAGCCGCCCTCCGCAAGGAGCCTCTTGTTGTAGACAAGCATGTAGTTGTCAATCTCTGTGGGAATACCCCAGATGTCCCCGTCAATTGTTACGCCGCTTACTGCCACAGGGACGTAGTTCTTCATTACGTCTTCTTTTACTTCCGCCGGCGGTTCGTCAAGAATGCCTGACCTGACCAGCTCAACGCCCCATAGTGAGTAAACATGGTAAAGATCGGCACCGCGCCCTGAGACCTCTGCTATCTGAATCTTTTTTAGATAGTCTTCGAAGGGAGTGACTTCTTTTACAATTTCAATATGCGGATTCAACTGCTCATACAACCTGAGGTAGTCGTCTAAGCCTTCGCGGTTGAAGTCAGTGTGAATGGAGAGTATCAGCTTGATCTTTTCCTGCGATGAAACAGAAGATATAGACAACGCCATCAGGAGAACCAACACGATAGAAACAACCATCAATCTTTTCATACCTGAGTCCTCCTATCCGTTTTTTCTCTACGGAACACATGCCGGGTTGACGTCGACTACATTAAGTTGCTTGCGTTCCCACCCCCTGCCGGCAACGTTTTCCTGTCAGACTCCTTTAAGCTCCACGTCAAGAGTGTACCTGTCTGCGCGTAGGAGCGACTCTGCGTATTCTATCGGGGTGCCGTCTTCCAGGTAGGCATACCGCCTCACCGAAAACGCAGGTGAGCCATCCATCACACCTAAGATCCGGGCATCTTTGCCTCTGACAACAACGGCTTTGTATGATTCACGTCCTGTGGCCGGCACTAGATTAAACTCGGTCTTCAGGAGTTTATAGAGGGAATCTGTAAGCTGGTCCCGTCTGTTGGCTAGTTCCGGACACAGGTCATACGGAACGTGAGATGATTGTATTGCCATGACTTCGTCATCTGCCAGCCGAAGCCTGACGATCTGTATGACCTTCTCATTCTCGGGGACCTCGAGTGCTTGGGCTACCACGCCTTGCGCAGGAATTACTCGAAACTCCAGGATCCGGCTTGTAGGCACAAAACCTTTTTCCAGCATTTCATCGTGGAAACTGATGAGTTCGCTGAGTTTGCGGTTTACCCGCGGTTTGCTGACAAATGTACCTTTACCCTGCTGGCGGTAGAGATAGCCGTCCACCACCAGCTTCTGAATGGCCTGTTTGACTGTGATGCGGCTGACATTAAACCTCTTGCCGAGTTCTGCCTCGCTGGGGATCTGGCTACCAGGAAGATACGTGCCGTTTTCGATTTCTTCTTTCAGCACGTCATATATCTGGTAATATAGGGGGACCCTCCCGTCTCTTGAAAGGGGCACTGTCTTCAACCTCCTACACTACCCTCCTGTAAACACCTTGATTAGGTGTATGAATAAGCCGACTGAACACATAATGTCATGTTGATATATCAACCTATCAACTTGTTTATTCGCCCCGAGGATAGAAATTCCTCCTTTGCGTCCAATATTATTATTAGGAAGTTTTAGGAAGGAGTTCCTATATTTTCCTAGAATATTACAGTAAACTAGGTGGGATGTCACATTGGCATTGGAGCACAGGCAGAGATCATCAGAATACAATACAGAGCCTTTTGCCGGAATAATCGGGACTCATCCGAGGATAGTAAGGGCGCGCAAGATAGCAGAAAGAGTCGCAAGAGGCGACTCCAATGTCCTCCTTTACGGCGAAACAGGCACAGGAAAGGAGATCTTTGCAAGGGCAATACATGACGCAAGCCCAAGAGCTAAAGGCCCTTTTATCCCAATAAATTGCGCAGCTATACCTGAAGCCCTGATGGAATCGGAGCTTTTCGGATATGAGCCCGGCTCCTTTACCGGGGCTCTAAGCACAGGCAAAGTCGGGAGGTTCGAAGCAGCGGCAAGAGGCACGATCTTCTTAGATGAGATCTGCGATATGCCCCCAATGCTTCAGGCAAAACTCCTAAGGGTTCTACAAGAGCGAAAAGTCCAGCGTATCGGAGGCACGAGGCAAATCTCCATTGACGTACGGTTCATAACCGCTACTAACCAGGACCTTGAAGAACTGGTTGAAGAGGGGCTGTTCAGGGCGGACCTATACTACCGGCTCAATGTCGTCACCATCCACTTGCCTCCCTTACGCGAAAGGCTCTCAGATGTTGAGCTGCTTGTAAACCACTTCATTCCCCTGCTCAATCTTCGCTGTAACGCCTCTGTGACGAGAATTCACCCTGAAGTGATTCGAGTGTTCCGGAAGTATCACTGGCCAGGCAATGTGCGAGAATTGCAGAATGCACTGGAACACGCCTTGAATTTCTCAGATGGCAACGAGCTTCGCGCAGAACACCTGCCTCCCCGTATCCTCGATGCTGTTCAGGCCCAGTCTGATAAAAACCGGGATTCGGAGCCGGCTGAACCTAAGTTCGATCTTACAGATGCAGTCCTCGGCGCAGAAAAAAGCATGCTGCTGCATGCACTTGAGAGGTGCAAAAACAACCGGACAAAGACCGCAAAATACCTGGGAATCGCACGGTCCACATTGTATGAGAAGCTGGAAAAACACGGTATATACTGTGAAGAGCCTGAACCTAGATCCCAGTTGCGAAGCCTAAGCCCAGCCGGACGTAGACAGAGCTTCCAACGGAGCAGGCGGCGGATGAGGCGCCTGATGTAGCTCCTTGGCGAGACTTCGTCCACTTATAACCCAAGGCAAACCGCACGTTCTCCCTGAAAGAGATCCCCACTTCCACCGCAGACTCGGTCTTTCTTTGCTTCTCCACATCGACGAAGTAGAATGAAGACTCGTACGCCACATCAACCGGATACTTGCAGCTGAGACCCAAACCGTCCAAGTCCAACTTACGGGTGATGCGAAAAGCCGCAAGCGCCGTCTCTGCGTGCACACCGGCACCTGTTCCTGCGTTGTTCCCGGGTACCTGTCTTACACTTCTCTTAGTCACCTGCCCTGTGTCTTCCTTGGATAGCTGCCTAGTCGCATTCTCAAGTACTTGCTCAGCATCTCGCTTAGATAGTTGCCTGGTGCCACTCTGAGATACTTGCCCATTGCTGATCTTAGATACTGGGTCCGTGCTGTTGGTAGATACCCGCCCGGAGCCGCTTTCATACACTTGCTTATATATGTACCTTACAGATAGGTCAGTTAAGGGATCTACTGCAAAAGCAAGCCCTACCTCGCCTGTCAAGACCCGATAGGACTTCCCGTACGATCCACTGTAAGCTTCCTTTCCGGTGAAGACTCCGTTTCCATTGAAAACTTCCTTTTCATCGAAGCCCCCTCTTCCGTCAAAGACTCTTCCTCCATTAAAGGCTCCTCTTTCGTCGAAGACATCCGTTCCGATACAGCCCGTTTTTCCGCCTAAGCCTTCCCGTCCGCCGGATACTTCCTTTGCCTTTACCGCGCCAAAAGCCATTAGCCTGTCGCTGTACACAGGCCTCCAGGTAAAACTGAGTTCATATCCTAGGGAAGTCGACTCGTTCAGAGTCTCTTTCTTATCCCAGCTACCGTTAACCTTGAGTCCCGGGATCGGGTTAGCATCCACATTGAGAGCAAGCTTTGACTCTTCTCGTTTTGTCCCGGCCTCATAGTTCAAGGCAGCATCCAATCGTGGAGACGGCCTGTACGCGCAACGAAAAGAAAGTGTAGTACCGCCTAATGATGATATACTTGCCCGCGCACCGGCAGCGAAGTGCGGAGATGCTGTCCAACTGACTCCAATACCGAGCTTTCCAGACAGCCTGCTTGCAGGACCCAACAAGTCAGCGTTTTCGGATTCGAAAACCAGCCCACCCTTAAGCGAAATCGATACATCCTTGCTTATCTCGGTTTCCGCTTCAGCTTCCAACCTTCGGTATCCTATAGGTGGAACGGTGCTGCGATGGTCCCATGTTTCACCCCACCTGATGCCAACGGTTTCGGAGATTCCCTCTGATGCTTTCACTCTTACCTTTACGCCAAGCCCTCCCCTGGCGTCGCCGGTGGAAGACCCGGCGATCTCAGAGTGCGCACTGAAGCCGTCGTCTCCCTGATATTCGCCGCGGATGTAGTAGACGTCGACAGCATCCTGATTATCCCGGTGTCTCACAAGTCCTCCACCCAGTGTCAACCTGGGTGATACCTGTGTCTCAAATACCCCGCCCAGGATGCGATTTGATGTAGTAAAAGGAGTAGAATCAAAGTAAGTAGCCTTAAAGTCGTCTTTTCCATAACGGATTATTACTCCGGGTAAAACTCTATTACATGGAGCAAGTTCAGATTTGATAAAGTCAGTCCGAAACGTACGGTAAGATGCCTCCCAAACATCCCCCTTCAGGCTGATGTACAGTGGACCGGCATACGGCAGGGCTCCAACTACCTTACTTCTGTCTCCATAGTCTGGGCTGAACACTTCGGAATCCTTACGCCCGCTGTCAGAGGGTTCAAGATCCTCGATGCCTCCTCTGGCCAGGTCAAGACCGCACGTTAGAGTGTGATGCTCATCGATTTGGGTTGACATGAAGAAAGCCAGGTTCCCGGAAACATCAACCTGGGAGGAGCTGTTTCCTGATCCTGACTTGCTATCCTTTAGCGACATACCCGAGGGCGCAGATAATGATAGAGTCCCTTCCCCCACCGCTACCATCACCATAGACCGTTGATTAATCCTCTCCCAGGGAGCGTGGGTTTCGGGCATAACACAAACGGCGTGAGAGTCCTTGGGAGTCTCGGTTATATCAGATGCAGGTTCACATTGCGTAACAGGAAAGTCTAGCCGCACAATGGAGTACGGCGCTACATACACAAGCTGTGTTCGTTCTTCACAGCAGCAGCCTTCAGGCAAGCTGTCTACGGAAAGGACGAGCATGTGAAACCCGGGGCGGACGCCCTTTATTGAGTACATTCCTGAGTAATCCGTAGAAATCACAGTCCCGTCTTCTGTAATAATCCGTGCGTCGCATAAAAAGTGTTCATCTGGGTCCACTTCTCCATCGTTATCCATATCAAAGAACACCTTGCCGAATACTAGCCCGTCCTCTCTAAACACGCCCTTTGAGACAAAGAGAGTCGCTTCTGAAGTGGGAGTTCTCACTGATCCGAGCCCGGTCTCTCCGGTAGCATAAGCCTTGTTCCTCGCGAACTCCTCTTCACAAAACCCGACTGCCGCTTTGAAAGAGACTGTTGCCGTCTTGTGAGGGCCAAGGGTGTCGATTGTCCAAACTGCACAGGCAGGAGTGTTTTCTTCGTACGTGAGTTCCGTCTCGATCCCGGAAACTACTGTAGTCCCGGGGATAACGGTGATTCCCGCAGGCAAAAGGTCATACACCTTTACGTTGTTTACCTCTATATCTAGTAGGTTTTCTAGTGACAACGTGTATTCAACAATATCTCCGATACTGCAAGCATCAACATTCACAGTCTTCTCAAGGCGTAGCGCCACGTTTGGAACAAGCGCAACATCAAAGACGAGTTCCTCGCCTGACACTATCTCAACCGGATCGGTTTCCAACGTGCAGTAGTTGACACACGACGCCTGTACTGTATACGTTCCCGGAGGGATTTCATTCAGTTCATACCAACCGCCTGCGCTTGTCAAATCCGTATTTAAGATACCGTCTTCTTTCGAGACTAACGAAACCTCCGCACCTTCCAACGGTTCACCGGTAGATTTGTCAGTGACCCTCCCGGTAATCTTCCCTGATCCTTCAGACGGCACGTACCTTACGGTTACAGGTTCTTTTGCAACGACAGTTTCACCCCGTTGGTTTATGGCTGACGCGGTAACAGTATTGTCTCCCGGTACAAGCTGAACTCCGCCGGCCACCCATGCGCCTTGTTCTGTGGATTCTGCCTGGGCTACTTCTTTGCCGTTTACGATAACTGAGATTCGGGCAGACACCGGCGCCAATCCGCGGAACTCCGCCACAGGAGACCGCGTCTTCCGGTAAGACGGGCCTGAAATCGTAACAGCAGAGTTGTTCACTAAGTCCATGTTATATGAAGCTCTGTTCCCTGCAAAGTCTTCTGACACCACAGACAGCGTAGACATCCCGGGAGGAGCAACTACGGCCAAGGAGAAGCTGCCGTCTATAGCCGGCCTTGCCTGCGATGCGAGACGGTCTTGGATGAACACTGAAACGAGGCAGTCTTCGGAATCGGTCTTTCCGGTAACTGTTACACTTGACGCAACTTCGTCGCCGGTTTTCGGAGAGAACACCGCGAGATCAGGGGCCGTTGTGTCGACTACAACGATCCCGCTGCTGAACGCTGAAGTTTGTCCTGCTTTATGGAACCTATACTGATAACAACCATCCGGAACTTGTTGTCCGTCTTCATCTGTTCCGTCCCATATAACCCAAGCAGTGGACTGCGCCTTGACATCCGGATTCTCAATTGTTCTAACCGGCTCTGAACTTCCTTCATCGGCAGAGTTCAGCATACATTCGATAGCCTCAGGTTCATCCTTATCCCATGTTAGTTCGCAGGAGATTAGTGTCTCATCTTTAACTCCGTCACCGTTAGGTAAAAACAGATTCGGAAATGCCTTTGAAAGCACAACCTCAGCCCTGGGCAGAAACGACACAGTTACAGGGGCTGAGTATTCGCCTACAGGATCCTCCCACCGGACTTCATATCTAAAGTCAAGGCTGATGTTGCGTGTTTCGCCTGGGGGCACTTCGGCCACCTGCGCAGGCTCTCTTGTAAGTCGGGACCAGGAAGGCTCTCCTGATACTTTCCAGCTAAGCCTTGAACACGGAATGGCCTTTGGTTCTCCTGAAAGCTTCGCTGATTCTGCCTCTTCACCTATCGGCCTTAAGTCTTCACCTTGAATCGTCACCTGGATAGGGTTTTCTCGGCTTATACACGTAATCTGAAATGCCATTGGAACAACATACGGAGACAGAGACGGCGTGACTTCACCGAAGTCAACACCTGCACATTGAGAGAGATCAGGCCCTTGATCTCCAGACCCTGAACCCGCGGTTACGGCAGCCGCCAAACCTGTCCCAAGTGGGGGTCGGGGTGACTGGATAACCGGCTCGTAGAGTATTTCCTCACCTGGAGAACCAGGCATCATATGGCACGCTGCCGTAACCGTAGCGGACATGCAAAAACCGCATGTTATCAAAAGAAACACTGCGAGGCACACAGCAGCTGTAGCAGGTACGGTTCTATCTCCAGTCCATACCTTTGCTCTGCCCGTCATCCCGTATCCGGATATCACTCTAAATACGCCTGCCTGCCCTTAACGCTAAGCACCTTTTGCGCTGAAACTCTCTTCCCTTCAAACTCAAACTCCACAGTTACTTGATAGTCACCGTCTGGAATGGCTTGTCCAAGTTCAGCCCGGTAAACCCTCGTACCTCCTGGAAGCACTGTGCCTGTGCCGCCTCGAAGTGCCGTCTTTAGCACCGTACTTTTGCCGTTTGATACTTCGATCTGACCCGTGGCAGACACATGGACATTACCGGTGTTTTCGAAGATTACATCGAAACCTCCAAAGTAACCTGGACGGCTATCCTCACTCTGAATGAGCCTGATGTCTTTGACCCTCCCTGAATACATTTCTGTCCCAGGTACTGTAGCAAATAGAAGCGAGCCGCACCGGACTACCATAATGATGCGGCCTTTTGCAGACTTGTCCGAGGCTGCGAAATACACTATCCCATACCTGCCCCCTGAAAGAGGTTTTGGAGCGTCAATGGCCACTTCAGCGATCTGCATCTCCCCCGGATTCAGCAAGAATTCTTCCGGAGAGACTTTTGTCATCTCTTGCAATCCCCACACATAACCTACTCTTTCAGGAACTTCCATATTATAGCCGTATTCATCGATGGCCAGGTCAACGACCTCAGCCACAACTTTCACAGGCACCGCCCCTGTGTTCGTCACTTCGATTTGGAAAGTGTTTATCTCGCCCTGCCGGATGGCCTCGCGAACCACCTGAGGAGCGGTTTCGATTTGAATGCCTTGTCCGTAGGCTACTACAGGAAAAGTCGATGCTACCAGGATTAAAACCACTGCTGCACACAATGTGCGACACGTCACTTCAATCCCTCCTGCTCCAGAGGACTCCAATCAAAACCCTGCCTTTCTCATACAGCAGGAGAATGGCTCATCATGATTATTAACTCCTTTTCACCGGGCGGGTCAGTCCAAGATGGTTTGTACCTTATGGAATACCCCAGTACACTGGAGTTTCCGTCAGGGTTGTATTTGAATCGTCCTTTCCACAACTGCCCCTCCTCAGTGGTGCCTTCCTCCACATTACTCCTGTTAAAGATGTTCCACGAAATCTCCCCGGCACCGGCCTTTTCATCAGACCACATCCATGAAAGCACAACATTACGATCATGGTTTTGATTGCAAATAAGCTCGTACTCATAACGGGCCGACGCTCCCGGTACAACGCCGTCTACCGGTTCAAACTCGGCGGTCTCAGGCAGCTCATATCCGTCCTGCCTTTCAGGGACGGCCACCTGAAACTCCAGAGGGTCGATTGTGAAAACATGAGCTGTAATCGTCCTGTCCTGTAGCTCACACGAGTAACCAACTGATATGTCCTGGGTAGGCCTATAGATGCCTGCTCGGACCTTCCAGCGGTCGGGATTATTTCCATCCTTAGCCCCTGAAAGATCCAGCTCTATTCTGTTGGGGAAGCTAATCTCCCCTCCAAAAGTCGCAGGGATTATGTACCTTTCTATAAACGGGCCTCCGGCAGACGGATACATGCTGGTGCCTGTCGGATCTAAACCCGAACCCTCCCAAATGTAGTACTTCATATGCTTTCGGATATCCGAATTACCTACCTCGCCCTGGAGTGTTATCGGAGGAATCTCAATGTCCATATAAAAGTCGGAGTTAGACTTGTAATTGAGCACCCAGGGATACACTGCCCCGATCCAGTCCTCATCAACTCCGAGATCCAGATAAGTCCCATGTTCAGGTGCGTCTACCGCCGAAGCTCCAATTCCAAAACCAAGCTCCTTCCCGATCACGTTGGCAACAGTTAAGTACACATATCGGGTCAGGGTAATCGCAGGCGCCTTGGGGACGGGATCGCCCTCTTGCTGCAGGATAGACCACGTGCTTGCCACTTCCACTTCATACCTGCCTGCCTCAACTGACCAAGGATCAGGCCCGGTATCCCCGGTCTCCGGCTTCATGTCGATTTTTATCCCTGTTGGAAATCCCAGCACCTCATCATAAGAAGGGGCAAAGGCAAAACTTATCGGGTAACCGGGTTCAGGCTGCGAATACTCGGCAAACCCCGGATCCGTCCATGTCCTCAGCCAGAAAAACGGCTTAAGACGAGAGATATCGCAATCTCCTATACCGGTGCACTCTACTGAACGTTGAGCAGCAGCGTTTGATTGATAATCAATAACCCAATCGTACCCTTCGATTACGGTAACTGCATTGGGAAACTCGCTTGCCCCCAACGCATCCATATCCGGAGTCAATGTCCCGAAGTTCCAGGCTGTCTCGGGACTTCCGGCGATTACCGGCTCCGCTTCAAGGTCATGACTAAAACCAAGTTTCAACGTGTCTTTGATGGCTCCTAAGACCTTCACAGTCACGTGAGTTGAGCTCGTCTCAGACTCAAGGACTGCTCCTTCTCCCCCGTATGCAGACAAAGGTAGCACTAAACACAGAATAAGGCAGGTCGTCGCAAAGACGATGATGACGCGTTTTGAGAACTTTTTGGCAATACTCATTGGCTCTCACCTGTTTCTTGGGTATTTTAGACTCTGTGACGGCCTGGCAGCCGTCTCTGACTGCAGCAACTGCCACCCTGCAGGGTATAGGGACGTCCGATTGCTGCTTCTAATCTTCAATCTCACATGCAAATATCGAGCCAAAAGATGAATGGATTGCAAATTTAGCCAATAATAGGGTATTGCTGGAAGCCAAGGAGGATGGTATAAGTCTACTGAGAGGATTTTTTGTAAGTCACTGTCCCGAATCCCGGACACTTCTAATAAAATGAAGACGGCCCTAACCATATCATACCTGGCGTGGAGACGGTATGTCATATGGTTTAGGGCCGCAAATCCGGGAACGGGCGTACTAGTTAATTCTTCTTCCCTGTTCTCGGATTTCCTCTTGTTAAGTTTTGCCTAAGCCCAACAGTGAGCTTTCATTTCTGATAGGTGAATAACAGAAATCCGGAGAAGATTCTAACCTAACGATAGGCCTCATCTTCCGTCAAAAGCTCAACTCCATGCTCCTTCAACAGAGGGATCGCCCGCTCAGGGTCTTCAACACGGAAGACTATAGCTGCAGGATCACCGCCTACCGCCTAGACGTCGACTCCAAGGAACGTCCTGACAAGGACACCTATCCCAAAGCTGATCGCAGCCACTCCCAAGCTGATCGCAGCCATTTCAATAAAGCGTCTCCAGAAATCGAGGTCCTTGGCAGTAGCGACATAGAAATTGAAGACGAGGATTATCAATATACCGATAACTAACGTAAGTATGAGGCTGACATAGTAATTAGACACAAGCAAGTATGGCAAAATCAAAGCAATAACAGTAAAGAGATAAGCTGTCCATGTATAGAGGGCTGACTTAAAGGCTCGCTGAAACTCTATGCCTTCTGCCTTTGTAGACAGGTATTCAGATGCCCCCATCGAAAACGAAGCCGCAATCCCCGTAATCAAGCCTGCCAAAGCAATCAATCTTGTATTCTGCAAGGCAAAGGTCAATCCGGCTAAGGTCCCTGTGAGCTCCACCAAGGCATCATTCAAGCCCAAGACAACCGAGCTTACATACTCAAGGCGCTCCTCCTCTATAAGCGCCAGGAGTTCGTGCTCATGCTCGTCCTCTTCCTCTGCAATACGTTTCACTTCAGGAAGCTCAACAGCTACCTCCTCATAGGCGTGCTTCGCCTGCTCTTCGCCTCGCTCCATCAGCTTGAGGCCGAAGGTCAACCCGAAGATCCTGCTGATCCAGTAGAATAGGCTTATCTGCCTGTGGTTAGGCTCGATATCTTCCTTAGTGTATTTCTTATAGAAATTGTAGTGCCTCAGCTCGTCTTTGGCGATCCTCTTGAGGACTTCTCTGTTTCCTTCGTCCTTAATTCTCTGGGAAAGGCGCGTGTAGATGTGGTACTCTGTGATTTCATTTCTTTGAAACTCTTTAAGCCTATTCAGCGTCTTTTGTGAAATCGCAGCTTCGGAAGGTTTCATAAAGTCACCCCTCACAAAGGAATTTGAGGCAAACCGGGGCGAAGCCTGCCTCAAATCAAGAGGCAGAGGGGGGCAAAGCCCCCCGAATCGCTATTGAATTATGGTCTCCCATTTCTTCACTACTTCTGCCCGGTTATTCAATGCCCAATCACGATCATAATCGACAAGGACGACATCTGCAAGTGACGGCATTCCTTCCGGCGGAGTGACATCCACACGTGCAGAATACCTGTAGGAGTTCCGGGTGTTGAGTTCTCCTGCCTCCTTGGTCAGGAGCCAATCCACCAGTTTCTTTGCGTTCTCTGTGTTCGGTCCACCCTTTACAATGGAGACCGCTCCGATCTCAAAAGCCGTGTACTCAGGTATAATCACTTCAATAGGGTATCCCTCACGCATTGTCTTCACAATATCATGGGCCCAAGACATTCCGAGTATAAACTCACCTGTAGCACACGCGCTAATCGGACCGGGGGCTCCCGGGGTGTAGTGGTGCACTATCTCATCGAGTTTCTTGAAGTACTCCCAGGCTGCCTCCTCACCTAGCCGGAAGATCTGATTGCAGAGGTGGATGTACGCGCCGCCTGCAGTGGAAGGGTTGGAATGGACGTACAGGCCCTTCCATACAGGATCCAGGCAGTCATCCCATGTGGTGGGCTTCTTTACTCCCTTGGGCGCCATTTCCTTCTCAAACCGCTCGGTATTCAGCACATACCCAAGGACGCCCATGTACCAACCTTGCCAGTAGCCTTCCGGATCGTTGAAGATCTCATCGAGCTCATCTGCTCTGGGAGAGCGGTATTGAACCAACAACCCGTCCTGTGCCAGAGGAGCATGCATCTCAGCTGAACCGCCCAGGAAGATGTCAGCCTGCGGATTCTTGCTCTCTGCCAGAATCCTCGCCTGGACCTGGCCGGCTCCTCCGACGATTACATAGTCCATTTTGATACCTGTAGCTTCCTCAAAGGCCTTGGCCAGCGGAACCATGTCACTTTCTTGAAGAGCAGTGTACACCACGACTTCGTTTGCGGCGAATGCACTCTGACACACAACAAACGTCAATAGGACTATCAACCCAAGGATCCACTTTTTCATCGTTACTCCTCCTTTGGTTTATTCCTT
>Ga0209204_1002455_pt1 | contig 15132 bp, 16 predicted proteins | sample AD_JPNMR2_MetaG_FD_184425 | JGI IMG/M metagenome (GOLD analysis project Ga0209204, IMG submission 184425) | Active sludge microbial communities of municipal wastewater-treating anaerobic digesters from Japan - AD_JPNMR2_MetaG (SPAdes) (version 2) | ecosystem: Engineered > Bioreactor > Anaerobic...
CGAATAGCAATAGGCGAGAGAACAGGAGAAAAGATAAAAATAGATATTGGGAATGTTTACAAAACTGAAGAGTACGACGCATTGGAAACAGTTGTGACCGGTATCGATCTTTCGACAGGATTACCAAGAAGAACTATCCTCAAGGGCGGCGAGATACGTGAGGCACTCATGATACCCATCGCGGCTGTAATCGACAGCATAAAAGCCACTCTAGAAAGAACTCCGCCCGAACTTGCAACAGATATCGTGGAACGTGGAATAGTCGCAACAGGAGGCGGTTCCTTACTCCGAGGTATAGACAAATTGATCGAAAAGGAGACTGGTATAAAGGTCGTGCGAGCAGAGGACCCGATGACCTGTGTGGCAAAGGGCGCTGGTAAGGTCCTCGAAAAGGTAGAGATACTGAAAAAGCTTCAGCAGGTGGACTGAATGGCCTTAAGGAAAGTCAATCAGATCATAGCATTCTTGTTCATTTTCACATTGATCTTTGTGCTTGACGTACTGTCTTTCCACAGAGTCAGTTCGGTCCTGTATTCATTTTTCCATCCCATGACCGTTCTACCTTTCAAAAGTAGGGTACTGGCACTACACATTCTGGAAGGAATAAAAATCTCTTTGAACCAGAACAATGTCGAAACAAACAATCAGCAAATGCAGTCTTCATCAGAAGGTTTTCCTGTTCTGGGACTCAGAGAACAGTACATTGTCATGGCCGGAGAGTCAAAACCGGGAGATATCGCTGTGGATCCCGACAACAAGTCTTTGGTTGGAGTCGTGAGAAGTTCCGACAGACAAGTAAGCTGGATAGAATCGGTATTCTCCCCGAATGTGATTGTGCAAGTAACAGTTGAATCTTCGACACTGAAAATAGACGGCGAACTGTTTTTTGGCAACAGGCTCAGAATCTATGAAAACGCCGATGTGATTGGCTTTGAGGTGAAGATATCCGATGTTTTCACATGTGGAACACTCCTGAGAAATATGGGATTTGAAAAACTCGGCAAAGTCGTTGATAGAGATGGGCCGTACTATGTGGTTGACAACAATTTCAACGTCCCGTCTCGTCTTGTGATTTTCCCTGGGTATTGATTATTTTGTTCATGAGATCCGATAAGACCTTGGCGTCTTCTTCATCATAGGTGGTTTTTTCTTCAAGCTTCTTGAGAATTTCAAATGGGTCTTCTTGAGTGCTCAAGAGTGGCTGTTCTTTTTCTTCTTTGGGCTTTTCCTGAGACAGAATTTGTTGAACTATGGAATCGAGTTGTGCTTCGATTTCCTTGAATTGTTCCTCAGATTGAGTATCAGATGGCGCAGATGAGCCGGCTATCTGTTGAACGAGCTGTTCTACCTCGCTTATACTGCTTTCAACCTTGGCTTCAAGATCTGTTTGTTGTGCAGGACTCTGTTCTGGTTTTGCCACTTCCACCTTCTTTTTCGGGTGTCTTCTCAGAAGATACAAAAGCACAAATGTGGCAGAGAAACTGACAACAAAAACCCCTAATATCAGGAGCAGAGAAGCCCCTTTTTTCTGTGATGTTTCTGCCGAGGGTACGTTGGTAGTTGTCTGCGAGATTCTCGATCTTATCCAGACAATCCATTCCTCGGTTGGTTGTCCGCCTTCGCGAATCAAGGTCAGTATCTTTGCCGCTATTGGGTTTGTCTTTTCATACTGTTCCAGGTAAGCCTTCGATTTTTGAAGATCTCCTATCGCAAAGGCACATATGCCCATCTTCAATTTGAGCAGACTGTCGTAAGATTCCAATGAGGGTTCCATCTGAACCGCTTTTTCAAACCATTCAAGCGCCTGACCATAATTTCCCGAGACATAAGCATTTAGCGCTGAAGTGTAATATTCATTCAACGCAAAACTCAGGGTAACCAAAATCACCATTTGCAAGATCATTACCAATTTCGCCTTGTTATGGCAACTCATAAACTTCTATCCTCCTGTCTACAAGTGCGTAGACCTCCTTCCCTAATGGCAGAACTCTCTTGAGCTTTCCATCGAATCTTTGTACCTCTTCCCTCAATGCCATGTTCTTTTGATCAAAAAACAGTACTGAAGAATTACCCGCTATTAGCAAATACCTGTCGCCCTCACCAGTCAATATTGGGTCTATCCATCCCTCAGCAGCAACCACTTGAGCTTTAGTCGAAAGATTAAAGAAAACCACCGAATAACTCCTCAGTCCCAAAACCAGCAAATCGTCTTTCTTAATGCACGTTGTGAAGTCTATTGATTTTCCTTTTATGTTCACATCGGACGAACTCACAAGCTTTTTCAAAACATTTGATTCAGTTGACAAACTGTATACAGCCTCGTTTGTCAAAACAATTGGAATGTCACCGTCAACGAATTTTGCGTACTCTCCGGGCAGATCAGCCATCTTTTTCCATTCCCTATCCCATTTGTGGAGAGCCAGTTTTTCCCCCTTTGTTATCAAGAATATACCTGTATCCACTGCCAAAAAGTCTACGCTGTTGTCCAGAAGATTCACGCCAGAGACTCGAGATATGTTGCTGCCATCATATATTATCACGCTCTTGTTGCTGTAAAAACCAAGTTTGTTCGAGATCACATGAGCAAATTGAATCTCCCCTTGATACAGATTCTTTCCATTTAAATCGTACAATCCGCCACTGCGCTGAACCAAGATCTTTGATCCAACCTTGAAGATGTCGATCGCCTGCTGTTGATCGATTGTCTTTGTTTTTTTCATCAACTGTGCTATCTTGAAAGAACTCGGCACTTTAATCTGCAAGCTCTGAACAAGTTTGGGGATAGTCTCTGTTTCTCTCGATCCTGTCGCTTTCTCCAAGTAAGTTTCAACCTTGTATTTAGGGACCCTGGGAGACTGATACTGTAGAAAGTTTTTCAGCTTCTCTTGAAATGCTGGCGACAGATAGCAATCAAAGAACGAACCATTTGATTCAAAAAGTTCAACGCCGTCTATAGCAGCGCTCTGCTTTGTAACAACACCATCTCCAACACCCGATGCCAACTCTGGATAGAAGCTCTCAAGTGGTGTTCCTTTTATGTCTATAGACATGGGTGGTTTATTTCCAACCACACACAGATACTTCATATCTTTTCGTGGTGAACTCAACAAACTCAGCAACTTGGAAGAAATAGATATTTCTCGGTACAACGGACCGATTGACTCAAGGTAGAACAACAGTTGTGACTTCATGGAATCTATGGTTGATCTGTCGGTTCCAAAGTTCGTTGCAACGAGATCTGAAGGCTTGCCAAAAAGAAGTGTTCCAAAATAAATCGGATTCACAACATTCGTCCCTTTGTTTGGTGTGCTCACTAATACAACCGATCTGACATTTTTTATCTCTGGGTGTCTTTCCAACGCTAAGCGAGCTATCACCCCACCGACCCCGTGGGCAAGGATGTCAAACTCCAGCGATTTCAGCCTCAAAAGCTCGCCTGAGAGTTTCTCTGCTTCATATAGCAAAAAACTGTCGATCCCGCTCGCCCTTGAAAACTGCCTGAACCCATTCATGTAAGATCTCGATCTTGTGTCAACTATTGGGTATTCATAATACATGATCGTTCTGCTCGGGAAGAGTTCACTCCAAAAGTTGATCTGCTGTTTCATAGCGCTCGGGACAAAACCCAGAAAGTTTTTGTCAACGTCTGGTATCAGAAGCAAGACCGGTTCAATGCTCTTTGAATTATCCTTGATCAGTTGCAAACCCAATTTCTGTTTCTCCGGCACATTTGCGACCAGACCTATCGTTGAGGCGTGAAAGGCTTCAACTTCGACATATGCCCCCGTTTCATCCATATCTATATAAGCGCCTCCAAGAACTCTGTAGATCGGTTCCGATGTATTTGGAATGTAAGCCAGTCTGACGTTTGCGTAATCTTCACCAAGATAAAGATTTTTGGGAAGACGATAGCGAATCAAAACCGGTTTCATGGCGAACTCTTCTATTTTGTCGGTCGGAGAGACATCATACACGTCAGAGACGAATACCGATGCAAGCTGTGGTGAAAGGTTCGATGACGATATTCTTCTTATCTCAAAGGACTTGGGTCGGCTGTAGGCGCCTTCTGGCACCGAAATAGTCAGGGCATCTGCCATGATGCTTGAACTTTTCTCTGGCTTAGCCACAAAGCTTTTTTTGAAAAGCGTCAGCCCCAAAAAGATGACCAAAACAGTTACACCACAAGCAGCAATGATTATCAAGAGTAACTTCTTCTTGATCACAGTTCTGAGTAATTCAAGCACCTTCTCCACAGATCTCACTCTCTCAGACCGCCAAAGATTTCAAAAAATCAACCGTTTTGTTCATTCCATATTCATCAAATCTGTTCAAAACACCTTCGAGTAACTTATCGGCAAAATCCTTCGCTTTGTGAACCCCAAAGATACTCACAACTGTCGGTTTCCCGAGCATTTTGTCCCTGCCAACCGTCTTTCCAGCGGCTTTTTCATCAGAAAGGGCATCCTTGAGATCATCGACCACTTGAAACCATATTCCCAGTACCGAACCAAGTTTGGTGAATTTCTCTATCAACTGAAATCTCTCAGAGAGTATTGCCCCTGATGCTGTGCAAAATGAGAACAAACCACCAGTCTTCTTGCTGTACATTTTTAATATCTCGCTCAGCTTCTGACTCTTTCCGGTGTACTCGACATCGAGAGCCTCACCGATCAAAACTTCATATGTTGCACGTGAAAAATGCGTGAGTAAAAGCGTTTTCACCCTTGGATCAGCTGGTGATTGGCTCAGTACCTCGAAAGACTTCAGCATCAAACCGTCGCCCGCGAGTATGGCAAAGTCATTCCCATAAACCACATGGCACGACGGTCTGCCCCTTCTGAGAGGCGAGTCATCTATCTGCGGAAGATCATCGTGAATCAGCGAAGCAGTGTGAAAAAGCTCGATTGCGAGTGCTGGATGCCATATTAAATCAGCATCAACCATCATATCTTCACAAGCGGTCTTTATCAAGAGTGGCCTGATTCGCTTTCCAGAAGACAGCAAGCTATAATTCATAGCCTGTTCTACCTTGTTCGTGGTTTTGATCAAACTCTCTAATCTTTTATTGAACTGCTGAAGAAATTCTTCATTCCTCATCTTCTTGATCCTGAGGCTCGTCTCTGAGCATCTGCCTGAATTTGTCGATATCAAGGTTTTCGACGAATTTCTTGAACTCCTCATCTGAGGTGTCTTCCGGTATCTGCAAGTCAATGGCGTGTTCCTCTACGATCTCGTTGCTCACATAGAGTGGAATCCCTTTTTTCACCGCTAACACTATCGAATCGGATGGTCTTGCGTCCATCTCTATTAACGCGTGTTCATCCGAGCCTTCTTCTTCTTCACCTTCTACGTATGTCAAATCTCTTATCACAAGCGTCGCATAGTAGACATTGTCTTTCACAGAATGAATGATCGCCTTTTCGATCCGAGCATCGAGTGCATCAAGAATGTTCACTATCAAATCGTGAGTCAAAGGTCTTGGAAAGTCAAGCCCCTCAAGGCTTATTGCCAAAGCATTTGCCTCACAAGCTCCTATCCAGATTGGAACTACCTTGTTGGTTCCCTCGATGCCCAGTATTACAACGGGAGAATTATGCGCCTTGTCCAGAACCAATGCTTTGATCCAGGCTCTTCTCATTTCAAATCACCTCCTATGGCTTTGAGCCTCTCAACCCCAAGCCGTACGATCTCTTCCACTTTCTGAGCGAGCTCTTCTTCGCCAGAAAAATCGCTTGGATCAACAGGTGGGTGAATCATCATAGATACGGGACCAGGGTTCAAAAAGAGGCTACGCTTTGGTACCAAGAATATTGTACCCCAAATCGATATAGGTAGTATTTTCACATTGAGCTTTTTTGCCACCTTGAAGATAGCCGTTTTGAACCTGCCAACCGTTCCATCCACCGAACGCGTACCTTCAGGGAAGATGAGCAAAGAGTTTCCCGAAGACAAGGTCTTCATGATTTTTTTGATTATCTGTGCACCTTCGGCTGGATTGTTTCTGTCTAAGAAAAACCCGCCCATGTATTTGAGAAACCAATTAACACCCGGGACCTTTGAAAGCTCTTTTTTTGCAACCATCGGCATCGGTCCCACATAACCAAGGATCAAAGGTATATCCATCAGACTCTGATGATTTGCAACAACAAGACAGTTATTACAGATATTTTCTTCACCCAAAACAGTTGTGGGTGAAAACATCCACCTAAAGGCGTTCTTACCAAAGATCTTTATTTGGCCATCGATGAACTTTCTCGCCTTGCTTTTACCCGCAAAGAGACGTATTATCAGTCCAATGAACAAAACCAAAGACCCATAAACAATGATGTACACAACAGCAGCCACGAGAAAATATATCGTCACCAGGATTCTCTTCACCGCACCACCACCAGTCAGATTGTTCTCACGGTTTCAAAGCGATTGTTGAGAAGATCGACAAGCAGAATCTTGCCAGCCAGCGTCTCTTCTTTGCCACATATCAGTTTGATCACTTCACTTGCCTGTATCGAAGCTATCAGACTCACCAGAGGTGGAAAGATCTGCGAAACCTCTCGATCTTTGCTCCCTCTGAATAATTCGCTCAAAGCAGGTGTTCTGCCGTAGAGGATGGTGGTAACCTGCCCAGTGAACTTTTCGACACCCGCATGAACAAGCGGTATTGACCTTTCTCGGCAAACTCTGTCCAATACCAGCTTCGATCTGAAATTGTCAAGACAGTCAACCACAACATCTACTTCTGTAAGAGAAAAACTGTCGTCTATAGTCTTTTCAACCGCGACCACATTGCAAGATGGGTTTATCTTGCTGAGCTTTTCCTTCGCTGCATGGACCTTTGGCTTACCCAAACTCTCCCAATCGTACAGAATCTGCCTGTTCAAATCTGGTTCATCAACGATTCCGCCATCAACCAAATAGATATTGCCCACACCCACTCTGGCGAGCAATGATAGGACTGTGCACCCAAGCCCACCAGCCCCAGCCACAAGTACCTTTGCCTGGAATATCTTGTTCATGCACTCATTGAGCAATTCGCTGTGCCTCTGGAACATTCTATCCACCACTCACGGGCACAAAAATCGTCATCTGCTCACTCCTCAGAAGATTCGGATCACAATCAAGTATGTTCACACCATCGCACAGTACCACCACCCAATTTTTGACAAGTTTACCATCTTTTTCAGTCAGCAGATAAACGCTCTCCTCTTTTTCATCGACAAGAAGTTCTACACGTTTTTTCAGCATCTGTGAAACAGATTCAAAGATCTGTCTCAGATTGTTTCCCTGCACCTCTATTTCTTTGGTACCCACCATGGCATCTGCGATATTTCCAAACCTGATCTTCATCTTTTCACCTCAGTTCTATTATACTTTTTGTGAGGTGATGAAGATAAAGATTGCCGTCGTTGGTGGGATCTTTTGGGATGTTTATATCTACGGTGAAAAACCTCACAGCGCTGAGATACTCGAGATGTGCGGTGGTTCCGGATTGAATATCGCTTATGGCTTAAAACTATTCGGCTTTGATGTGTCTTTTTTCTCCAATATCGGTACCGATTACAGAGCCGACCTGATACTCTCCGAACTCAAAAACTTAGACTTCAACACGGAATATATCAAAAGAGTGCATGGTGAAACAGGTCATCACATAGCGCTGAACGAAAAACCCATAGCGGTGAACAGAGGTGTTAACAAGGTACCTTTAGAAATAGACGAAGAAGATCTCAGAAAATTCGATTATTTGGTGATCAACACCGAAGTGCCCCCAGAGAGTGTTTACAGATGCATTGATCTTCTAAAAGAAAAAACAATCTTTTTGGACATCGGTCCACTTGCAAACCTGAAAAAAGACACAAAGACGCTTTCTGAGAACTTACTTGTGATCGGCAACCAGAAAGAGTGCGAAAGAATCGATTGCGATGTCATAAAACTTGGCCCAAAAGGGGCACGCTGGGGTGAACTTTCAGTCGATGGAGATGGTATAGATTATCCATACAAAATAGGCACTGGGGATGTCTTCGACGTTGTGTTGATTACTTCACTGCTGCGCGGTGTAGATAGGTTGCAAGCTCTCAAAAAGGCTGTATCTAAAGCGCAAATCGCAGCCAAGACAACCAAAGGTGCCTTCAGTAAAATGCGAACTGTGTGTGATGAAAAATGAAGGCGCTCATCTACGATGGACAGAATCTCAAACTTTCTGAGGTTGACAGACCAGATATCAAAGAAGATCACGCGCTGATCAGAGTTCTTCTTGCCGGCATATGCAATACCGATCTTGAAATACTCAAAGGATATATGAACTTCACAGGGATCCTCGGTCATGAATTCGTTGGAGTTGTTGAACAGGGACCCGAAGATCTCATCGGTAAGAGAGTGGTCGGAGAGATAAATATTCCCTGCAACGAGTGCGATCTTTGCTTAAACGGGCTTCACAGGCACTGCAGAAACATCAGAGTACTGGGAATAAGAAACTACGATGGAGTTTTTGCCGAATACACCCTTCTGCCGGTGAAAAACCTACACATCGTGCCTGAAAAGATAGAGAATGAAAGGGCCGTTTTTATTGAACCACTCGCTGCAGCCTTTAGAATACTTCAACAAATAGAACTATCAGGTTCGCAGAAGGTTGCGGTCCTTGGTGACGGTAAATTGGGTCTGCTGGTCTCAAAGGCACTCAGTTTTTCAAAGATTCCACACATTGTCTTTGGAAAACATGAAGAGAAATTATCGCTGGCGAACAAGTGGACATCTACAGAGTTTTCTCACAATTTCAAACAGTACGACAGATACTTCGACACCGTCATCGATGCTACGGGGAGAAAATCAGGTATCGAACAGGCTCTGCAGATTGTAAAACCTGAGGGCACCATAGTCCTAAAAACGACAATAGCTGGGAAAATAGATTTAGACCTCAGTGTTGTGGCTGTCAACGAGATCAAAGTGATAGGTTCAAGATGTGGTCCTTTCCCGGTGGCGATCTCCGCGCTGGCGAATAGCCTTGAGGTTCGCGACCTGATCGAAAGTACCTTTGACCTTTCAGAGTATCAAAAGGCCTTCGAGAGAGCAAGTAAAAGCTCTTTAAAGCTGCTTTTGAAAATAGATAGACAATAGCACACAGTGCGTGGCTGGTAGTTTGAACTCAATCAAGAGACTCACAACTTTGCGCGGTATATCATCTGAGAAGCATCGAGGAATTTCCATAAGATCAGCCCCTTGTGATAGAATCTTTTGTGAAAAAGTGAACTAAGGGGGTTTTTGCCGTGAGTAGGATCCCGAAACCTACCGTCAGAAGGCTTGCAATCTATTACAGATGTCTTGAGAGGTTAGAACAACAGGGTGAAGACAGTATCTCATCCAAAGCGCTCGCTCAAATGGTACACATCAAAGACTCACAAGTTAGAAAAGATCTTTCGTATTTCGGTAGTTTTGGGCGACGTGGCATCGGGTACGATATTCGAAGGCTCCTGGGTGAGATCCAGAAAATTCTTGGAATCCACAAGAGATGGAATGTAATCATAATCGGTGCAGGAAACATAGGTCAAGCCATAGCAAGGTTCAAGCAGATAGAAAAACACAACTTCCAGATCGTTGGGGTTTTTGACACAGACCACAGAAAGATTGGAAAACAGATAACTCCAGGCCTTGTCATATCCGATATGAGTTCATTGGAAGAATTCATCAGACAAAATCAAGCAGAGATAGCAGTGATTGCGACTCCAGCAGAGGCAGCACAGTCTGTCGCAGATCGGTTGGAAAAATCGGGGATCAAGGGTATAATATGTTTTGCACCCATAACCTTGAACTGTAACATACCCGTGGAGTACGTGGACATAACCGTTTTCTTCAAGACGCTTGTCCATTCTGTTGTCTCACAAAACTACAATATATAGTACCATCTTGCATGTGAACACAACCTGTAGTATAATTACCCCCGGAAGGGGGTTTGAATTTTATGTACTCGCATCTTGTTCAAAGGTACAGAAAGATACCTCCCTCGGAAAACGCGATGAAGATACTCAAAGAGAGGTATTTCATCAAGACAAAAGAGGGAGAGTTTCTCGAAAATTCCTGGGAGGATGTTGCACGCCGAGTTTCACGTGTAATAGCAGCTGCTGAACTGCTCAACAACCCACAACTGGAAAAACTCACCGCCGCTCAAAAGCTTGAGTTTGTAAAGGATCTGGAAGAGAAGTTCTTCGAGTTACTGGCAAGCAGGATCTTTATTCCAAACAGCCCCACTCTGTTCAATGCGGGAATGGGTGCGAATTACGATCTATTGTACAAACCCATTGAGCAGATGACCCTCGAAGATTACCAAAGCATACTCGACTCGAGAAATCATCTTCACATGCTCTCTGCTTGCTTTGTCGTGCCAGTCGAGGACAGCATCGATGGAATCTTCACCGCCGTCAAAGAGTACGCGATGATAACCAAAGCAGGCGGTGGAATAGGAAGTAACTTCAGTTCTCTGAGGCCCAACGGAAGTTTCGTGGCTGGGACACACGGTAAAGCCTCTGGGCCGATCAGTTTCATGCACGTTTTCAATTCAGCTGTATCTGTCGTAGAACAAGGCTACAGAAGACGTGGTGCTCTGATGGGAATACTGAACATCGACCATCCCGACATACTCGAGTTCATCTCTGCCAAAAAGGGTAACGACGGTGAAAAGGTCCTGAGATTTTTCAATATCTCCGTTGGAATACCTATGAGACGCGAAGAGCTTTTGAGAGCTTATGAAAGCGATGGCACCATAAAACTGAGTCATCCAAAATGGCATGCACAACAAGAGATAAAGGTAAGGGATATCCTCAAAAAGATGGCACAAAACGCCTGGGAAACGGGAGACCCTGGGATGGCTTTTCTGGGGGAGATGAACAGATACTACCCCCTTTATCCTGAAAGAGAGATAATCTCCACAAATCCCTGCGGCGAGATAGGACTTGGTGCATACGAAGCCTGCAATCTTGGCTCGATAGACCTCGCGAAATTCTGTGACGACTCGGGAAAATTCGATTGGGATACTCTTGGCGAGATCGTCAGGATATCTGTCAGGTTCCTTGATAATGTCATAGACGTCAACGTGTTTCCAATAGACAAAATCACAAAAGCCGTGAGAGATTCAAGAAGACTTGGCCTTGGAATCATGGGTTTTGCAGACCTTCTGTACAAAATGGAAATACCATACGATTCACCAGAAGCAAGAAAACTTGCAAAGAATATAATGGCATTCATGTCTATAAATGCTCACGAAGAATCTTCAAAACTCGGTGAAGAAAAAGGAAACTTCCCGTTGTTTGAAAAAAGCAGATATTCTTCGGCCGAAGGTTTTGTCCCATTCTCTATGGACGAAAGCGATTATGACGAAGCCATCAAGGAACACTTCAAAACCGTAGCGAGAAAATATAAAAGAAATGTCGCGGTGCTCGCGATAGCTCCAACCGGATCAATCTCCAACATTGCCGACACCTCCTCGGGACTTGAACCAAACTTCCTGCTTGCCTACGTGCGCTATGTGAACAAACAAAGCAGCAACGAAAGAGAGGCTTTGTTCTATGTCAACGAGGTTCTCAAGAAAAAGATACCTGCCGAGTTGTTAGAAAAGATAAAGGATAAACTGGTCGAAGACGGCACAATGAAGCATCTTGAAGTCGATGAAAGGCTCAAAAAGATATTCGTCGTGTCTCACGATATAAAGCCCATAGACCACCTTTTGATGCAGGAAGCGTTCCAGTGCTACGTGGATAACAACATCTCAAAAACGATAAACATGCCCAACAGTGCGACGGTCGATGAAGTGCTCGAGATCTACGTCGAAGCGCTCAGACACAAAATCAGAGGTTTGACTATCTACCGAGATGGGTCTCTGCAAACTCAGGTGCTGACCTCTACTAAATCCGCAAAGACAAAGGACGCACCGAAGATAAAATTCTTCATACTCGATGAAAAACACAGACTCAGGGCAAAACCAAGAAAGGAGACACTCCGCAGTGTCACAAGAAAATACAAGACATCTTCGGGTACGACCTATATCACAGTCTCTTTTGACGACACAGGCGAGGCAATAGAGATCTTTCTCTCCAACGGCACAGAGACCGCCGAAGCAATAGGCAGGCTTTCCTCAACAGCACTGCGCGCTGGAGTGTCGGTGGACGAGATAATCGAGCAGTTGGTAAAGGTCAAAGGAGATTACGTGAGAAATGTAGGATATGAAATCAAGAAAGCCATAGAAGATTTCGCTGAACTGTGGACTCAAAAAGAAGTGGTGCAGGATGAACTTCTCAGAATAGATGGGACGGCGAAAACACCCGAAGAAATCGAGAAATTCGTTGTCGCCAATGGCTTGGAGTGGAAGCAGGGATACTACGTGGATATCGATGGGAACACATATTGCCCATCATGTCTTTCAAAGAACTCATTGATAATGCAAGAAGGATGCACCAGTTGCAAAGCGTGCGGTTGGTCGAGGTGCAGCTAAGATCGATAGTGACGTCAAAACTTGACAAGCAGCACAGTTGATGGTAAACTGATTCTTGGTCGCCGGGGTGGCGGAATAGGCAGACGCTGCGGACTTAAAATCCGCTGGAGGGAGCCTCCGTGTCGGTTCGAGTCCGATCCCCGGCACCAGATAGAGCATAAGAATAATCACTTGAAGATATATGCGTTGCGGGGTGGAGCAGTCTGGCAGCTCGTTGGGCTCATAACCCAAAGGTCGCAGGTTCAAATCCTGCCCCCGTTACCAGCTTTATCCAAGCCGGGCTCTATGCCCGGCTTTTGTTTTTACATACCCAGTCCAGTTTCTTTGGCCATGCTTCTCTTTTTTGCAGGTTTCCACCAAACTGTTCCTGAAGCATTACCTTCATGTTCAGGGCTTAATTGGGAGGTGATTTCTGTGCTATGGAAAACAGTAGAAGGCACAGACGGGAGAAAGTACGGATTTGTAGCGAAAGAAGGAACATATGAGGAGTTGGCGCATCTTGGGACGAAGGTCAGAGTTATTACGTTGAAGATGTTGTGGATGAACAAGAAGAAGGACAACTTCTGGAACTTATAAATTACGGGACAATCACGATCCAACTTTTTAGCGAAGTGAGCACCATGATTGTACATCTGCACGTACTTAAAGACCACCTTGAAAACTACAACAACCTGAAAAAATACTTTCCAACCCTTGAATGGGATTATACGGGTGCCGCCATCCCAACCTTCTGGCCTGATCAGACTTTCGGCGGATTGTTAGAGTTTCAATATCAATATTAAGTAATACTCAGCCCGGCTCCTGCCGGGCTTTTTATCTTGCGTGAATTTTTTGGAATCACAAAAGAGTGGTTTCAATGCACAGAAAGTCAATCAACTTTCCTCAATCTTCCCCTACTTCAAAAAGAAACGAGATCAAGAAGCCTTTCAAAAGGGAAGACACTCTGTTCAGTATCGATAGCGTGTATCTTTTGAAAGTGCCAAGTTGGTTGTATACTTACATTTTCTGTATTCTCGTCGATGAAGGATATTGTATCTACTTCTTGGTACATCTTTTCGCACTCTTTTTGACGTTTCTTTTGAGCCTCTCCAACGAGCAGCTCGTGGATGTTTTCAAACGTTTCTGTGATGAAATTCGTCACACGACGCAAAATCTCGAACATCTCTGCGTACGGCCGTTCGGTTACTTTGCCGATGATGTTCAGATAAATACCAACTATCACAGCGTTTGCCACAAACAGGACAAAGAAAACCTTGTTCCACACAAAGACCGTCGCCAGAATGAACACGCTACGCGCCACCATCAGAACGTTCTGGAAAAATCCGTAATCCAGCAGGAAGAACGCGTCGTTGAGTTGATGATTTATCAGAGTGGCGAAGTAGGCAGAACCCTGTTGTTTTAGCTTTTGCCATCGAAAGAAGAACGACAGGTTAAAGATTCGGCTGGACAGATCCGCCACGGCTCTGTACTTTGCTTTCAGGTAAATCTGGTCTCCAGCGTACGTAAGAACGAAAGACAGTGCATAGAGAAATCCAAGAAGGTAGATCGTGTTCAGTCTCAGTTCTAGTCCGGCCAGCCCATCGATGACGTCTCTCACAAGAAGAGGGATAAAGAAGTCGAACGCAACAGAAGATGTTGCGAGAAAACCACCCATCACTATGAGCACCAGAAAGCGCCTTCGAATCAGAGAGTAAAAGCGAAGGATTTTCCGGATGCTCTTGAGGTTCATTTTTCCTCCCCTTTTCTTGAGAGTTTCTGATCAAAAGCCCTGAAGTCCTTTCCTTCTAGCCCTGTTTTGAAGTATTTTGAAAGAAATCACTCCAAGACCCAGATACAGAAACGACAGAGCCAGCAGAAAGATAGATTCTTTTTTCGGACCGAGCAGGGTGTTCGTGTTCATGAGAAAGTGTCGGGAAAGATCGAGCCCCCATGTGAATGGAAATGCGTAAGCGAAGTACTCCAGTCCTTTTGGAAGAACATTCACAGGAAAAAACATGCCACCTATCAGTGGGGCAGCGTTTCCGAGAAGGCTCACCAGCTCATCCCCTTCCCTGAACCTCAACGTGATGCCGAAGAACAGAAAGACAAAACCGAAAGAAGCGATTATGGAGAGAACAACGACTCCCGCTGCGAGGGCAAGCCTCACCAGGTTGAAGGTCATCAGATTCATCAGTATCGCCAGAACGATTATCGGCACGGACTCCACGGTAACCCTCACAAGGCCAAGACAGACCCCCAGAGCACCTCAACGTAGTTCCAGTACGCTGCACCCAACAGGAGATATCCAACGATGTTCTTTGTGTTCGTCGCACCGTAGAAGAATCGCACAAGGCCCGACTCTGTGCCGAGGTAGTAGAGCAGGACAACCGGCAGAATAGTCAAAAGAGGTGTGAGGAAAGCTCCATACCAGTCTATTCTGTATCTTTTTGCACTCAGAAAACTGGCTTTTGCAAGATGCAGACTTCTCACCATGTTTCCCATTCTCCTTTTCTTCGAATCTCGTTTTCTGCTCTTTTAAGCAGCCATATCCCGAGGATCAGATAGAAGAAACTAAGGCATGTCAGTACCAGAAGTTGGGGAACAAAGCCGCTCGTACTCCCGTGTTTTATCATGTTTCTTCCTATGGAGATGAGGTAGGTGAGCGGTATCATGTATGAGAC
>Ga0209204_1002457_pt1 | contig 15121 bp, 15 predicted proteins | sample AD_JPNMR2_MetaG_FD_184425 | JGI IMG/M metagenome (GOLD analysis project Ga0209204, IMG submission 184425) | Active sludge microbial communities of municipal wastewater-treating anaerobic digesters from Japan - AD_JPNMR2_MetaG (SPAdes) (version 2) | ecosystem: Engineered > Bioreactor > Anaerobic...
ACGGGAGGCTTAAGAATATCAGGTTTTTCGGGAAGCTTACGAGCGCCACTTCTCCCTTGCCCGTGTGACAGCAGGAGAGACAAATATTTTTAAAAAATGGGTAAAAAATAGGGTCTGTCCCTATTTTTCGCCCTATTTTCCCACCCCGTTGACGAAAGTAATTTTTGATGTTACAGGTGAAGGCAACATTGCAGTAATTTACGCCGGCGCTGTTTTGGCCGTAAGCTCAGGGCAATTTTAGCAACTCTTTGCGAGGACATAAATTGCGCATCGGCAAATACACCTTTAATTGCCAGTTTAGAGAGCCGGCTTACCTTCCCGAATATAAAGGTTCCACCTTCCGTGGGCTCTTAGGACATGCTCTGAAATCGATCATATGTGCCTTAAGGCGGGAAAAATGCGAAAACTGCCTGCTGAGACATTCATGTATCTACGTCACCCTCTTTGAGCCTGTTCATCGATCGAAAGGGGTGCCTCCGCCCCCTCCTTACGTCATCGAGCCTCATACAAGCAGTGTAAATGCTTACCAGCCAGGAGATATCTTTTCCTTCAATTTAATTCTGTTCGGTTTCGCAAACGACTACATCCACCATTTCATTTGTGCCTTCAATTATATAGGAGACAAGGGTATCGGAAAAAAGGTGGGAGAGGTGAGGGGACGCTTCTCCCTTGCCCGTGTGACAGCAGGAGAGACAAATATTTTTGATGGACAAACGGGGGATGTTTTCGCCTCCCCGGAAGTGAAAGATTGGCCACCAAAATTTGAGGTGGATGGTTTTGAAGGCATAAGTCGTATCTCTATAACGCTGCTTACGCCTCTACGGGTAAAGTATGAGAATCATTTAACGGCTGAGCTCCCCTTCCATGTGCTTTTAAGAAGCGCCCTACGGAGAATATCGACCCTTTATCGGACCTATAATGGCGCTGAACCACCGTTGGATTATCGGGGGTTGGTGAGGCGGGCCTCTGAGGTGCAGATTAAAAGTAGCGATTTAAAATGGTACGACTGGCGCCGTTATTCGCGGAGGCAGGAACAGGCCATGCTGATGGGTGGCCTTATAGGGTCTGTCTCTTATGAAGGGGAATTATCGGAGTTCATCCCGTATCTGAAATTTTGTGAGGCGGTTCATTTAGGGAAGCAGACGGTTTTCGGTTTAGGTCAGATTAAGATGGAAATCTTGTAGGGAGGAAATGAAACACGTACTCCTTGCCGTGGTAGGTTTGAGCCCTCAAGTCGTTACCGAAACCCTCTATGCGCTTTATCAGGAGGGGAGAAGCGTGGATGCGATTCACGTGATCACTACCAGGCGGGGGAAAGAGAAGATAAATTCCCAACTCCTTGCTCCTCGAGATGGATACTATTTCAGGTTTCTTCGTGAATACGGGATAAACGGGATTGATTTCACGCATGAAAATGTGCACACCGTGTGTGATAAATACGGAAACGAGCTCGACGATATTGAAAATGCCGATGGCAATGAAGAGCTACTGAAGCTTTGTCTCAATCTAACCTTTCGCTGGACCAGAGATTCAGATACGGCCGTTTACTTTTCTCTGGCGGGCGGTAGAAAAACCATGAGCGCCTGCCTCATGGTAGCGGCTCAGTGTTACGCGCGTCCTCAGGATAGAGTCTATCATGTCCTCGTATCTCCTGAATTTGAAAGCAATTCCAACTTTTTCTTTCCTCCCAGGCAGAGTGTGCCGATAGAGTTAAGGGACGACAAAGGTCAGGAATACTTCAAAGAGACAAAGTATGCTCAGGTTAAGATTGTTTCGTTACCCTTTTTTTCGTTTCGCCATCTACTTTCGAAGGATATGCTAAAACATCCTCGCCCGCCCGCCGAACTGATGATGTCCCTGGTACGGGACGAGGAATCTGAACTTATCATCGATCTCAATCAATCCAAGATAATTTTTAAGGGAAGAGAATGCGATCTCATGCCTGCTCGGATGGCCCTATACACTTTCTTTGCCGTAAGAAAAAAGAATTGCCACGAGAAGGAAGGGAAGCCCTGCAAAGGTTGTTATGACTGTTACTTGGATTGGGTGACTTTGACCAACTTTAACCGTGAAATCATTTCCATTTATAGAAGGTGCAACCCGAAGAGAGCCATCGAAGAACTGAAATCCGGGGGCATTATAGACTTGGATATGGCGAACTTCAATGCCTATAAAGGAAAGATTAGAAGAGATTTAGAAAATGCCTTTGGCCCCCATAATGCACGTGCCCTTACCATTGAAAGTGTAGGGAAAAAGCCTGATACTCGCTACGGCATTCCGATGGATAGGCGGAGAATCAAGGTGATCTTTTAAATATGGCAATATTGCAATTTTGGATAACTACGGCCGTTCTTGATATAATTGGCAAACAATGAGGAGGTGAAATTATGGAAGAAACGGTACTTAAGGTTGCCTTAGCCGGTCTCATGCATGATATAGGTAAGGTGTCACAAGACGTAATGGGCGTATCCCAGGATTATCTCGACAGGCAGGCACATCTTTATCAGCCATGCTACGATGGCAGGTTCACTCATCGGCACGTTTCCTATACGGCAGCTTTCGTTGAATCACTTGAGAAGATTTTGCCTCCCCAGCTTGTACAAGCAAGTTGGGGTTTAGAAGATACATTCGTAAATCTTACAGCGGGCCATCACAAGCCGGAAACGCCGCTTCAATGGATTATAACCATTGCCGATCGTTTAAGTGCGGGATGGGATAGAAGCGAGTTCGAAAAAGAATATAACAAAGCCATAGACTGGTCTGATGCGAAAAAAACGAGGCTGCTATCTCTATTCGAGAGGGTCTACAAACAAAAAGAGGGTTTGAAAAAAATGCGGAGAGAGGATTTTTTATATGCCTATCCCTTAAGGGAAATATCCCCGGAAAACATTTTCCCGCAAAAGAAGGATATAGCCATGCCCCGGACTGAGGAGGAGGCGAACGAAGAATACAAGAGACTCTATCAAGAATTTTCTTTTGCCTTGGAGAAACTGGCCCATCGCAATGAAAATATCTTCCTCTGGTTTGACCATTTGGATTCATTAATGGGCATATTTTTAAGCAATATTCCCCAAGCCAGGGCTGGTATGGTCATGCCGGATGTGTCCCTTTACGACCATTCCCGCATAGTGGCTGCCATATCTGCTGCCCTTTATCTTTTTCATAAAGAAACAGAAACCTACAACGTTGAAGCTATTAAGGATTATGGACTTAAAAAGTTTCTTCTCATCTGTGGGGATTTTTACGGCATTCAAAATTTTATTTTTAGCGAAGGGGGGGAATCCGCAAAATACCGGGCCAAGATTCTTCGAGGACGTTCATTTGCCGTTTCTCTATACTGTGAACTGGCAGCCGATTTGATTCTCCGTAAGATAGGGTTACCTTCCACATCGCTGGTCATGATAGCGGGAGGGAAATTTTTTATTCTTGCACCTAATACGCCGAGAGCTCTCAAAGAACTAAAAGAGGCAGAGAGAAAAATAAATGGTTGGTTAATCGAAATCTCATTGGGGCAAAGTGCTATAGGGATATCTTATATCGAGGCATCTCCATCCGATTTTGAGGGGAAAAAATTTGGCAATCTATGGGAGGAATTGAGAAACAAGATGTGGAAGAGGAAATTTTCCCGCTATCCTCTCGAAGAAGTGGGAGGTGATGTGAGAGGATATCTCGATGCGTTTCGCCCTTTAAATCCGCCTCTGTGTCCGTATTGCGGGAAAAGGCCGTCTTCAGAGGAAGCAGAGCTTTATAAGGAAGATGATCGGTCTATGTGCCCAATCTGCCATGATCATATATTTTTGGGGAAAAATATAGTTTTGAAAAATAAGGATCTACGTATGGCGATCACCTCTGTGAATGCGGATATAAAAGGGGAAAAACTTCTCGCTCCTATTTTTGGCGAATATCAGGTTGCCTTTACCAATGGTCTTCTCAATGATCTTGCCAGGTCGGGAGAGCTTTATAAATATTGGGATTTAAACGTCGATCCATCTAATCCCTTGAATAAAATGGTTACGGTACGCTTCATTGCCGGTTATGTACCTATCTATAGAGATGAAGATATGTACGACGATCGTATTCTGGAAGGGAGGAAGAGTGAAAAGAAAAAGGAAAGGCTTATCGACGAGATAAATATCGGATCTATTAAATCTTTCGAACACATTGCCGCCAAAGCATTTAACTACGAAGAAGAGGGAAAAATTGCTGGCGTTTCTGCCCTCGGAATTTTCAAGGCGGATGTCGATCATCTGGGGAAGATGATAGCTTGTGGGCTTCCAGAAGATGAATTGTCTATTAGCAGGCTTTCGGCGTTGAGCCGTCAGCTCAACCTCTTCTTTGTCCTTTACATGCCATATTTGTTGAAGACTGACTCCCGATTTAACGATATTTACACAATTTTCTGCGGTGGAGATGACCTTTTTCTCGTGGGACCTTGGAATAAAACGATAGAACTGGCCTCTTTCCTTAACGAGAAATTTGCTGAGTATGTTGCACATAACGAAGAAATTCATTTTTCAGCGGGAATTTCTCTCCAGAAGCCCAATACTCCCATATTTAAATTGGCGGAAGATGTAGAGGACGCCCTCAATATGTCCAAAGGAAACGGTAGAAACTCGATTACTGTTTTTGGGCGAACGGCAAAATGGGGCGAGTTTAGGGAGTTAATTAAGATAAAGGATAAGATGTACGCTTGGTGTTCTCAAGGGCTCGTTAACAGTGCCATGCTTTTCCGTCTAAATAAATTCATTGAAATGGCTGAAGAAGAGCAGAGAGTAATGCGTGGAGAAGGGGTGGCCATAAAAGAGATGGAGTGTCTCAAGTGGAGGGCGTTTTTCCGGTACATGACAGAACGGAACATAGGCCGCACCATTAGAGATGAAACAGAGAGAAAAAGGGCGAGGGAAGAATTCTCTCACGCGGTAAACTGGCTTCAAAATTACCGTGGAAAGCTAAGAATCCCCTTGTGGGCTTTGATTTACAACATACGTCGAGGAGGTAGGTCATGATAGAATATCCGGTGTTTTATTCAGATAAGAAGAATAAAATTATCAACAAACATCTATTCTCCGATGTGGCCGAATTTTGGGCAGAAAACGTGCATAAAGAGGCGGTGGATGAAAGGGGCAGAGAGAAAAATCTAAATAAAAGATCACAAATAAGAAAATTCTATGATGAAGTGGTACGCTACAACGAGATTGTTAAAAGGAATAAAGATGAATGGTCAACTATCCATCCCTTCGTCAATATGATCATCGCCAAAGTAGTCTATGCTGAAGGGCGAAAGCTTGTGAGCTCTAAATTTGTTGATTTGATTAAAAACTGTGTCAAGCAGGTGGAAGATCCGGAAGATTTGGACGTTTTTACAAATTTTTTTGAAGCGTTTATGGGATTTTACCGCAAATACGGAAGCTAAAATAAGGAGGAGTGACGATGGATATTCAACTTACGCAAATTAAGGAAATTAAGGGTACGATAACTTTAAAAACGGGCCTTCACATCGGGGCGGGTGAAACAGAAATGCACATTGGAGGCACCGATAACCCCGTGGTCAAACATCCCTTAACTCAAGAGCCTTACATCCCCGGGTCATCCCTAAAAGGTAAGGTGAGGTCCCTTTTGGAGTTAGAAAGTGGGCTTATGGGTCGAACCGGAGGAAGGCCACTTCAAGTAAGCGATTTAAAAAATATAAAGGAAGAAGCAGTAAAAAATGTCGGCCGAAAGATTCTGAAAATTTTTGGTTCCGGGGGGACCGATGCAGAGCTTATCATAGATGAAAACATTGGCCCCACAAGGGTATCCTTTTCTGATTGCTCCTTAAATGAGACATGGAAAAGGATGGCCGAAGAAAATAGATGGTCATATTTTGAGGTTAAGTCGGAAAATGCCATCAACCGCATAAATGGGGTGGCGGAAAATCCGCGATTTACGGAACGTGTCGTTGCCGGCACGAAGTTTGACTTTCACATTACCCTAAAGATAATGGGCGCAAAAGAAGAAGAGGAACTTTTCCTTTATCTGCTTCGCGGTTTAAAACTTCTGGAGATTGATTCTCTTGGAGGTAGCGGTAGTCGGGGGTATGGAAAGATAGAGTTTGATTTTGTCGACCAAGATGTAAAAAAGGCGTACGAGAACATACAGCTTGCATAGGGGCGGGAGGGCGAGCCTTGAGATTATATGAGATAAGAATCGAACCAGTGTCGTTTTTGGGGACTCCACTTAAGGGTGACACTATATTCGGTCAATTCTGCTGGCAAGCAAAATATGATGCTGAGCTCCTAAACGGGGGGCTCGAAAAGTGGATTGCCTGCTACGATGAAAAGCCCTTTGCTATTTTTTCCACCGCTTGGCCTATAATTAAAGGAAAAAATGCTTACTCATATGCCTTGAAGAGGCCAGATTATCCCTTAAAAATTTTTTCTAAAGCAGAATTTGCCGATAAAGGTGAATTTTATGAACGGAGGAAAGAACGCTTCGAAAAAACGTGGATGCTTGTGGGAAGAGATTTCAAAGTGGACCTCTCCCTTAATAATTTGAGAACAGACGCAGAAATAATGTCCGAGGTAAGGTCTTTGGACCGGGTAATGAAGAAACATCAGTACCGGAAAGTTAAGAGTGACTTTGTACAGGCTCATAACACTATAAATCGCACCACGATGACAACCGGCGAGGGTCTGTTTGCTCCTTATAGTAAACGCAATTACGTCTACTCTCCAGGTATAGAACTTGCGATCTTTGTTCTCCTGGATTTAGAAGCAACGGACATTGAAAGGGTGGCGAAGGCTTTCCAGAGGATAGGTAAATTAGGATTTGGGCGAGATGCATCCACAGGTTTAGGGCGGTTTATTGTTTCAGGGACAGATGAAATCACCATTCCTAAGAAAAATGGAGCGGATGCTTGCTACACCCTTTCTCCTGCTGTTCCGGAAAGAGATTTGTATGAAGGCATATTCTTTTCCCCCTTTACCCGTTTCGGAAGGCATGGAGATATATTAGCTACATCTCCTCATCCCTTCAAAGCCCCTATTATTATGGCCGATGAGGGGGCTGTGTTCTTCCCGAAGGATGATAGGGCCTGGCAGAAACCCTATTTGGGACGGGCTATTACAGGTATATCGAAAGTTGAGGAAAACACGGTAGCCCAGGGTTATTCGATTTATTTACCAATACGATTGGAGTGAGAAAATGGCCGTAACAAAAAACTTCTATATCAAGGTGCTCACCCCTGTGCATATTGGGTGTGACGAGGTTTACGATCCTTTATCATTTGTGGTGGATGAGGTGAAAAAGGAGTTAGTCGTTTTTGCCCCCATTCCTTTTTTCAAAGCCTTGTCCGACCATGAAAAGGAAAGGCTCTGTGAAATTTGCAAAAAGGGCACAATATCATCCATTCTCGAAGTCATGAAGTTTATTAGGGGGAAAAAGGCAGAGGGCGTGAAGGTGCGGGTAAGTGAAGGGTTTCTTCAGCACTATAACCAAAAATTAGCTATGGGATTGAAAGATGAAAGAAGGATTCAGCAGGAACTCAACAGATTTGAGATAAAGAGAACAGCCTTCAACCCCATAGATAACAAACCCATAATACCCGGATCTTCTGTAAAAGGTGCAATCAGAACTGCCTATCTTAATCATCTGGCAAAAAAAAGACCTGACATAAAGTCAAATCCAGAAGATAAAAAAGCAAACAAAAAACTGGAACAGAATTTATTGAACTATGACGAGAGAGAAATCCATACGGATCCCTTCCGATTAATTAAAGTTTCCGATTTTATGCCGGTAAAGGCATCAACCCGCATCGTTTACGCTGTAAATGAGAAAAAAATACCCGATAATAAAATGGCCAGAGGTTTGAGCCAGATATTGGAAATTATAGAGCCGGACTCTTTGTTTGTTGGGACCATTTCAATTGATGAGAACAAGGACCATCACCCCTTGATAAAGCATCCCCTTACACTCCTCGAGGCTTTGAACAGTCTCGAATTTTATGCCAGGGAAAAGAAAAGGGAAGAAGAAGAATTGAAAGATGCGGGGTTAAATCCCTGTCCCCTCATTTTTGGCAAAGGCCATCCCTTGAGGATTGGACATCATTCAGGTGCCGAATCCGTAACCATAGAGGGTCATAGGAGAATAGATATAAAAAGAAAAAAGGGAAAGTACGTGTCCGATAAAGCTACTACCGTGTGGCTTGCTTCAGAGGTATACAGGAATTATGACAAAAATAAGCTATTGCCTTTTGGCTGGGCTCTCTTGTGGGAAGTCGACTTCGTTGCAGAGGATATTGAAAAGAAAGGGGAAAAAGAAGTTTATAATACAGCTTCGGCAGAAACTGCACCGACCAAGCCATTCGCAAGCATTCATGAGGAATGGTCTTCTGCTTTACTAACGTGGAATCCGGGCAGCCAGGAACTAAAAGTAATGTGGGAAGGAAAAAGCGCAACCCATAAAGGTAAAGAAATTATCCCAGAGGATATGCGCAAGGATCTGGTTGAAAGGAAGAAAAGTGTGAAGGCACGGGTAATGGTGCAAAAGGTATACAATATGTATAAAATCGTGAACATTGAAAAAGGCTGTGATTAATGGAAATTGGAGAAAAGGAATGTGCATCATCAACACTTCAAGGCATACGCCGGAAAGGTTGTTTTATTTTGAGCAGGAAGGAAAATTATTTGTCTGTGAAATTGCCTTTCACAATTATAACACTTACGAACAATTTCGGAAAGGTTATATACTAAAAGAATTATTCTGACTTCAAATCGTTTCGCGTGGAAAAATTTACGCTAAAGATGACTTGTCTCATATTTTTTGATTGTCAAACTATAACTGTGGAGGAGAAGTGATAAAAAGGTACATTCTCAACACGCCTGTGCTCACCGATTACGGGCTTTATAGATTTTCTAAGATTGGCATCGATGAGGCAAGAGTCTTGGCCCAGAAGGCCACCTCTGCTGTGGGTCATGCTGGTGCCGCCGAAGCCCTTTCGAGAATCCTCGGCATAGAGGTAAGGGTAAATAGGATGGAAGTGGTTATGAATCCGGGGGATATGGCAGTAGTGCTTCGTCTGAAGAAGAGATTGCCGGAAGGGAAGGTTTTAAACGCCGAAGAAACCTTAAAAATTCCCTACGAGTTGGGGAAACTGGAGAGGATTGAATAGTTACAGGTGGAGATATGACACGTTTGTTTTTGTCCGTTCTCGGTACCGGTGATTATGTGGAGGCATATTACCGTTTAGGGAACAAAAAATTCGGTCCCACGAGATTTGCCCAATGCGCCACCGTTTTTTTTCACTGCGACGATTGGGTGGAAAAAGACCGCATCGTAATCTTTACCACTGAAGAGGCTTATCAAAAGAACTGGTTGGATTTAGAACAAAACGGAGCTCTGAAAGGTTTAAAGACTTGTCTTGAGAATTTGGCCCTAAAGCCCGCCATCGAGAGTATTAGGATTCCAACGGGGGCCTCGGAGGAGGAGATCTGGGAAATTTTCGACATCATGTTTCGCGCAATGAAAGAAGGCGATGAGGTTATATTCGACATTACCCACGCCTTTCGTTCCATACCCATGCTGGCGATGGTGATTCTCAATTACGCCAGGGTGGTAAAAAATATTTCCATAAGAGGGATTTATTATGGTGCGTTTGAGACCCTCGGCCCTCCTCTAAAAGTGAAGGAAATGCCTGTTGAGGAAAGGGTGGCCCCGATTTTCAACCTCACGGCTTTCGATGAGCTTTTGAATTGGTCGATTGCCCTTGACAGATTTATTAAGACGGGAGATGCCGGTGCTGTTTCGGACTTGTCGAAAGATATATCCACGCCGATATTGAGACAAAAACAAGGTCAGGATGAATCTGCAAGAAAAACGCGTGATTTTGCCGTAGCGATTCAGAGATTCAGTCAAGTTATGACCGCTTGTCGGGGTAGAAGTATAAGCGAGTCGGCGGCAGAACTAAAATCTATCATTGATGAGAGCCTTTCTGCGGGAAGTACCAGAGTAACACTCAAGCCGCTGCTGGAAAATTTAAAAAGACGTTTGGATGTTTTCACGGGCGATATGGTGAATGACGGTTTTGAGGCCGTCCGCTGGTGTTTTGAACATAACCTGATTCAGCAGGCCTATACGATCTTAAGGGAAACCATCATTACTAAGGTTTCGCTGGAAAGCGGGATAGATTGGGAAACTCATGATAAAAGAGAGGCAGTATCTTCTGCTATGCGTGCATATTACAACGGAATTAGTCGTGGCAGTAAAATCCAGGGGTCAGATAAATGCGATCAAGATGTTTTTAAGCAGTGTTTGCCGGTAATGGAAAAAAATGAGGGGCTGGTAAAGATTTTTTGTCAATCTGCTGAGTATAGAAACGATTTAAATCATGCCGGGCTCAGGGAAAATCCACATAATATTGACGGATTCCGAAAGAAGTTAGCTGAATTTCTGTCGGGGATTGACGAAATAAAAGGTTCTTTGAAAACCGAATAGTGATGACATATGAATCCCTTCTTGAAATGAAACGGCAATATTGCCGTTTTTGTGAGAGCCGGATTTTTTTTTGTAGGTTTTTATCGGCCAAGGGCGCCATGCCCATATTAGATCCGGCTGCCCGTTTTCGCCCCGATCAAATGGGGGCGACGGGCAACTCACATAGGGGTAGAGATATGATAGTTTACGTCAAACAGCAAGGTTCTCGGGTGATCCGAGAGGGGAGTCATCTCCTGGTGAAAAGGGAAAATGATATTATCCATACCCTCTTCACTCACAAGCTTGATCAGCTTGTTACTTTTGGCAGCGTCGAGATAACCCATGCCGCTTTGGTATCCTTGATGAGGAATGGCGTTGATGTGGTCTTTTTAAGTGCCAATGGCCGTTACTTAGGGAGGCTTTCTTCGGCGGAGGCGAAAAATGTTCATTTGCGTCGGCGTCAATTCAAGCTCCTCGAAGATGAATCGTTTTGCCTAAGAATGGCAAAATCCATCGTCAAGGGTAAGCTAATTAATTTGGCGACGCTTTTGAATCGGATTAAGCGTACCAAAAATGATGTAACCGTCGGAGAGAAGGCGCGAAGTATACAGGAGCTAATCCCTTTAGTAGAGAAGGCAGATAATCTTGAGTCTGTGCGAGGATATGAAGGGCGGGGATCGGCCATTTATTTCGAGGGCTTTCCCAAAGGCTTTGTTCACGAATGGGGATTTACTCGACGTGTAAGGAGACCACCTACCGATCCTGTGAATTCTGTTTTGTCTTTGCTCTATACCTTTCTCATGAACAGGATCTATGCGGCTGTTCGCATAACTGCCCTGGACCCTTATGTCGGATCTCTTCATTCCATTGATTATGGTCGCCATTCGTTGGTTTTGGACCTTATGGAAGAGTTTCGCCCCATAATTGCTGACACCTTAACCCTTTCTCTGTTCAATCTGAAAATATTGAAGAAGGAAGATTTTTACGTGGAAAAACCCTTTTCTGAAAGTGTTGGGGATATGTCAGAAGAAACCCCCGATATTACTAAAGACCCGATAGGGCTCATATCATCGGAGGAACCGACATCGGATTTCATTGATTTGCCGGAACAGACGATGGTGGATTTTACTCCCGAGATAGTCCGGACGGGCAAGTACCCTGTGAAATTGAAAGGGGATGCTTTAGGGAAAGTTATAGAAGCATTCGAAAAAAAATTGACGACCAGGTTTTATTACCTCCCTGCCGAAAGGCACTTGACCTATGCTGATGCCCTTATTTATCAGGCGCAACATTATCGGAAAGTCGTGGAAGGAGAAGTATCAGATTATCAGCCTATCCTTCTCAAATAAGGGAACTATGATAACACTCATCACCTACGACATAACCGAACCGAACCGGTTGGTTAGGTTAAATAAATTTTTGAAAGATTTTGGTCTAAATACGCAGAAATCTGTTTTCGAATGTGATATAGACGATGAGACATTGAAGCAGATAAGGACCTATTGCAAAGAGAACCTAAATGTGAAAAATGATTCTGTCCGGATATATCGCATATGCTCTGCATGTATGGACCGAGTTATCATTTTGGGCAAGGGAATAAAAGTTACGCAACTAAACTACAGGATCATCTAATATGAGAGTGATTGTGGCTTACGATATCTTTGATGAAACTCGTTTGAGAAGGGTTGCTAAGATAAGCGAAGATTACGGAACTCGCGTGCAAAAGTCCATATTTGAGCTAAATATAACTCCCTTGAAACTTGAGGAATATATCTCCCGAATAAGGGAAGTAATAGATCCTGACGTTGATGGGGTTAAGTATTTCCCCCTATGTGAAAAGTGTGCTCATCGAGGGGTAGAAGTTATCGGGCAGGGAATTTTTGTTGACCCAGATTTTGATTATCGAGTTATATAGGGGAGAGGGATTGAGCTTCCGCAGACCTCATGCTCTAAATTCAATTTTCGATAAGTAATTGTAATTGAAAGAAAATAACAAAGCAGCTTTTTCGAGGTCTGCGGATTAAATAAATTTAGATATTTTGAGCGGTTATGATAGATTGTGTGCTATGGTATATGTCATTATCTGACTTTTTGTTAAAAGTCTGCAAAAAATGGGAAGCGGATTCATATTTCATGGGTCATCATGGAGGCCGCAGCTGAAAACAGACCTGATTTAAGAAGGGATTGTGACCTAAGCAGTTCTTGCCAACCCGTGAGAACAAAAATAAGCTGAAAACAGACCTGATTTAAGAAGGGATTGTGACACGTCACTCTTTTTTTGATCATGGTTCCTTTCTCCTTTGCTGAAAACAGACCTGATTTAAGAAGGGATTGTGACCGCCTCCGTTTGCATTGATACGCAATAAAACCGGTTATGGCTGAAAACAGACCTGATTTAAGAAGGGATTGTGACACCCATTCCCGTTGGATTAGATTGTTTACCCAAGTAAAGCTGAAAACAGACCTGATTTAAGAAGGGATTGTGACTATCGCCGGTTAAATAACAATTCCACTCTTCCACTAAACTGCTGAAAACAGACCTGATTTAAGAAGGGATTGTGACACAAAAGCATCAAGAGAAGTCGAATGATATAACTTGCTGAAAACAGACCTGATTTAAGAAGGGATTGTGACCCGACGTGTCTTTGCGGCATTTAGTCGCCGAAATTGGCTGAAAACAGACCTGATTTAAGAAGGGATTGTGACTGTTCACGTATCACGCGATATTGTGTTCACGTGCAACGCGCTGAAAACAGACCTGATTTAAGAAGGGATTGTGACTTTATCGAGGGAATCTAATATTTTTTTCGTCGCTATGCTGAAAACAGACCTGATTTAAGAAGGGATTGTGACGAAAACATGTCACTCCAGGCCTTCGTTAGCCGGATGAGCTGAAAACAGACCTGATTTAAGAAGGGATTGTGACGGAAGTCGAATAATATAACTTCCCATAATTGTCCGCTGAAAACAGACCTGATTTAAGAAGGGATTGTGACTAGTGCCATATTTGAAGAAACGGTATGCTGTCTTCAATGCTGAAAACAGACCTGATTTAAGAAGGGATTGTGACGATAAACAGTCTGACGACTCTTACCCAAAACACGAGGCTGAAAACAGACCTGATTTAAGAAGGGATTGTGACCCACCCGCCTAAGAACCAATCTTGCTCATTAAAAGCTGCGCTGAAAACAGACCTGATTTAAGAAGGGATTGTGACTCGAATGACAGGGAGGCCTGAAAAATCACTTGGTTCACGGCTGAAAACAGACCTGATTTAAGAAGGGATTGTGACAAAGACGACCTCACCGTCTCGAATGACAGGGAGGCCTGAAAAGCTGAAAACAGACCTGATTTAAGAAGGGATTGTGACACATGAGAAAAATCACTGATTCAACGTGATTATCTATGGCTGAAAACAGACCTGATTTAAGAAGGGATTGTGACGAAGTGTGAAGTTTGCCAATCTTATCATGTTAACATGTGCTGAAAACAGACCTGATTTAAGAAGGGATTGTGACCATGTCGCGGTGTTTATACTACCGCGTTGCTCTACGCTGAAAACAGACCTGATTTAAGAAGGGATTGTGACGTCTTTTGCTTTACGAAATTCTTCATACGTTACATAACCGCTGAAAACAGACCTGATTTAAGAAGGGATTGTGACATGGCTTGCTCTCCTTCTCGACCTGCCGAAACTGATTGACGCTGAAAACAGACCTGATTTAAGAAGGGATTGTGACTCCATTGAGATTTGTAATACTCTCATGGACTCCTCCGCTGAAAACAGACCTGATTTAAGAAGGGATTGTGACGCGAAGTAATTTTTGATAATCTGTTGTCATAGGTTTTGCTGAAAACAGACCTGATTTAAGAAGGGATTGTGACAGCAATTCGGCGGGAAGACATTGCCCGTGGATGGAGCGGCTGAAAACAGACCTGATTTAAGAAGGGATTGTGACCCGTGGGGGGTTTTTTTAATAATTCAATCTTTATTCTTTGCTGAAAACAGACCTGATTTAAGAAGGGATTGTGACGCGCTTGTTTTTCCAGTGCCCGGGGGCCCCATAACAGCTGAAAACAGACCTGATTTAAGAAGGGATTGTGACGCGAGCTATGGCTTCATCAAGTTCATCCTCGGGGATTTCTGCTGAAAACAGACCTGATTTAAGAAGGGATTGTGACATTATATGGTCGGGGCGTTTTGGGGGTTTGTGACAGGTATCCTTGTTGCGTATTTGATTTGTCAGACAATTTGAGGTGTAGTTATGTCATTGTACGAAGTATATTTGTTGATAGCGTTGTTGTTTTTGGTGATTGACTCGTTTTTGCTTTTCTTTCAGAGGGAGGAGATAACGTTGGCTGACTTGTTGTGTAGTATAGTATTTGCGGGGTTGTGGTTTCCGATAATGTTGTCGTACCTTTTAACAAGGTTGTTTAGATTTTTGTTTAGTGGTATAGTAATCTGGAGAAAAAGCATATGAAATCGAATGCAGATCTTTCGTTGGATAGTGTTTTGAGTTGGCTAAAGGTTGGGGTTAGGAAGGGTGGAAAAATAGGGACAGACCCCATTTTTGCCGTTTGTTTTTTTAAGGGGCTGCCAGACTTGACGCTTGACAATCTTCATGGCTGCCAGAATCTGGGCGATCATGGCCTTGCCGACGCCCTTGACCTG
>Ga0209204_1002471_pt1 | contig 15084 bp, 11 predicted proteins | sample AD_JPNMR2_MetaG_FD_184425 | JGI IMG/M metagenome (GOLD analysis project Ga0209204, IMG submission 184425) | Active sludge microbial communities of municipal wastewater-treating anaerobic digesters from Japan - AD_JPNMR2_MetaG (SPAdes) (version 2) | ecosystem: Engineered > Bioreactor > Anaerobic...
TAGCCTGCAAAAAGTTGAGTATTTTGAACTACCTCAAATGCAGAGAGCTTCATCAAACCAAATGGTTGTTCTTAATGAAAAGGACAGAAAATTATACCACGATCAGAAGTTAGCCCTAGAAAGGGAAAAACTAAACCTAGAAAAAGACCTTAATATCAACAGCGAACCAATTACTGTAGTTCAGGATTTTACCCCGCTATCCAAAGCCGAAAACCCCTACTCAAGGTATGCTGTAAAGATTGGTCTATTATTTGCAATTTTAGGTTTTGCACTTTCAATCATTTGGCAAAACAAAAAGAAGATTTTTGATCATATTTTCAAGAAAAACAGCTAGAGAGCTAATATATCGGGACAAAAAAAGCCAGGTTTTCCCTGGCTTTTTTACTTATATTTCTTAAAAATTGATAATCAGGAAACCTATACCTTACTCCCTTTATAAGATTTTGAAGTAAGAAACAGAAGAAAAAATGTAAAGTAAATTACCCCAAAAACGCGCTCTAGTACTGATTCAAACATAAAGTTTATAGAGATAATAATCAGGAAAAGAAATAATAACATATTCCTATTCTTATAGGCAAACCAGAAACCGTAGCCAATAATAGTTGATAAAAACAATAAGCCTAAAATGCCAGCGCTTACAAGTGTTTGTAAAAATTGGTTATGAGCATTTAACTCGGTAGCAGCCGCATATTCTAAATTGTGATTTTTATAGGCTTCAATAAAACGTTGATTTGTGTCACCTATGCCAACACCAAACATAACCTCATCAATATTTAAATCCTTTAAAATAACAGGCCACATTTTTACCCTTATCATAACCTGGCTTTCATACTCCTCCTTCAATTGGGTATTATTGTCAAATAATATATTAACATAATTAATTATGGTCTTAAATCTAGGATTATCTGAAAGTTCATATATTGTAATAGAGAGTATTACAACCGATGATAGAAATGCAATAAATTGTCCTCTTCGGTTTAAAAGCCATAACCCAATTAATGGAATTATTATTATTAAAGTAACTAAACCTGCTCTTGAGGATGTTAAAATTATACCAAGTATTAATAACAATGATATTGCTGATAGTAAAATTTTAGTAGATATAAATTTACTTAATTTAACAAATTCAAGGGCAAAAACTAAAGCAAGGGTTAAATACATTGCAAAATAGGAAGGGTGATGGGGCTTTACAAACTCTTGATAATAAAAGAGACTACCATACGAAGCGTTATTACTGTGAAAGTTAAATGTTAAAACCCCATTCTCAATGGTTGACGATAAATAGAATGCCCTTAAGAGAAAGAAAAATAAAACCGCAGTGGCAGAGCCAATAAAAGCAAGTTTTATTCGCTTCCTATCATCTTCATCCAGGTCATATGCTAAAAATAATGGTAAAATAAGGATGGAAATCATCCTAAAAATTTTATTATACCCATAAGTTAAATCAGATGAATATAGTAAACTTATGAAATGGATTAACCAAAATAGAATAAGCAAAATATTAAACTTATTATCCAAAATCCCTTTAAAGTAAATTTTTTTATCGATATTATATGCTATGCCCATAATTAGGGCAAATGCTAAGGCATAAAGCGATACCCTGAAATGAATGGGTATTGACATAGCCAAAAGGGTAAGAGAAAAGAGGTAAATAGTTTTCAGACTAATGTTCTTCATAGCATTTATCTAAATATATGATAATTATTAAAACGACAAAACTTTTAGATTAATTTACCTACCCTTTCAGGACGCATTATTATTTTGGTATTGTGCATAACCCAACGCGGTGCGTTGGGTTAAACTAACCTGTCCCTCCAGGGCGTTTACTCTTTTCGTTTTTTTTCGAGACCCAGCGCTGTATGTTGGGGTTAAATTGACTTTCTTCTGCAGGACGATTAATTTATTGGTTGTTAAATTCGGTTACGATTCCTCGGGCTGAAAACCCGTCTCACGCTAACATCGGGCAACGCCCAATGAGAAGAGAATCATTCATATTCACGCCCTGTAAGGGCAGATATATTCATGAAAGAAAGACTGATTTTATTGTCTTAAATATTATTAGAAAATATGTTTTTACATTATAATTATTTATATAAATTAAATTTAACCTGATTTTTTGAGGTACTAAATATTTAATGTAGTACTCTTCAGGATCACTCTTGTTATTTAGTATTTCATTTTCATTTTTAAAATATATTGAGGCAAAATCCGTAATACCAGGCCTAATTGACAATACTCTACGTTGGTAATTGTTATATAATTCAACATATTTACTAACCTCAGGTCTTGGGCCAACAAGGCTCATAGATCCATTCAAAACATTCAAGAGTTGGGGTAGTTCATCGATTTTATATTTTCTGATAAAACGACCAACCCTAGTAATGCGACTATCATTATTTCCTATTGTAATCAAACCTTTTTTGTCTGATTCAGTATACATTGAACGAAATTTCAATAAAAAAAAATCAATTCCATTTTTACCTATTCTTTTTTGTCGATATAGAATTGGTCCTTTTGAATCAATTTTAATAGCAATTCCAACAATAATAAAAATAGGAATAAGCAAAATTAGCCCAATTACCGAAAATAAAATATCAAAGAAACGTATCATAAAATCACCTTATTATATGCATTTACAAGGGTTTCAACAACATATTGAATTTGACTATTGGTTAATTGAGGATATATAGGTAATGAAATTTCACAACAATAATTTTTATAGGCATTGGGGTAATCATTAATACTATAGCCCATCTGTTTAAAAAATGTAAGCATTGGTAAAGGAATAAAGTGAACATTGACAGCCACATTATGACGTGTTATCTCTTCAATTACCTTATCACGTTGCTGCTCATTAATATTATGTATTCGTAACGGGTAAATATGGTATGATGATTCAGTATTACCATTCTCAAGCTTTGGTAAATTTGCCCAAGAGTACTGAGAAATTAACTTTTCATACGTTTTTGCAACTCTTTTACGTTCAGGTAAAAGAAATTCTTCATATTTACGTATTTGTGCTAAGCCTATTGCAGCAAGAACATCAGGCATATTTACTTTTAAACCTCCAAGTACTATGTCATACTTCCAACCACCAGCCTTTGTTTTAGTGTAAGCATCCTTTGTTTGTCCATTAAGTGACATTAACCGCATTTCTTTATATTCTTTATCCGGATCAAAACAATCAGGAAGGTTCAGGGCAATAGCACCCCCCTCGGCTGTAGTGATATTCTTTACAGCATGGAATGAAAAAACAGTTAAATCTGCTGAATGCCCCATTGGTAAGCTATTATATTTTGCACCTAAGGAATGTGCAGCATCAGATAGTATAAGAATACGTCCGAGTTTTTTTTGCTTTTCACTTTCAGGTATGAATAGTTTTGCTTTGTCGGACTTTAATAAAGCATTATTAACTGCTTTGTAGTCTACAGGGTAGCCAGCAATATCAACAGGAATAATAGCTTTAGTTTTAGGAGTAATAGCCTTTAAAATTGCCTCAGGATCAATTGTAAAGTCATCTTTTACATCTACAATAACTGGCTTGGCTCCTAAATGGTAAACAGCCAATGCTGTTGCAGAATATGTATATGCTGGTACAATCACCTCATCATTAGGTCCAACACCGAACCATTTTAAAGCTAGCATTAATCCAGAGGTAGCAGAGTTAACGCACAAAACCTTTTCTAATCTGGTTAATTTAGCTACGGCCAATTCTAACTGCTGAACTTTTGGACCGGTTGTAATCCAGCCAGAATTTAAAGAATCTAAAACCTCGTTGATAACTTCATCATCAATGTAAGGGGGTGAAAATGGAATTTTCATAATTATCTACTTAATTCGACATCAACTTTACTCTTTAAATGATTTTTAAGTATCATAAAATCAAACACACCTTTAAGGTAACCTAAACCATAACTAACGTGTGAAACAAAGTAAGCCCACATTACATAAGGAATGAGATGAATTGAATCTCTCTTTCTACATTCGTAAGTCGCAAAGGTGGCAGAAGCAATAAAATAGAGGGAAACAGTGAATACCCATAAATATAAAAAGGGATAAAATAATAGTGAAAGTAATAAAGGTATTATTAGCGATAGAACGAACACTGTGGGAATGTAACGCCTTAACTGGGTTGGCTTTTTTAGCTTAAGGTCAACTAGAGGACCGAAGTAACCATACTGAAAAAACATTTTATAAAGCTTACTATAGTTTTCACGTGCGAAGTACTTAATTTTTAGAGAAGGTATCAGATAAATTTTACCACCAGCATTCCTTAACCGCTCATTAAACTCATTATCCTGATTACGGGTTAACTGCTCATCGAATAGTCCAATTCTTTCAAATACTTCTCTCCTGTAACAACCAAAAGGAACAGTATCAACTTCAATGAATTCTTTACCAGTGATATTTTCTAACCTAAAAGTAGCATTGCCAACACCAAAGATAGAGGACATTGATATGGCTATTGCCCTTGAAACTGGTTTATTATCTGCAGGTACTGTAATAGTTGATGCACCCACATTGTCGGCATGGAGTTTACCAATGTAATAAACTAATGTTGATATGTAGTTTGAGGGGTACTCGGCATGGGCACCTAAAATGATAATAATATTTCCTTGGGCATTTTTTATTCCAATATTTAAAGCGTAAGGAACAGTTCTTTTTTTATTTATAATCAATTTAATATTTCTATTTTTAACACAATATTCAATTACTTTATTTTTAGTTAAATCATCGCTATCACCATCAATTAAAAAAATTTCAATATTAGTTTGTGGGTATGTCTGGTTCAGAATAGAATCTAAAACTCTACTAATATATTTTTCTTCATTTCTACATGGGATAATAACAGAAACATAAAAAATGTCATTCATAATCATCATTAATAATATTTAATTCATTGAATTACTATGCAAAGATAACACTTAATTTATTAATTTAGAAGCATAAAAATTAATTTTATAGAATGTGGTAAAATTATGTTAACCCACCCATTGATGATTCCCTGTCAATTGATTAGTTATTTTTGCCTTCTTTATCTTACCAAAAACAAGTTGCATGACCAGACATGTATTTTAATTACAAAATTACACAATTTCTTTAATTATAGAAGCGGGTTTCAAAAAATAACAGTTGTCCGGTAAAAATTTCCGGGCAGCCCCTTTTGAGTAGCCACCCGGAATTCCTACTTTTTAGTTACCAGACTAAAAAGTAAAACATGGGTAATTTTAATAGACAGCCACCTTTCCGATGCCAACATAAAACGCCTGAACTTCATAGACTCGACTACCCTATCGCATTTCAAGGTCGTACTCAGAGGCATATGTCATGCTCCCGGGTATGAAAAAAGGAAATGAAAGATAAAGGTTATACCATCATCAAGGCTAGTGATAAATTTTCTATGCCTTATCCGCTATAGCGAAGCAGTCCGGCTTGTCCACCTGTTCCAAGAGAAAGTAAACACCCTGGCCCTGGCTCCATAATCATCGTTCACAAGGGTTACGTGGACTATACGTAATACAATGCCTTCTCCCAGTAAGGAATAGTTTAGGAATCACAGATAAAGTATAATGCTCTCTAAAAACCCAGGAAGTTTTATTAAATGCCGGATGAAGCCTAGGCGGGTGTTCTAAAATACGAGGTGATAATCCTGCACTATGGGGAAGGCAAAAAGTAAAAACTTCTTGTCAGAATGTTTGATTACTGGGACAACTAGAACCAAAGACTTTTTAGTTTTTTAACAACAACTTTTAATTGCCAGCCGAAATGATTACACTGATATATAAAAAATCACTGGCAAATAGATTTCTCTTCTAGCAGTATAAATTGAATTTTTCCGTTAAAGTACTTATTGAACGAAAACAAGAACGATATAAGTACAATTCAGTATAGCCATGCAGGCTAGCTGCGGATAACTCTTGTTAATTGCCGGGTGAAGCATAGTTAGTCAGTTTCCTACTTGGTTTCATTAATAAGGTTGAATATGATGAACTAAATAAATATTAACTTTTTCTTAAGAATATTGGAGTGAATTGGTGAGCAATAGTAAAAGAGAAATTTGAAAAAATTTATTTCAATTTTTTGAAATACAGGAGGAGGTAGTTTTAAATCTAAAACATCCTAAATTATGTGGTAACTTTTTAGAAATTTTTATTATATCTCCTGTTTTGTAGACAACATTTTTTTATAAAAACAAATGGCAGGATAAAAAACAAATTCATCTAAAAACTTAAATGTGAAAGGAAATGAATTTCTATTAATTTTTATTTTAAAATATTCATAATTCTTTATAAGATTTTCCCATAAAATGAATTTATCAACATTTTTTGTAATTAAATAATTATTTTTTAATGGAAAATAAAAAACAGATCCAAAGGTTTGATATTCATAGTCTAATCCTAGTAAATTGCAATAATTTTTTGTTGCTTCTTTGAGAAAATAATTAATTTTATAATTTTGAAGTTGCGCATTTAATATTTTTTTTTGTAAATTACTCATACGTTTAATTTCTATTGATTTAAAATTTGGATTAAAAGACCTTAGTCTTTTTTTATTAGTGATATTTATAATTATTGAATATAAAAATTTATTATATGCTACATTACTTATTAATATTTTTTTAAAAAATGAAATATTCACTTTTTCATTGGGTAATTCATTTTTTTTATTTATTAGTATTTTATTTATTTCGGATTCTCCGTTAAGAAGTATTGCACTTCCACCCATTACAAATATAGGCTTATGAAAATTAAAACTAAATATTGAAAATTGGGATATTATTGAAGGGTTCAACATGTAATCTCTAAAATCTACATGGCTACAGTCTTCGATAATGATTAAATTTGGAAATTTATTTCTTATTTCAGTTAATAAATCATTGTATTTAAATCCAAAAAAATTTATCCAAATAAGTATGTCTATTTCTTTTATTTTAATTTTTATGTCATTAGTTAATTTAAAATTAAAAGGATGTATATCTAAAGGAGAAGGAATATTCTCAGATTCAATAACTGATTGAGTTATAGAAAAACAAGAGTAACAAGGATAGCCAACTATAAAGGTTTTATTATAATACGACTTTATATTTGTTAAAATGAATTTTATTGAACTTCGCGCAGAGTTTAACAAAATAATAGAATCATTTTCCATATATTTATTAAAATATATAGCTTTAATAAAAGTTGATATAGATATTTCAGGAAAATATCTTGGTATAATTTTCATAAATATAATTTTTTTAATATACGAGATCCTTGATATATTTTAATCAAAAAATTAAAATTATCGTTATATTTAGGACTTTTATTAAATATTATTATATAAAAAATAATAATTAATTTTAAGAATATATAAATTAATGGATTTATAATATACACCCTTGTTGAAGGAACTGGAACAAATCGCATAGATTTTTTAAATTTATTAAGACTAGGAATATTTTTAAAAGATTCTAAACCATAAGAGATTTTAGCAGCTCCTTCATTTTCTAGAATCTGATTCACAAGTTTATATATTAAACCATTCATTGGTGCTGAAGATGAATATTTTTTATCTATAAAAGGGTGCAAAATTGTATATTTATCAAAAAATTTGTAACATATGATATAACCTACCATAAATTCGTTAATATAGGCTCCCAATATTATAACATTTGGATTATTATACAAAGAAACTATATAATTTTTCCATAATTTCTTATTTGTTAAAAATTTCTCATTTCTACTATGTCGTTGTAATGTTAATATGTTGATATTAAAGGCATATTCAATCATATCATTAAAACTAGGCCTTTTAAAATTACATTCTTTAAGGCTTTTACGTATTTGATTTCTTGTTTTAGAACTAAATGTTTCTAAATTATAATCATCTGTATCTAAAATATATTCGTAAGTATTTTTAATTTTAGAGTTAATTTTAATAATTGATATTAATGATCTCCATTTCAACAAATGAATATCTTTTTTTTCTAATTTATAATCATATAATGTTGGAAATGAGTATAAAACGAATCCTTTTTTTAAATATAATTTATTATTTATATTTATTATATTTAAAGAACTATTTTTATAAATATTTACAATTTCTTCGAGAGTCATAGGGTCTACATTTTTAAAATAAAATTATATATTTCTAACATTCTATTAACATTATCATTCCAATTAAATTTTTCTTCAACAAGTAATCGCCCATTTTTTCCGAAATATTTACGTTTTTCAAAATTCATACTTAAATCAAACATTTTATCTGCGGCAGTTACTGGGTCATTTGGTGGAACAATGTAACCTGTAAAATTGTCACTAACTATTTCTGGCATTCCTCCGACATTAGATACTATAACAGGAAGTGAGCATGATGAAGCTTCAAGTACAGCAACACCAAAACTTTCACTATTACTCAAAGCAAGAAAAACATCAAATGTATTTAAATAAGTTGGTATGTATTCATTGGGTACTTTATTTATAAATTTAACTTGATCATCTATCTTTAAATTTCTTGAAAGTTCTTTTAAATTATTTTTTAAAGGGCCATCACCAACAATATGTAATTCAGATTCTATATTTTTATTTTTTAATTTTAAATAAACAATTGAAAAAGCACGGATTAATGTATCTATTCCATAATATGGATCTAATGTTTTAACAGTTCCAAATATTATTTTTGAATTATCTTTTTTTTCTGATATCAATTTAAATTTATTTATGTCGACACCAAAAGGTGTCACAAAAATTTTTTTATTAGTATAAAAAGAAGTTTCTTTTGCCATGACGTGACTAGTAGATAAAATTATATTTGCTTTAGATAAATTAAATTTAAGAATTAATTTATTAATAAAAGATCGCTTAGGAAAATCATACACATCTGAACCCCAAACAGAAATAATATATGGTTGAAAACCAGAAAGTGCACCTAATAAGCCATAACTTGTAGCAAAATGTGCATGTACAATATTGGGTTTAACTTTTTTAATTATTTTTTTTAATGCAAATAAAGTTTTAAGATAAATAATTTTGTTATAAACCTTCGTATCTCTATTTGTCCAATTTGGATTAAAACCTTGCGAATATATTTTAATTCCATCATTATATTTTCCTGTAGGATCACATAATGAAAAAATAAAAACATTTAATCCTGATTCATTAAGTGCATTAGCCCATCGTCTAGTATGAATAGAAGAACTATCTGCTAGTAATAATACTTTTATTTGCTTCATAATTATTATATATATTAACTATGCAAATTTATAAATAAATTTCTTTTTCTCAAAAAAAAATAAATAATTCTAAAGCAATTGCCGTTTAATTAATTTATAAATCCTTGTTGTTCATGTAATGTAGTTTCTTTAGCCTTTTCTTTCTTTCGAATTTTCTGTTAGGGCGGATTATTTCTCTTGTGTTACTGACAATACCGTCAAAAGCTGCAAGGGCTTCTGGTATCTGTTTCCTGAGCAGTAATCCAATACTTATATTCCTGAACATGGCCAACGCTCCTGTTCGGTTTATCTTTTGGCCATGTTTGTTTTTACTTTTTGTATACTCCTTCCTTACTTTAGTTTCAATTGGGAAAGTAAGTATAGCACAAAAGCCCATGGCAAATACCCTGGCATGAAAGTCTTGTTTAACGGCCAGGGCAGTCTTTCCGGTAAAACATTCCACTTCTGCCCTTGATTTTAAGAACTTATCTCATTCCACCTCAAATGGTATAGCTCAGGGAAATCCTCATACGGAAATGCTTCCATATCCACCAGCGACGTGCAGAGTATTTCCTTCTCTCCATTTTCAAGTGTTACGCAAACTAAGCGACAGGCTATTTCTACTTCCAGGAAATCGGGGCATTCCTGCCGGAAAGTAACCTTATCTTTCCTGGGAAGCGTAAACTTTACTATTCGTTCTTTCTCCCCGCTTTCATTGAACTCCTTCACCTGTAGCCACCAATCCTCTTTCATGCGGACACAAAAATCAAGCCCTCGTGAGTAAAGCCTAAACAGCAAAAGTATGCTGGGATACCCCCTGTCCAACAGTAGCAAATCCTCCTTCCCGGCCCTAGGTAAATGGGCGTTTAGCAAATCGCGTTCACTGGCAGAATACGGCGCTATCTGGGCATCATGGGTGGTTAAGTTTAAAACAGCATACAGCATGGATACCAATGCCAACGATCGGGGGCTGTCACCGTTGGGGTCAAAACTATGTGTGCCAAATTCCTCGACAACCGTAGGATGGTTGGGCAACATTAACCTTGAACCATCTGCCCCAAGCAACCGGAATTCTTTCCACACCCGGTATGGGGCTTCTGTATAGAAAGTCTGGTTTACATTGTCCAGCAGCTCGACAAAGGCTTCCGGCTTTAAATTCGACCGGGCTGTACTAAATGCGCCCTTAGTTACCCTTCTTATGCTAAAATCGCTCCTGGTAACCTCTTTATAGAAGGAATCAAGTTGACGCTGTAGGGAGCTTTTGCCCCCTCGTATGATAATTTCCATTAAATCCTTGAATGTCAACGCCTATTTACGGGTAAATTCCTAATCCGGCCAGTTCTTGACCAGTTTCTAAACTATTCATTATCAATCACTTTTATTAGGCTTATACTCGTATTCTCCCGAAATAAATCATTGGTATTGGCATTTGTTAAGGGATATATTATACCCCATATATACAGGCCTGAATCTACATTATAAACATTATTAACATTTTATTGTAGTTTTGTTTTAATTAAACGACGTTGAATTTAAATTTTTGATTTATTTGAAATAATAATGATAGAAATAAACAAAAGATAGGAATCTCTATCACATCAAAGTGAAATAAATAAAATTCAAACCATCCCAAAGACAAAAGGGTCATTAAGTAAAAAATTGCAATTAATAACCAAATATTATGCATAGTTAAAAATAATAAATATAAAATATAATAAATAAAACCAAAATATAAACTTATTAAAATACCTTTATAATAACCCGCAAAAATATAAACTGTTCCAAAAAAACTATAAACATTAGATTTATATACATTTCCGATGTTTATTTCAAATGGATTTATAATATTGACATATGGTTTTCCCATACAGTAATTCCAAATATTTATTAAAGGAGCAAGAATTACATGGTAGTTTAAATCTATTGTGTAATTATGTTTAACATATTCTGAAAAACCAATAATACCAGAAAACAAATAGTATGTAAAATGCTTTATAGTCCAAAATACAAAATTTAAATTAAAATTATTATCTAAATTATGTACAATTGATAAATAATATGATGCAAAAAAAACAAAAAAACCAATTAAAACTGAAATAAATAATAATTTAAAATTTATTTTTATATTATCGAAAAATATTTTAATTATAATTGAAGTAATTAATGCAACTATTATCCACCCTTTTACCTGATATAAAAGCAAAACCCAAAAAAATATTAATAAAATTAAGATTTTGTATTTTGTATTATATTTAAAATAAAATATATGGTAAACAATTAATGGTATCAAAATAACTCTTAAATGTCCCCAAAAACCATATCCTGCAAATAAAGTTGCAAAAAAATCAGAACCAATAACATTGAACCCTAGATGATAAATAAATTTAGAAAGACGAAACAAAAACAATATGGAAATAAAAAAAGAAAAATATAATATTAATTTATCATTTTTAAAATTAATATTATTTGTTATATTTTTGGAAGGTAATGAAAACTGGAATCCTAATTTATGAATAATTATGCAAATGATAAAACTAGGTATCCAAAAAAACAATATTCCAATTATCCATATTATTAAGGCTGGTGTAAATAACTTAAAAAATCCTAATTTTTCAGAAAAAATTAAAGTAAAAAACCATACAATTGTGAAAGGAATTGTTAGAAAAAATGTAGGTGTAAAGTAGGTCTTCCACATTTTTTTTTCTAATGATAATATTAATAATACTTCTATAAAAAATATTATATTTATAAAAATATTTAATAACATAATTTATCTATTTTTTTTAAGTAAGTTTGAAAATCGTTATAATCAACTTTATTTTTGCGAATGGATTCAATATTTAATAATCTAATAAAAAGAAAAGCCTCCTTTGTTTTGAAATTAGATAATAATAATAATATATATATATATATTATATATATATATTTCCATGTAATCCACAAATATAGATTATTAAATTGTGTTTTCATATTAATAAATCTATTTAAATAATAGATAAAAATTCTACCTTTAACAGATTCTTTTTTAATAGATTTACTTACTTTATGATAAATTATAGAATCAAGAACACAGGCCATTTTTTTATTTAATTTTAACATTCTATAAGCGAACTCAAAGTCTTCTTCTCCAAAAAAGAAATTTTCAGAAAGTAAACCTACCTCATTGGGTTTAAATAAAATAGCGCATCCTGTAGCAAAAGAAATTTTAATTTTACTCTTTGAAGGTAATTTTTTATAACTTTTATTAGCAAAATAATATTTTCTAAATCCAAAAAAAATTTTTCCTCCACAATTCCAAATCTTTTCTTTATCATAATAAAATCTAATTTGAGGTATGACAGCACCTAACTCAGGATTTTTCTTATATATATTCATTAAAATAGTGAGAAATTCAGGTGTTACTACAGTATCATTATTGAGTAATAATGAATAAATTCCATTATTTTTTAATACATATTTAAGGGCTAAATTATTGCCTGCTGCAAAACCTAAATTTTCATTACTTTCAATAAATATTAAATTATTACAAGATGGTGAATTTAAAAATAGCATTTTTGAATTAAATTTAAATTCTTTTTCAATTTGATCTTTTGTATAATATATAATATTTTTAAAATTATTTTGGCACCATTTTTTTAAATTTAACAAATTTTCTTTTGAAGATCCATTATCAACTAAAACAATTTCATAATTATTATAATGAACAGATTTTAAAGATTTTAAGCAATCAATAGTATCGTCTGTTCCATTCCAATTCAAAATAATTATATAAACCTTATCATCCATAAATTATGAATTAATTATTGTTACTTATTTAAAAGTAGTTTATAAAGATCTTTATTTATTGTTAAGCAATAATAACTTTCTCACACATAATGTAAATAGAACAATTTCGCTTAAGAGCATGCCAATTGAAGCACCAATATAATTATAGTAAGGTACACTAATTATTGTTGTTATTATATTAATAAAACCTGCTATCATAACATAATTTGTAAATGACTTTTTTTGTCCCATGTTTATTAAACCTATAATGCCTAATAAATAATTCATTCCTCCAAATAAAATTACAAAACTTAATATTCTTAATGATGAAATTGAATCAATATATTGATTGCTAAATATATATTTAATTATTTTATTAGAAGTTATTAAAACAAAAAAAGTTATAAATGATAATCCAATAAAATATATTTTACTAATATTATAAATATTATGAAAAGACTGTTCTTTAGTTTGTTTACTGAACTTATGACTTAAAAATGGAAACAAAGATTCTGAGATGGGGGAAACTAAAGATTGCATAGCTTTGATTATTTTTTCTGAAGATGAGTAAATTCCAACTATGTAATTATTTGTAAATAAGCCCAAAATAAATATATTTGCATTTCTATATAAATTCATACTTATTGTTGAAACAAATATATGCCAACCATCAACTAATTGAAAATAAATATCGCTATATCTTGGTATTGTAAAACTTATTCCAAAACGATATTTAATAATAAACATACTTAAAAAAGCAGCAAAAACGTATCCTAAAGAATTTAAGAGTAGTATTAATCTATAGTCTTCAGGTTTTTTAATAAAAAAGAAAATAAGTATAGTAAAAATTAATTTAGGCAATAGGTTTACAATGGTTAAATATCTCATTTTTTCTATTCCTTGAAAGAACCAAACAGGTATAAATACATCTCCCAATATGATTCCCAAAGCAAATAAATATGATATTTTTTCTTTACTAAAAATTTGGATATATATACAAAATATAAAAAGTAAAATAATACCCAAAATCGCAATAAACAATCTTATAAAAATAATTGAACTAAAATTACGCATTACAATGTCTTTACTTTCTCTGTTTTCAGCAATAAATCTAGTTGCAGAAAAATTAAATCCATAATTACTAAAAAGAGAAACATATTGTATTACTACCAAAACGAAAGAATAAATTCCAAATTTTTCAGGTCCAATTACCCTTAATATGTATGGAAGAGTTATTAAAGGTAGTAAAAAACTCAAACCATTCAATATTGATAGCGAGAAAAAACTCTCAAAAAGTTGAGGATATTTTTTTGCTAGACTAATTATTTTTTTTACCATCTATTTTTTTATTGGTAAGATTTAAGCTGTAAATGCAACTTTTTGTTAAACAATAATTTTTGTATTTATCGTTTAAAGTACATCGCCTCATAATACTTCTGATATTCCCCACTAGTAACCCTATTGAGCCAAGCCTCATTTTTCAAATACCAATCAACAGTTAGCTCTAATCCCTCCTCAAACTGAAGCGACGGTTTCCACCCAAGCTCATTCATAATCTTAGTGGCATCAATGGCATAGCGCAAATCGTGCCCTGCGCGGTCGGTTACATAGGTTATTAGTTTTTGGGAAGTTCCCTCGGGACGCCCAAGCTTGGCATCCATTATTTTGCAAAGCAATTTTATTAAATCAATATTCTTCCACTCATTAAACCCTCCAATATTATAGGTTTCGCCAACCCGTCCACTATGAAAAACCATATCAATTGCCCTTGCATGGTCAACCACATAGAGCCAATCGCGGACATTTTCACCCTTCCCGTAAACCGGTAATGGCTTATTATTCCTAATGTTATTAATAAATAGGGGTATTAACTTCTCGGGAAACTGGTATGGGCCATAATTATTGGAACAGTTAGTAATAACGTAAGGTAACTTAAAAGTATTACCGTATGCCCTAACAAAATGATCGCTGCTGGCCTTTGAAGCCGAGTAAGGCGATTGGGGATTGTAGGGAGTTGTTTCATAGAAAAAACCTTCGTTATCTAATGAGCCATAAACCTCATCGGTTGAAACATGGTAAAAAAGTTTGCCGTCCATACTGGTTTTCCAGGATTCCTTGGCTGCTTGGAG
>Ga0209204_1002472_pt1 | contig 15078 bp, 17 predicted proteins | sample AD_JPNMR2_MetaG_FD_184425 | JGI IMG/M metagenome (GOLD analysis project Ga0209204, IMG submission 184425) | Active sludge microbial communities of municipal wastewater-treating anaerobic digesters from Japan - AD_JPNMR2_MetaG (SPAdes) (version 2) | ecosystem: Engineered > Bioreactor > Anaerobic...
CCGGCATTCGACTGGTGTTCACGCGGGCCAGAGATTTCATCTCGAACCGTGGCAGGCGATGATCGTGGCCGATCTGTTCGGCCTCTATCTGGACGGTCGGCGGCTCTTTCGTCGAGCGTTTCTGTCGTTCCCCCGCAAGAACGGCAAAACGGCCCTTGCCGCCGCGCTAGCGCTGAAGCTCCTGGTCGCGGACCGCGAGGCTCGGCCTGAGGTGCTCTTGGCTGGGGCAAGCCGTGAGCAGGCCCGTATCGCCCTGAATAGCGCCAAGGCGATGATTGAGGCCACTCCCGCCTTGCGTAAGCGGCTCAGCATCTACCGGACGGAAATCACCTGCCCGGCCAATCGAGGCCGGATGCTCGCGCTATCGGGCGAGGATAGCTATGCCCACGGCTACCATGCCTCTGGCGCTGTCGTTGACGAGTTGCACGCCCACCACGACCGCGCTTTGTGGGATGTCGTTGACACCAGCACGGTTGGCCGCGCTCAGCCGCTAGTGATCGTGATTTCGACGGCGGGCGAAGACGTCGGACAGGTTTACCGACAGCTTCGGAGCTACTCTGAGGATGTACTCTCCGGCGTCAAGCAAGATGACCGCTGGTATGCCTTGATCACCTCGGCAGACGACGGCGACCCGTGGGATGATCCGTTCACCTGGGCGAAAGCAAACCCCAATCTGGGCGTCAGCGTTCAGGAGGATGAGCTGGAGGCCATTTCCCGACGGGCCGCGGACAGCCCGCTGGCTCAGCTTTCGTTCCGCCGCCTGCATCTCAACGAGATGTGTGAAAGCCCTGGCGAGTGGATTCCGCTGGAGGTATGGCGCGACCAGGAAGCCGCCGGACCGCCATCGGATGCGGCGGCGGAATCCACCATTGGGTTGGACCTAGCCACGCATATTGATCTGGCTGCGGCGGTAATTGCGCGACGGGCTGGCGAGCGGTTTTGGTGTGATTTCGCCGCATGGGCTAGCGGCCGCGCAATGAAAGAAAGCCCGGCGGCCCGTCAGCTTCAGCGGGCCCAAGCCCTTGGGCATCTGCAAGTGTCGCTGGGCGATGCGATTGATTTTGCAGCGATCCGCTCTTGGCTCAAGCTGCAAAGAGAACAAGGCGCCCAGTGGCTTGTGGTGGACCCGGCTGGCGCGCAGCATCTGCTTTCGGAGGTCGTAGCGGACGGCTGGCCGCAAGAGCGGATCATCGAACACCCGCAGACGGCCCGCTACATGGACCCGGTGATCCGTCGGGTGCAGACGCTGGCGATGGAGCGACGCCTTCTACACCGGGCGTCGCCGCTATGGGACTTGTGCCTCGGCAACGTGCGGTTGGCTTCGGACGCTCAGGGACGCGTGCATTTTCACAAAGGGCGTTCCGGCGGCCCGATTGATCTAGCCGTGGCGCTGGCGATGGCGGCAGGCTGGCAACCGCCGGAGGAACTCGGAGGGCCGGTCTGGATCGAGGCGCTGTGAACATGTGGAAACCGCTTCAGAAAATCGTGGATTTTTTCCGCAACCAGACGACCGTGGTGGAAAAACCCGGTTCGCTCGTGGCCGAGATTCAGCGGCAACTCGCGGGCGGCGTCAGCACGCCAGACGATGCCCTGGCGATCCCGCAGGTGTGGCGTGCGGTGCATCTGGTGGCCTCGAGCGTAGCCCAGGTGCCGCTTCACCTCTATCGCCGCGGTGAAAGCCGGGAGCAGGTCCTCAATGGTATGGAGCTTGATCTGCTGGCAAGACCAGGCCCTGGAGTAACCCAATATACGTTCCGTCGGACGCTGACGCTCCATACTCTGCTTTGCGGAAACGGATATGCCTGGATCAATCGATCGGCCAAACGACTGATCCTCTTGGACCCACTGCAAACGCAACCGGTCGAGCGGCGGAACCGGCTCTATTGGGAAACGCAGTTCGGCGGCCCGGACAGTGCCAAGCAAATCCCCGATGACGACGTGCTGCATCTATGCGGTCTGAGTTGGGATGGGCTGCAAGGTATTTCAGCGGTGCAGAAGTTCAGTGGGACGTTTGATCTTCCGCGCTGTATGTGTGATCACGCCCGCGGGTTTTTCTTGCGCGGGACCATGCTATCTGGTTTTTTGAAAACGCCTCGACCGCTTACCGCCGAGGAGCGGGCGGAATTGCAGCGGGCCTTCGGCGAATCGTTCGGCGGTGCAAGCCAATCCTGGAAAGTCCCCGTACTTGGCGGCGGCCTGGAGTGGCAATCGGCCACCGTCGAGCCGCAAAAAACACAACTGCCCGAACTGCATCAGTCGGCAACCCGAGATATTGCCGCCGTCTTCGGGCTGCCGTCCCACAAGCTGGGCGACCCGGCCAAGACCAGTTACGCCAGCCTGGAGCAAGAGAACCTCGAATATCTGATGTTCAGCCTGGAAAGCTGGCTGGCGGCCTGGGAGGCAGAACTCAACGTGAAACTCTGCCCATCGGGTTGTTACTGGGAGCACAATCGGAACGCCTTGGTGCGCAGCGTTTATTCCGATCGCGTCCAGGGCTACTACCGCTTAGTCGAGATGGGCGTCTTAAGCCCGAATGAGGTTCGCAGGATGGAGAACCTTCCAGCGCGTCAAGGAGGAGACACATACTATGCCCCGGCAAATTGGATCGATCAAGGCAAAACTGCACCCTGAGCTTTGGGCCCGTTGGGACCCCAAAGCAAAAACGGTGTGGCTCTATGATACAATCCGTTCTCCCGGCATTCAAGAGGCGGTCGAAGGTCTAGCCGGCCTACAGAAAGGCGATACGGTCCGTGTACGGATCAATAGCTACGGAGGCGATGCATTCGCAGGCCTTGCGCTGCATACGGCTTTAGCTACCAGCCCGGCCCGCGTGCTGGTGCAGATCGACGGGGCGGCTGCTTCGGCGGCCGCTCTGGTGGCACTGGCTGGCGATCATATTACGATCTCGCCGCATGGGATACTGTTTGTCCACCGCGCGTGGACCACGGCCGTCGGCAATGCTCGGACGCTCCGAGCCACGGCCAATGAACTGGATTATGTAGATCGGCAGATCGCTCAGATCATTCAGCAGCGTACCGGCGCCGCGCCGGATCAAGTCGAGCAGTGGCTCGACGGCGAAGACGACGGAACGATGTTCGGCGCGGAGGAAGCGCTGCAAGTCAAGCTAGTGGACGAGATTCTCAAGGCGGCGGAAAAACCGGAAGCGGAGCCGGCAGAGGAAGCAGAGGCAGAAGAGACTGCCGATCTTGCGAAATCGCCTCAGAATTACGTGCCGGACAATCCACCCGGCGGCGACGGCCAAGGCGTTGAAGGCGAATGGGAAAAACCCAGGCTACAAGATTTCACCGATAGCTCGTGGGACGAGCTTTCGACGGCAGAACGGCGCCGGATCGCCAGCTATTTCGGCTTTGCGTTGTCGCTGGACACGTTCGGCGATCTGAAACTGCCGCATCATTTCCCGCCCAATCATCCCAAGCGAAACAAAGCCTCGCTGGCTGGAGTGCGCGATGCGCTGGCTCGTCTGTCGCAGACCGACGGCCTGAGTGCTGAGGATCGGGAGCGGGTCCGCGCCCACCTGCGCGCCCATTTGCCCGCCGAGGACCTACTCAAGGAAGTGGTTTTGGTTGGTCTTTCTCGTTTTGCACAAGGAGGTGCTCATGTCGCAGGAAGTGATCAATGATGTACTGACCACGGCGGATCAGTTCGGCGAACGCGCCGGCAAACGATTCCGTCAAGAGATCGAGGCCGCATTACAGGATTGGCAGCCCGCGGCCCCGCTGACCGGCGTTCGGCAGAAACACGCCAAACGCCTCCCCTTGGCCGCCTGGCTTCGTCAGCAAGCTGGTGAGCCTGTTACCCAAGATGAGATGGCCGCTCTGGAAGAGGTCGGCTGGAGCCGCCAGCGGGAAATCCAGATTCCGTTGGCCGCGGTATCGCCGATCACCCGAGCGACGGACGGCGATGACGTGATCCCGAAGACGATCTCGGATCGGATCATCGAGGAGATCGATACCTACGCCGTGGTGCGTCAGGTGTGTGAGGTGATGACCACGGCCCAGATGGACCAAAAGGTCATTCCCATTTTTGACGACCGGTCCAACACTGGGGCCTTGGTAACTTCGACCATTGATCTGGCGACCTCGGTCAATCCGTCCATCACCAGCCTGACGCTCAACTGCAAGACGATCCACTCGAAGCCTGTCGTGATCGGGCGTACGCTTCTCCGAGATGCGGCGGTCGATGTCGAGGGGCTGGTGATTCGGGCGTTGGGCTCGCGGATCGGGCGGGCGTTGAATGCCCTGCTCACGACCGGCACCGGCCTCGCTGGTCATCCGGAAGGTATTCAGGTCGCCGCTCCGGTGCTCAAGACCAGCGCTTCGACCTCGGCGTTCACCTGGAAAGAACTGCACGATCTGATGATCGCCGTCGATCCCGTGTACCGGCCGCGGTGCAAGTGGATGATGAACGAATCGATCGCGGCCCTGCTCTACCAGTTGACCGATCAGAACAACCAGCCCATCGTCTGGCGTGATCTGACCGGTCAGCAGCCGGATCGTCTGTTCGGTTTTCCGGTGGTTTATAACCCCGACATGCCGTCGTCGGTCTCGGCTGGTGAAAAGGTGGTCCTGTTCGGTGATTTCACCCGCTACGTCCTGCGTGAGGTGCCGCGGATCATCCTCAAAGTTCTTCAGGAAACCTACGCTCAGTACGACGCGGTCGGTTTCTTGGCCCTGTATGACTTCGACGCCGGTTTGGCCGCCGCGACCACCTCGAAGGCCATCGGCGCCCTGCAGATCGCCGAAAGCTCTAGTTAAGGAGCCCGGCCATGAGGGTGCAATTGCGTGAACCGATTGCCTCCGCGTATGGGTCTCTGGGGGCGCGGCAGATTCTGTGCGCGCCTCAAGAGATTCCCATCGAAGCGGCCCAGGAATGGGTGGCGCTGGGACTAGCGGTCGTCTTTGAAGACGATAGCACTCCGCCGCCTACCAAGGAGATTGAAGATGTATGTCCAGACAGTACCCCAAAGCCGCGCCGTCTGGCCCGTAAGCGAGGCTGAGGTGAAGGAATACCTCGGCCTGCCGGACAGCTATTCGACGCCGCTCTTGGCCGCCTACATTGAGGCGGCCACCGAGGCCGTCGAACGCTACAGCGGTCGGGCTACGACCCGGCGGCAGATCGACCTGTGGTCGCCGCTTCCGCCGTTTGGCGAAGCCGTGGCGATTCCCCAGCCGCCGCTAGTGAGCCTCGATGAGGCGGTGCTCGTGAATAGCCAAAACGTCGAGACGGAACTGACAGAAGACCAATACCTGCTGGAGACCGGAGGGCGGGTCGCAAAATTCTACCTGAACTCTGTCGCTCCCAAGCAGACGGCAATTGTCGGTTCCGGCTACCGGCTCCGACTGCGTTGCACCGTGGGCTACGAGACGGCGGCGGACGTGCCAGCGGATTTGCGCCTGGCCGTGCTCCGCACAGTGGCGCGTAGCTGGGAGGCGAAAAGCAGCGTCGCGATCCCGGATATTTCTCCGTTGGAGGATGCCGACCTATGGCGCTCGTGGCAGAGAGCATGACAACGCCGGTGTACATCCTGCGTCGTATTCCGACGACGGACGAGACCACAGGTCAAGTGTCCGACAGCTACGAGCACCTGGCCCGCGTGCTGGCCGCCGTAGAAATCCAGCCTCTTGCCGAGGTGGACGAGGCCGGGCAGGTCCGCTCCGGGCTTGTCTATCGGCTGACGATCTGGCGGGACGGCCTGATCGGGCGACTCAGCGTCCGCGACCAGGTGCAGATTCACTTGCGCGAAGGCGTCAGAACCGCGGAGATCGCCTCGATCGTGCCGCAAGGCGTAACCCTGGTGCTGGAGGCCCGCGAATATGACTCCGGCTGAGGTGGTACGGAGCGTGGTGCAGTCGGCCATCGGATCGACGGTCGAAGAGCGTATCCGACCTGACCGTCGTTACCAGGAGGACGAGTTGCCCGCGGCGACCTATTCGGTCTCCGGCGCCGAGCCGATTGAGACGCTCGACGGGGTGCAAGCCGTCCAATACACCGGGTCGGTGAGCCTCTGGGCCTCTACCCGGCAGGAAGCGGACAGCCTGGCCGCTTCCGTCGCCGAGGAAGACGGCGTCGATGTCGCGGACGCCGGTCAAACGTGGACGTGGTTTTGGACCGGGTATGTCGGCTCGGCGGAACTGGTGGCCGAGGAATCCGACCGCCCGGAATACCGGGCCGATGTGTCGTTCATTTTAGTAAAGACATGATCATTTATGCGATAGATACGTCTCGGCTCGACGGATTCATTTCGCAGTTGCGGCAACAGTTGCCTCAGCGATTACGGAATGGAGCGCTTCGGGCGGCTTTGCGTGCGTATCGACGCAAGGCGTCAAGGTTGCTTTCGGCAAGCGGAGCGTCTCGGCGTGCTCAGAAAGCCGCCCGGGCGGTGCTGGGCGTAAGCGTCCGGAAGAATAAGGCGAAGGTCGGCTTTGGAGTGCGAAAAAACACCAAAAAGGAGAAAGGCATCACCCACCGGAACATTCATTGGCTGGTCCTCGGCACAGGTCCGCGGAAAACCCGTACCGGCGCGAATCGGGGGAAAGTCGATGCGCTGTTTCGTGGGATTTTGCCGCAAGCCGCGGCTTCCGCACAGCAGGAGGCCGTGCGTGAGGCAAGACGCTGGCTCATTAAGGAAATCCGCAAAATGCGAAAACGTTAACCCGCTAGACAAGGAGGTCGAACGATGGCAGTGCGCACAGGTAAAGGAGGTTTAATCGAGTATTCGACGGATGGCGATACCTATACCGCCATCCCTCAGGCGGCCAGCTTCAAGCCGCCGGAAGAGAAACAAGACTCGGAGGAAATCCATCTGCTGGATGCCTCCAGCCCATACGCCGAGAAGGTGCCCACGGGGCTTTCGTGCGGCGACATCACCGCTACGGTGGCCTACGATCCTGCGAATTCGGTCCATCAGGACTTGGACGACTTGGCGGCCACGGAACTGGATGCGGATGAACCGATCTACGTCCGCATCACCATGCCTGGCAACCAGTCGCGCACCTACCGTTGCGTCGGCATGTCGCGAAACCCATCAGAAGTGAGCCGCCGCGAAATCCTCAAACAGGAATATACGTTCATCACGGTCTGCCCGGTGGCGGCGTCGTCTTCGGCGTAAGGAGATAAGCCGTGGCCGGTGCGGTGCGAATTCGCATTACGTTCGCCTCGCCTATGGGGCAGCAAGCCCAGGTGGGCGATGTGCTGGAGGTGTCCGAACGACAGGCTCGCCGCCTGATTTCCTTCGGCGTGGCCGAGCCGGTCGAGGGTCGGATCGAGGATTGGTGCGATCCGATCCTGCGGGCCCGGACGCGTGCGTCCATCGAGCGGACCTACGAGGAGTTTCTGAGTCGAACGAAAGGAAAACCATGAATAATGTGTCCGACTTATTCCGCCGGCGCCGCTACCGAGAGGTGCGGATCGCGCTGGAGGATGCGGAACACACGTTCCGCATTCAGAGCCTGACCCAGCGTGAATTCCAAACGCTGCTTGCGCCGCTGATCGACCCGGACACCGGCCGGATCGACCCGCGTGAGCAGGCCGCCTTCGACGCCCGACTGATCCAGGCGTGCGTCGTGGGCGAGGACGGCAAACTGCTTTTTTCCGAGGCCGACATCCCGGCCATCCAGGAATGGGATAGCGCGGTAACCACGCGGCTATCGCGTGCCATCCAAGAGCATATCGGGATGCAGGCGTCGGAAAAAAACTCGCCGAAAACCCGGAGCGGCTGATGGCCTACATGCTGGCCGCTCGGCTGGGCTATGCAGATGTAGATCAGATGCTCGACGAAATCACGCCTGAGCAGTGGCGGGAGTGGTGCGAGTTTTTGGCGTGGGAAGCTGAACATTTGAAAGGTGCAGGGCCATGGTAGGCGACATCGTCATCAACATCGCCGCGAATACCGCACAGGCGACCAGTGCGTTGCGGTCTCTGCAAATGCAGGCCCAGCAGTTTGCCGGCGCACTGAAATCCATGCTTGCCGGATACCTGAGTTTTGCCGGTATTCGGACGGCGGTGTCGGCGGCAGAGGAGTTTGAGCAGGCGTTCCGCCGGGCGATGTCGATTGCTCAGGACGTTACGCCAGCCGTTCGCGAGCAGGCCCGCGAGGCGGTCCAAGAGGCGGCCCGTGCTACAGGCTACTATGCCACCGAGGCCGCCGCGGCCCTCTATGAGCTGCATTCGGCGGGTCTGAAGACCGAGGCGGCGCTTAAAGCGCTGCCACAGACGCTTACCTATGCACGGGCCGCTGGCGTGGAGCCGGGCGGCGTTAAACAAATAGTAAACACCCTTTCTGCTCTAGGGCTACTTGGTAAAACCGCCGAAGAAACAGGCCGGAATTTTAGCGCCATGGCGGACCTTATTGCCCACGCTTCTCGGCTTGCCTCGACCACCGCCGCTGAATTGGGCGAAGCGCTCAGCAGTCATGCCGCGGCGGCTGCGGCTGCTGCGAATCAGAGTGTGTTCGAGCTTGTCGGCACGCTGACCTTCTTCGCCGCTCGAGGCCGACAGGGCGCTGAAGCAGGCACCATGTATCGCATGGTGCTCAGCGACCTGCGTGATAGTGCACAAAAGAACGTCGAGGTCTGGCAGCAGCTTGGCATTTCGTTCTACGACGCGCAGGGAAACGTTCGACCGCTATCGCAGATCATGGCCGATCTTGGCGGCCGGTTGCGTGGCATGAGCGCCGCGGAACGAGACGCGGTGGCTGCTTCTCTGGGCCTTGAGCAGCGCACACGCGACATGATTCTCCAGATGGCCCTGGGGGCTTCGGAGTTGCAACAGTTTGTCGCCGCGATGCAGGAAGCCGGAGGGGCCGCGGCGAAGATGGCCGCAGAACAAATGACGCCGCTCCAGAGAATGTGGAAAGATTTCCATGCGTCCCTGGAGAAGCTCGGCGAAGGCTTTATGACGGTGCTGATTTCGTTAAACCCTCTGGTCGAGCTGCTCGGCCAGATGTTGACATTCGTTGGAGGCGCTTTGCAGCATTGGGCGCCCTTGACGGCCGCCATCATCACATTTGTCATCATTACTCGCGGCGTGCCCGCGGTCATTGCCGTCGTGGTCAAATCGCTTCGCACCTTAGCCACCGCGTCGGCTGTCGCGCAGGCGATCATTGCAGGCCCAGCCGGGCTGGCTAAGGTGCTTATCGGCCTAGCAGGCGCTGCAGGCGTCTATGTGCTGGTAGATCAAGCGTTTGCGAAAGTCTCCGAAGACATGCAAGCGCAGACGCAGGCGATGGAAAAATCGAAAAAAGAATTTTCGGAATTAACCCAAGAGATCAATAAGACCGCCAAGGCTGTCCAGCAATCGTCCGCGATCAATGCGTCGTGGCGTCCGCCGAAAATCAAGCAAATCTCCGGGCTCACGTGGGAGGAACGCAAATCCGGTGCGTTGCAATTCCTGGAGCAGTCGCAACGTCTGGAGGGGCCGGAGAAACTGATCGCAACGCTCGAAGACCTCCAGACGGCGCTGGCCAATTTAGACGTGAGCGGGGCTACGTGGGTATTCGGCCCCGAGGTGCGCGTGGGGGCGGGGCAACTTCAGCAGGCTATAGCGCGCGTGAATCGCGAAATCGATCAGGAGCTGGGCGGCCTGCAGGAAGCAGTCGAAAAGACGCGACTGGAAATCGAGCTGCGCAAACGCGGTCTCGATGATCTGGCCGTCGAGGCCGAAATGCACCGCCGCCGCAGGCAGGAGCTGGGGCTATCGACGGCGATTGTCGATCAATGGTTGGCGGCTGAACGGGAAAAGCAGGCCGTCCTGGACCAGCAGCGTCGTATCCAGCAGGAGCAGGAGGAACGCATCCGGCGTGCGCAAGACATTCAGCGCTCGCTGCTGACGCCGCTGGAAGAGTATGAGCAAAAAATCCAAGAGGTCATGGACCTCTGGCAGCGGGGTCTTTTGTCCGTCGAACAGATGCACCGCTGGATCGCCGCCGAACGGGAACGGATTGCCGGGCGGCAATTGGAAGAGGCCCGCCGTGTGGCTGGAATGCGGGCCGGGGCGATCGCTTATGGGACGACGGAAGCCTACTCCACGATCTTGCGGGCCTCGATCCAATCCAGGACAGCAGGCCCAGAAGAAAAGACGGCCCGCAACACCCAGGCGATGCTGGAACGATTGGATCGGATCGAACGGGCTCTGAAACAACAGGAAGCGATCTAAGCCATGGAATGGCTGGAAGCACGGAAGCTGTCCGGCGAATACACGTTGGATTTTCGGCAGGGGGCCTCGGCCTCGTTCCGCCGCACGTGGCTGGTGCGCACAGAACAAGATGCGACAGAGTATGCCGTGCTTTCCGACGCCGGTGCCCCGCAACTCGGGCACGCGCATCCGCGGTGTTCGGCGGCCTACTGCAACAGGATCGAGGCCACGCCGGTCGGCCCGTATGGCTGGATCGTGGAGGCCCAGTATCAGACGCCGACGAATGAGCAAGGCAACCAGTCTCAGCAACCGCCGCTCAATCGGGCGGCCCGAATCCGCTGGGGATGTACATCGGTTCGGATGCCGGTGTATTACGACTCGAGCGGCAACCCGATCCTGAACACGGCGGGCGACGCCTTCGATCCGCCGCTAGAGATCGACGTGAAACTGCCGGTGGTCTCCGTGTCGAAGAACCTGTCGGCGGTGCCTGCCTGGGTCCTGAGTTATCGGAACGCAATCAATAGTTCAGCATGGTACATCGACGGCCTGATCATATTGGCAAAATGTGCACGGATCGACGGCCTGGAGATTTCGGAATGGCATTATGAGCAGGGCGTGGCGTATCGCGAGGTGAGCTATAGTGCCATCATTTCGCCGACGGCCTACGGCTGGCAGCCGCGCCTGCTGAATTGCGGCTACAACGAAAAGAAAAAGGTCGGCGATGAAACCAAGCGGATGCCCATCCTGATCAACGGCATGGCCCCGAGTTCGCCGGTGCTTTTGGATTCCCAGGGGCAGGCGATCCAAAACCCGACCAGCAACGACGCCGTGTGGCTTACATTCAACGTCTATCCAGAACTGGATTTTAATTCACTGCCGAGCGTATAGCGATGGTACTCTTTCGCCGTGAAACCGCCAAGCGTGTTTTAGCTGCGACCGAGTGGGTCGAGACGCAACGCGGCACACCGCCGCCTGCGGATCGGACGCCCACCCGCGCCGCCCGAGGCTACGACCGCGTGTACGGGCGGGTGCAGCTAGTACAATCGTCCAGCGGCGAGGGCGCCGACACGATCTATCTGACCGACGTCATGGCGACACGCGGGGCGTTGCCCGACCTGGACAATGAGGGTCGGTTAGAGGTCCAAAATCCGTTCGGCTGGAAAGTGCTGGAGGGCGATTGGGTCGGGGCCGAATGGCAGCAAGAGGAAAACACCTGGGCGATCTATGAGATCGGAACACCATTTGTTCACGTGTACTTGACAGAGCCGCTCTACGAGTGCGCCAGCGCCGAGGGGATTCCCGCCGAGTATAGCGGCGAGCCGATCACGGTCTATGACGATTACGGCCGGGTGGCCCGTGATCCGGTGGCTCGGCGTGATGAGGAAAGCGGCCAGTGGTACGCGCCGGAAGGCACAGCAGTTTTGGTGCGCTGGCTAGAGGATAAACAGCATTTTACCGTGTTTTTCCTGAGCAAATGCGACCAGAACTCTAGCTCCTCTGAGGAGGAGTGCCCGGACCGCTACTCCGGCACGCTCGATGTCCTGATCCCGGAGCCGTACCGAAGCGGCGATTACCTCTGTTTCCCGACCAAGCGGCTGGAGTTCGATTGCGGCATCCTCATTAGCGTCGAGGACGGCGAGCCGGTTTGCGAATACGTCTGTTGCTCCAGCAGCGAAGAATCCAGCAGCAGTAATAGCGGAGGTTACTCCAGCAGCGAAGAATCCAGCAGCAGTAGTAGCGGAGGTTATGAGAATTGGCCAGTCGGATACGACTGCCTCTCTGGGACATCGTACACATTGGAAGGATGGACTGCTCTGACGGGTTATGTATATCGCGTTGCGATTACTGGAGTAGGCGAACGGTGCCTAGAGGTTTTATTTAATCAGCCTCCTGGTGTTTATTATATTCCTTTAGGGCAATGGCACATTGTAAACGGACCTTACTGGAATTGTGGTTACTGTTCGTAACATGATCATTGTCCACGTCCTACCTTGGCCGATGACCGTGGGCGGAGCGCAGCGGATGCTCCAGCTCTGGGATCGCTATTGCGGCGACCGGTGGGACGCTGCGCACCTGGTGTGCCCGCCTGGAGGACAAGCGTTTCCGCTTCGGCATACGCACGTTCATCAGGTCGCCGGTCGGCGGGCCATGGACGTCATCCGCCGCTTGCAACCGGATCGACTGGTGCATCATGGGGCGTTCGACGGGTTTGGTCATTACGCCGACTGCCCCGTGATTTGGCAGATGCACGGCCTGCCGCCCCTCGCCCAGCCAGCCCCCGTTTGGACAGAACCGATTTGCATAGTCGCCAATAGCGACACGACACAGATACACCTTTCGTGGCGCAAGCTGCCTTGGCGGATTATTCCGCCCGGCGTGGAGCTGGACCGCTATCGCGTCAAAGAACACACAGACCACCGACCGCTTGTCTGCGGGTTTGTGGGCCGATGGCACGCGGACAAGCTGCCCCAATCGTTTCTGCATCATGTGGTTCGCTACGGACTGCCGCCTGACTGGCGATTGCGGCTTATCGGCGGCGGCTGGCAAGGGCCTTACGTATTTTCGGTGCGTCGGCAACTGAAAGCCTGTCAGCAGGTCGAATTGGCCGGAGAAACGCCGCCGGACAAGATGCCAGAGGTCTATCAGCAGCTAGACGCCCTGATCGTACCGACCGATCCTCGGATCGGAGAGACCTGCTGTTACGCCGCCCTGGAGGCGACGGCGTCCGGGCTGCCGGTGATCGCACGCGACCTGCCTGGGCTTCGAGACACGTGCGGACAAGCGGCCTTGTATGGTCTGGGCGACTCCGACTTAGTAAGCCTCTTACAGCACCTCACACCGCTGGATCGCCGCCAGGAGCTTGGGCGTCTGGCCCGACAGCAGGCCGAAGCACGCGGCGACGCCCGGCAACACGCCGAGCAGCTTGATTGCATCTATCGGCTCGACGCCGACAAGCGACCCCCTATGGTATCGATCCTGATGGCCGTGCGGGACACCCCGGCCCGAATGCTCCAGGAGGCGTGGCAATCGATCCTGGATCAGACGGTGCAAGGGTGGGAACTGGTGCTTGTCGATGACGGCAGCCGCAATCCAGAGACCTTGGCCCTACTGGACCGCATCGCGCAGGACAAGCGGGTCCGGCTGATTCGGCAAGAGCCGCTAGGGCTTTCCGCGGCGCTAAATCGCGGCCTCCAGGAGGCCAGCTGCGAACTAGTCGCTCGGATGGACGCCGATGACATCATGCGGCCTGACCGACAGGAGAAGCAACTCCAGTATATGTACGACCACCAGGATGTAGATATTTTAGGCGCTCAGATCGAGATTTTCGAGGACCAGACGGGCCGGGTGGTTGGCCGGACGCATCACCCGAAGAACGTCCAATGGGCCAATGTTCAGCAGGAACTCCGAAAGCGGCGGTTGCCGTGGGTTACCAACCACCCGACGGTCATGTATCGGCGATCCAAGATACTGGCCTTGGGCGGCTACGATGAAACGCTGACTTACACAGATGACGCTGATCTGTGGCTGAGAGCCTTGGCGGGCGGGCTCAGGCTAGACAATCTTCCGGAGGTATTGCTGCGGTATCGGCGACATCGAGGACAGCAGACGCAACGTCCAGAGCATCGAAACGAAGTGCAGAGGATTTTAGCGAAATGGTGAAGGTGTACGGATATAGACGCAGCGGCAACCATCTGCTGATGGCCACGATCTGGCACTGTTTCGAGGCGCCGGATAGCACCCGTCTGGTCTATGCAGACGGCCTGCGGTGGTATGCCGACGGCAAGATCGAGGCCGTCGTACCCTGGGCGGAACTTTTCGGCGGACACCAGCGGTTCGAGCCACAGACCAATATCCACGAGGCGATCTATATCATCCGGCATCCCATGGATTGCCTCTACTCCAATTGGCGGAGCTTTGCCCCAGAAAAAACACTTGTTGAGTACCTCACCCACAGCAAGATCGCGGACTGGTTCCAGCACGCCGAAAGCTACATCCGGGCCGGCGTCTGGCTGGTCCGCTATGAGGACTTGGTGCTGTTGCCGCTCATGGTCTTGGAGACCATCGAACGGCGATTTCGGCTCAAGCGACGTCGCGGGACGCTGGAGCTTTTCCCAGGGCCGGTCGGCTGGAGTCCCGGCCCGGGCGCAAGCCTAAGACCGGACGGACGCCACAGCGTCTATCGAGACAGGTACCAGCCGGAGCTCGTAAAGAAATTCCACGATGTCCTAGGCGCAGAACGATACGGCTATGTCGTCTGAACGCGTTTATCTGATCGGCTACCCGAGCGATATGGGCGGCGCCAGCGCCGAGTGCTGGCATACGCTGCAGCTTTGGCGTCGGTTCGGCCTGGACATCGCCTGTGTGCCGACCTGGGGCGATCCGCCGCCGTGTTGGCGCGCTCGGGTCGAGCGGATCGGTGCGCCGACGATTACGGCCACGCCGGATACGGTGGACAAAATCCCCGGTATCCAGGGAGCGGTGATTGTCAGTTTCTGCAACAGTCATTTCCTGCAGAACGCTTGGCGATTCCGCGATCTACAGTGCCGGATCGTCTGGGTCGGGTGCATGAATTGGCTTTTTGATCAGGAAAAACAGCACTACAAGCTTCGCGGCCCGTTCGACGCCTATGTATTCCAAAGCCAATACCAGCAGGCGGTGCTCGGGCCGCAACTGGAAAAATACGGCGTCCGACCAGAGCAAATGCACCTAGTTCGGGCGGCGTTTATGACCGAGGAGTGGCCTTTCCAGCCTCGGACGCACAAGAAGGGCGAGCCGCTGGTCGTGGGTCGAATCAGTCGCCCGGCGCCGGACAAGTTCCACCCGCAGACCTGGCGGATTTACGAACGGATTCCGCATCCGGTCCGCGCCCGCATTATGGCCTGGGGGCCGGACGTGGAACGGAAGCTGGGTCCGCCGCCGCCTTGG
>Ga0209204_1002478_pt1 | contig 15050 bp, 10 predicted proteins | sample AD_JPNMR2_MetaG_FD_184425 | JGI IMG/M metagenome (GOLD analysis project Ga0209204, IMG submission 184425) | Active sludge microbial communities of municipal wastewater-treating anaerobic digesters from Japan - AD_JPNMR2_MetaG (SPAdes) (version 2) | ecosystem: Engineered > Bioreactor > Anaerobic...
GCCTTTGCTCAAATTTTTTTGTCTCTATTAAATCGAACAGTAATATGGCAATTTAATATAAAAGAGGCAAGGAGATATATCCCATATATAAACAAAGATAAAAATTATTTAAAAATCAAAGGAAGTTTGGAGCCAATATGGCAGTGTAATAATATAAGAGAGAGGCAGATTTTTGATATATACAAATATTCAGTCCCTGCTTTGACGCATTATGAAGATAGAAACTCAATGGCACATTCATTAGAAATAAGACTTCCTTTTTTAGACCATAGATTAGTAAACCTGCTTTTGAATCTTCCACCACAAATGAAGATTAAAAATGGATGGACCAAGTATATTCTCAGAAAATCTTTATTTGAGTTGCCTAAAGATATAAGATGGAGAAGAGACAAGCAGGGATTTATAACTCCCGAGGAGAAGTGGTTAAGAACTGATTTAAGAGAAGTTATTGAAAACATTTTCAAAAGAAGTTTTTTAGATGATTTAGGAATAATAGATAGTAAATTATTCTTGAAGTACTATTATGATTTTCAAAATAACAAAGGAAATATCTGGTATGCTGATATTTCAAGAACTTTTATTGCAGAATTGTGGGCGAGGAGATTTATTGGGAACCAGCAAAAGTAGGATAAATGGTTTGCAAAAAGGATTAAATTTTATGAGTGAAATGAAAAGGATAAATGTCTGATCTATAAGATGAGTGAATTTCTGCCATTAGAAAAAAACGTAAAAATGAGGAATGTTTCTGTCTGATAAACCTAAGGAAACTTGGCAACTTGTTTCAGGGGAGTCAAGAGGAAGGGCTGTTCAAAATCGATGCTTCATTGATTCGGATTTAAATGTAGTCCTCTCTACGAAGATTTTTAGCCGATTATAGTGAAAGTCGATGTTGACGCGGATCACGGAGTCTTCCGCATGATCAATCTCAAGTTCAATAAATCTACGGTATCCGCTTTTTGCATAGACGTTCTCAGACCGCGTGCGTAAAGGATAGCAGTGGATTCTTGAATTTACTCTGGTACCTGATATACATCATCAGCAAGTAACGAATCATTATGGCCCAAATCTGCATTATCATTTGATGGACGTTCTCAACAACATTTTTATCCTGGGGCTCTGTTTTATCCACTTGAAAAAAGTCTCTTTTTTCCATCGTGTCTCATAAATCCTACTAACCATTGATGCCGCAAATTAAAGTATTGGTTAGGAATTTGTATAACTGGTTTCCTCCTGTTCAATGACCATATAATTCATGTTATTCTTAGCCCTGCTTACGAAGAATACCTTTCGGTGGACAGACCATACAACAGTTTGTTGTCAACGTGTCCTTTATCAAACGTTATGATGCTGTCCAGAGAAAGGGGTAGAAAATATTTGTACTGCCTTGATTTCATGAATCTGTGCTTCTTTAACTACCACGAATTCCGGTACTGTGCCACCGATATCCAATAAAGTATGTTATTTTACCTTTGTTGGTTTTATGGAACTCTATCAGTTACCATGACCACTTGTTCTTTTTTATTCCGCCTTCTATGCCCGCGGGCTCCTTTTTGCCGTTATTTGTGTGTGAATCGACCATCGACTGGTTCCACACAGTATATTCTTCGGATACCAGTCTTCCTACTCACCACACTTTTTACCGAATTGATATCTCAGAAACACACTGAAATTTGCTCGGGAACCGGCTAATACATTTCAATTTATTCTCCTATACGGTGATTGATACTACTTGCACCAGTTCTATGCCAGAAGGACAGTATTCAAAATTTGGTCTCTTTCTTCATAGGGCAGCCCCGTATCATTCTTAAAAAATGTGGAATTAGCACAAAGAACAAAAAAGGCAATAACCAGTACTCGTAGAAAATAGCTCTAAAACCCTCGATGGGAGCTCTCATAGAATTTGGCAGATGCCCTAATGTTGACGAAAAAACAACAACCCAGAAGATATTCGAAGAAGTTAAAGCCTTTTTTTCAAGTTTTGCAAGAAGATATCCAATTAAAAAACCACCAAGAACAACACCGACCCAGCTAAAATTCCAGTACCAGTCAGCAACATGGTGAAATGTAAAACCCTGGCCTATATTAAGTATTCCTGCATACTCTGCATACTTTGTATAAGTATACTCCGATGGTGGTCTAAAGGGAGCAATAGCCCTCGGCAACAAATCTATAAAAAAGAATGCTATAGATTGACCACGAAGCAATGGTATTTCATTGGCAATCAAAAAAGGAAGGGCAGTATAAGCAGCAAAACTTTCTACAGAGACAAAAGGATAAACAAACATTCGTAAGAATTCACTACTTGTAACAATCCTTGCTAATTCGCCTATATGTGATAGCTTTTCACCTCTAAATCTCCCAATTATATAAAAGATAAAAACAAGGAAAAATAGATATATCAAAAACTGGAATGAAATCTTCACTGGTTTCAGAACATAAGAATATAAAACTACTACGGCAAGGAGAACGACAAACAACTGACTCCTGTCTCCTCTGAGAAATGAAAATGCAATGTAAAAAAGAATCTGCAATATTAACATCGATAATTCCAATGGGAACATTTTCCCTGTTTTGCGAATATAAAGGAATACTGAGGCTGCAAAGCAAATAATACTGCTTCCCCACAGAGAAAATAATGCACCAAAAAGCGTTTTGTACTTTGCATACAGGATCTTCGTTCCACGGCCATAAATGATAGAAAAATTGAAACCGAACTCTTTATATATTAGGAAAATTGTAAGAAAGCCTAAAATGCAGGAAACAAGAAAAATTATACCCCTCAGTTTTAATGGTTCGAGATTGATTTCTTTAATATATGTTATTGCTTTATATCGCCAGCGATATGCGAAGAAAAAGCCTGCAAACCATGTTAAATAAAAAACAAGAAATGCTGCGTGGGCAACATATATGTATTCTTTATTTTCAATAGAGAAAATTTTATAAGAAACCAGGAAGGCCCTTGTAATGCTTTCAAATTCTGGACCAATAATAAACGCAAGTGGTGCAACAAATGAATAAATTATATACACAATAGGAAACAAAATCAGGAACGTCGCCCAGTTTTTTATTCTTAACAGGATGAAAACCGGTACCATTATACAAAATGCAGTTGTCAAAAAATAAAACCAATAAAGAGATTCCATCGTAATTTTCTTAAATAATATTTATCTATGTTTCTGATCTTCATTCGGAGCCGCCCACCAAGCAATATCATATAGCCAAAAAGCGGGTATAGAACATTATCTCTCTTCTGCTTTTTTTTAGCGTTCAACAACTGACTGTAAACTGCGTAATAGGATTTAACACCTTTTTCTACATCATAAAATCTTGTAAACAATTTGTATCCAAATTTTCCGCACCTTTTTCCAAAATTGACATCATCCAAGATTTGCTCAATTATATTTGATGTCTCTTTTACCGATTTATCGTAATCATTACATTTTATATTTCTTCCTGAAAAATTATAGTACATAATCTCCTTTAGTTGTTTTCTATCAAGGTCAGGCGAAATTAATCCAGCAAATCCCATTTCACCAATGACAATAACCGGTTTCATTAAACTCATTCCTTCCCAACAAACCCTGCCGACTCCAGCAACAACATCGGCAAATTTCAAGCATTCTGCCGCTATTGAAGCTAAATCATGATTTAAAATTACCACTGGTCTACCGTGCCTCGCATTAACATCCTTGATCTTTTTCGTAAGAGAATCGTAAACCCCTCTGTTCTCTATTTGTCCGATTAGAAGAAATATAAAATCTTTTCTTTTTTTTGCTAAATTTTCAATCACATCAATTATAAAAAAAATAGAGCTGAATTTCATAAGACTTATTCTTGAAACCATGATAATTCTTTTCAAGTGTTTGTCTATACTAATGCGGGTGCAGAATTCACCTTCATTCAAAAACACTTTTGGCGCTATTTTCTCTACTCTTGCAGGCTCAACGATTACTTCAGACTCAGCAAAGCCTAGTTTTCGGGTCATAGTTTCCTTTAGTTCTTCGCTAAACACAATCACAGGCTTTGTATAAGGGTAATGATATTTAATTGTCCCTCCACATACCGTGGAAACGCATGGAACTCGTAACAAAGCAGAAAGAAAATAACCCAGAATATACGAGTGAAGGTCAAACGCGTGAATCAAATCTATTTTTTCACTCCTTCTTTTTAAAATAAAGAATAGTTTCCATAACAAAATGAAATCGAATACGAAGTTCTTGTGATGTTTGCCCAATTTAATGACCTCATATTTCCCGCCATCCATATCAATAGGCACTTGTAGTTGAGAAACAACAAATATAATTTCTATTCCTTTACTAACTAAGTTTTTTCCTATGGTTATTGCTGAACGAACGTGGCCTCCGACACCGGCATCCAATATCATATAAGCTATTCTCATTGTCTTTCCCGTTTTTGTGGAAAAATCCTATCTGTCAGGGCGACCGAATCAGCAGGAACATCTTTATTAATAAAAGATAGGGCACCTATAACTGAGTTTCTTCCGATTTTTACACCGCCGACAACCACCGCGTTAGCAAAGATTCTCACGTTATCCTCAATAGTTGGATATGAAGGTAGTTCTTTTGCCCTTCCTGAAGAGCCTATTGTTACATTTTGCCAGATTGTTACATTGTTTCCAATTTTGACACCATCTCCAATGACTATTCCTACAGGATGGGCAATTTTGAAATTTCTACCGATTTCAGCCTTTGAATTAATATAACACCCTATCAAAATAATCTGCAACCACTCGCATATTTTAGCAATAGCAGGTTTGCGTTTGTGTTGAAAGTAATGTGCTATCCTATAAAGAATCACCAGTTGCAAGGAAGCATCGAATAAAATATTACCTATCATTGACCTTTTACCGCCTCCATGTGAATAAAACCTAATATCACTTTCGACAAGGTTTAAAACCTCACGAAACTTCATTTTATAATTCCCTGACTAATTCACTTCAGATAATTTAAGATTATTTGAATGTCGTTCCCTCTCAAAAGGAAAAGTTCCTTAATTTTAGTCCCATACAGCCTGTTGAATACCAATAAATAGATTACAGTAGCAAATGTATAACTTATTGAGGAGCTTATTGCTGCCCCAACGTAATCCCATCTTGGTATCATATAAAGGTTTAACAGCACATTTAAAACCAATCCTGGAAGAAAGGCAAATAGTGGAATATGTGGTTTTCCCTGACCAGCTACAAACAGTTGTAAGATACTAAAGACTGTTAACATCACAATCCCCGGCAAAAGGAGTTGAACTACGGCTGCACTTTCTTCAAAAGGGGCACCGTAGAGAAATAAAATCAGATATTTTGCAAATACAAAGATTATCAATGCTATTATAAGAACACAAGCGAAGAGAATCCTTGATAGCAAACTTACTTTTTGCAACGTCGTATTCAACATTTCTTCCTTCCAGTTCGATGAGTATGAAAAAAGAACAACGCCCACTGAAATACTTATCTGCTTAATCAGTTCTACAAGATTCACTCCCACGGAGTATATCCCAACACTGTAATCACTCTGTAACTTACCAAGAAGCAAAACATCGACTCGGTAGTTAAGTTGAAGAATAAAAAGAGTTATAGCAAACAAAAAGCCTTTAGAAAGCAGTTCTTTTATAACTAAGTTGTTCCACTGTATCCTTAACGGCGGTTGGAAAGAATTTCGGTTATAGAAAAAGATTAGTGGAATAACAAAAATTTGTGATAGAAAATAGCTTAAAGAAGCTCCCAAAAGACCCAGTTTCAAATATTTCAAAGTTAAGGCGAGAAAACAAACTAAGCTTGCTGCACTTACAATGTCGCATACATTCATTCTGTCGACCTGTTTTCGTCCAAGAAAGAATCCAGACATGTATTCCCTGAAAAGTTGAGACGGAAACATAGATAAAAAAAATAGGGAAATTACTATTCCATAGCTCGCAATAAGTCCCATTTTATAGTAGCAACCAAGAATTATTACCCAACCCAAGAAACTTGCAATAAAAAAACAAATCAGTACTGCTGAGGACACATCCTCTACTTTATATTTCTCTTGCCCAATTATGTAGGCAGTCGATTGCTTTATTCCAAAATTCAAAAATGGGGATATGATGGCGGGCAAAGTCAAAAAGATGGTCAGAACACCCCTATTTTGCGGTCCCAGAAATCTTGCGGTAAAAATGCTTGACACTATGCCAAATATAAGTAAAACACCTTTAGACAGTAAAGTGTGTAATGCCTGGAAAAAAAAAGACTTAATTTTCATGTTCAGCTACTTTTTATTTAAATACACTTTGGCATTAAGTTCCTGAAATTTTTTATCAATTTCCTCGTATCCCCTTAGTATTTGCCAGGCATTTACAATTCGGGTACATCCATCGGCGACCAGACCAGCTAAGATTAAAGCTGCGCCACAACGGAGATCGAGAGCTCTTACCTCTGTACCTTTAAGTTGACAAGGACCAAGGATCATAAGAATATTACCATTAATTTTAAATCTGCCACCCATTTTTTGCAGTTCTTCAACATATGCGTACCTTCCAGGAAATCTAAGATCTATAATTTTTGAAATACCCTTTGCCATCAGTCCAATAATAGCAAAAATTGGCTGCATATCTGAATTAATTCCAGGAAAAGGTCCTGTGGAGATATCTAAAGGAAAACATTCTCCGCCCTTTACGATCAAACTGTTTTCATTTCTAAAAAACCTACCTCCACTTTCCCGTAAAAAAATCAAGGGAACTTCTAAGTCATTAAAAGGAAAATTTGAAATTTCTATCTCACCGCCTGTAATCAAGGCAGCTACCACAAATGTTAACGCTTCCACACTATCTGATATCACAGTGTGAGAAGCCCCGTGTAGAAAATTCACTCCTTCGACGACAATACTTTCCTGTCCTCTGACAGTAATGTTTGCTCCCATGGAACGCAGAAATTTCACCAAATCAAGTATTTCTGGCCTTATATGAGGTCCAAATAACACCGTTGTTCCTTCTGCCAAAACTCCAGCGATAATCGCGTTTTCCGTGGCTCCTGTGGATCTAATTGGCAACTCTATTACTGCTCCTTTTAATTTATTCTGTACTTCTCCCACTAAATAGTTATCCTCTTCCCATATTCTAGCGCCCATTTTTTCAAGAACCATGACATGTAAGTCATACTTTCTTTCCCCTATTTTACAACCACCAGGAAGAGGTACCTTTCCATATCCTTTCCTCGCGAGTAGAGCTCCCAAAATAAGAGGTGTAGTTCTTATCGAATGCTCTCTAACCTCTGTTTGCAATTCAGAATTAATATGCTTTGATGATTTAATCTTTATCCAATTTTCATTAAGGTCAATGCTTTTACCAATTTTTTTCAGCATTTGTATGGACGTCACTACATCAAGAAGTTTTGAGGGAAAGTTATAAAAAATTATATCATCATCTGTTAATAGTGATGCGACAAGAAGTTTCAATGCGCTATTTTTGGCACCGCTCAAGTTAACCGTCCCCTGTACTTTAGATTTATATATTTCCAATTCCAAACCTTCATTTTGGATTTCCACTTTTTTCTCCCCTGTTATGTTCTTGTGTTTCAAACCATTTTAAGAGTTTCACTACGGTTCTTTCTGAAGCCTGTGGACTATCAACTAAGGGTCTGTTACTAAGAGGCCTACCATCTATTTCAAACAATATTTTTTTTATAACCATTTGATTCGATCCTGTCAAAGCGGCATTCCCAGCGACGAGCAACTCTACCCATTCGGTTTCATTGCGCAAAATCAGGCATGGTATCCCAAACCAGTTTGCCTCTTTTTGAATTCCACCGCTATCTGTTAAAATTTTATCAGCATTTTTTTCAAGCACAAGCATATCAAGGTAACTTACTGGCTCTATCATTTGGAAATTTTTTAGTTCGCTGATTTCAAAATCAGCAATTTTTTCAATGGCCTTTTTTGTCCTTGGATGAACAGGGAAAAGCACTTTTTGATTTACATCCTTTAATGCAAGGAAAATTGACTTGAGATTTTCAAGGTTATCAGTATTTTCCTGCCTATGAATGGTCAGGAGTAAATAATTTTTTGGCTTTAGATTCAGGTCATTCAAAATTGTCCTTGACGAAAGTAATTTCTGACTCTCCAAAAATACATCGTACATCACATCTCCAACAAGAAACACATTTTTAGTAATGCCTTCCTTTCTTAGATTTTCTACTGCAGTTTGTGTTGGACAGAATAAAATGGTAGAAATTCTATCAGTTATCACCCTGTTTGCTTCTTCAGGCATATCCATTCTAAAACTTCTCAATCCTGCTTCTATGTGTGCCACAGGAATTTTAAGTTTCACAGCAGAAAGAGCACCTGCCAGTGTGGAATTTGTATCACCATATACAATAACCATGTCTGGCATTTCCTTAAGGAGAACTTCTTCAATTTTTTCCAGCATAAGTCCTGTTTGCTTACCATGAGAATGAGACCCAACCCCGAGATTATAATCAGGCAAAGGAATTTTTAACTGGTCAAAAAAGACCTGAGACATCTCGTAATCATAATGCTGACCTGTATGAACAAGGATGTGTTGTATGCCTTTTTTGTTAAACTCATCTACCAAAGGTTTTACCTTGATAAACTGTGGCCTGGCTCCCACAATACTTAGTAATTTCATTTTAAACCTTCTTCTGAATATACAACAATTCCGTTGGCCGAATTATTTTATGACCTCTTCCGCAACTCATATACTTCTAACGGGAAAAAATGAGGTTCAATCTTTCGTGGAAAAATAATTTTTTATTTCGCTGACAATATACTGCAATTCTTCATTTTTCATTAGTGGTTCAATGGGTAAACTTAAAACCTCAGAGGTAATATTGTCCGCATTTATTAGAGTTTTGAAAGATTTGCTCCTTCCTTCGAAAAGTTTCATCCTGTGTAAACATACTGGATAATAAATCATTGTTGCAATTCCTTTTTCTTTCAAATAATTCTGCAACCCATCCCGTTTTCCATTTTTTACCCTGATTGTGTACTGATGATATACATGATAGGCATCCGGAGTAATTTCAGGGGTAATGATGTGTCCAATTTCCTTCAAGTTCTCATTGTAAAATTCAGCAATCATTCTTCTCTTTTCATTAAATTGGTCAAGATACTTGAACTTTGCCACAAGCACTGCTGCCTGGATTGTATCCAATCTCGCATTGTATCCAAGATAGTCAACATTGTATTTATCCTTTCCACCATGTTTCAGCAGTATCCTGACAATATCAGCAATTTCATCATCATCTGTTGCCACCATCCCTCCATCACCAAATCCGCCAAGATTTTTTGAAGGGAAAAAACTGAAAGCGCCCACGTTTCCAATACTTCCAAGTTTCCTATTTTTCCATGCTCCACCAGATGCCTGGGCAACATCTTCAAGAACGAATATTTTGTTTTTTTCAGCAAGCCCCATAATTTTATCCATATCGCAGGCAAGGCCATAAAGATGTACAGGAAGAATTCCAACAACCTTATCTCCCTGATTTTCCAAATACTCTGCAATCTTGCCAGTGTCAATATTAAAGGTTTGAGGGTCTATGTCAACAAATACTGGTATCGCGCCACTTCTCAAAATGGCGTCCCCAGTGGCAGTAAATGTAAATGGAGTGGTAATAATTTCATCAGTACGGTCAAAAAACTCTTTTCCCTTAATTTTCAGCGCAAGTGCTCTCAGTCCAAGAACAAGAGCATCTGTTCCTGACGATACACCGACGCAATGTTTCACGCCAAGGTAATTAGAAATTTTCTTTTCAAGTTCTCCTACCTCTGGACCCAAAATCCACTTCTGATGTTCTAAACATTTTCTTATCGCCTGGTCAATGTCATTTCTCATGTATTCATACTCACGTCCCAAGTCAAGCATTGGTATTGTCATTGGTTTCCCCTATTTTTCATTTAGAACTATCAACTGTCCTGATTTTATTTTGTACTCATTTCCACAAACGCATTTTCCAAGATTTCCGACAAATTTCAATGTTATACCGCATTTACATACCCAACCCAGCTGTTTTGCAGGAACACCAACGACAAGGGCATAATCCGGTACATTATGAGTTACAACTGCGCCTGCACCAACAAGCGCATACTTGCCTATGGTATTGCCACAAACTATTGTGGCATTGGCTCCAATGGTTGCACCTTTTTTTACCAAAGTTTGTTTAAATTCATCTTTTCGTTCAATGAATGCCCGGGGATTGATGACATTTGTAAAAACACAGGAGGGTCCGCAGAAAACATCATCTTCAAGAGTAACACCTTTATAGATTGAAACATTGTTTTGTATCTTACAGTTATGACCAATAATTACATCAGGCCCTGCCATCACATTTTGTCCCAGTACACAATTTTCGCCAATCCTGGTATTTTTCAAAATGTGGCAAAAATGCCATATCTTTGTTCCTTTTCCAATTATTACATTATCATCAACAAACGAGGATTCATGGACAAAATAGTCCTTCACAGTTTTCCTCTTTTTTTTAATGAATTTTGCGCCATTTCCAGCACTGATAGAACACGTAATCCTTCTTGGCCATCTGTAATGGGTTTTGTTCTTCTTTTCATACATTCAAGAAAATGTTTTGTTTCTTCAAGTAATGGTTCATAATTTTCAATCTCTATAGGAACCCCATCGCTCTTTTCGATTGATGGAATTTCTTTTCCTGACCAGTTGATTTTGTGATGATAAAGGACAAGTTTATCGGTTCTGCTGGTATCGTCAAAAACAGCCATTTTTTTACTTCCAATGACGACGAATTTCTGTTCCTTAAAGGGATTCAGCCAGCAGACAAAAACATGACCTGTGATACCAGAGGGAAATGAAAAGAAAGTAAGTGTCACATCTTCAACCGGATGTGGAAGATATGACCTGCCGAATGCATTTACAGAATCAGGCATTTCTCCTGCTAGCGACAGCATCAATGAAATATCGTGTGGCGCAAAACTCCACAAAATATTTTCTTCGTGCCGTATTCTGCCAATATTGAGCCGATTTGAATATAGATATTGAAGGTCGCCGAGTTCATTATTCTTTATTAATTGTTTCAGTTTTATTACTGCGGGATGATAATGAAGAATGTGTCCGACCATCAAAATGCAATTGTTTTTTTCAGAAATATTAACAAGTTTTTCTCCGTCTGCCTTTGTTAATGCAAGGGGTTTTTCAATGAAAAGGTCCTTTCCTGCTTCAAGAAATTTTCTTCCAATTTCATAATGGGTCGCTGCAGGCGTTGCAATAACAACACCACTGATACTGTCATCATTAAGTACCTCTTCTACCCTTGATGCAAATTTTACACCCTTAAAACTGGATTCATAAGTTTCTCTTAAAGCAGGGTTTGTATCGCATATTATTGAAAGTCCACCAAGTTGATGAAAAACACGAATGAGATTTTTCCCCCAATAACCACCACCAACTACTGCAACTTTTGTTTCACTCATTTAGCTGTTCCTGAAGAGATTGTTGGTTCTTTTTCCTGCTGCCTGATATTTCTGCAATAGTCAATGAAAAAGGAAAGAAAAATACAGAAAAACAAAGAGACCACGCCTGCAATCACGATATTCAACTTAATGGAAGGTTTATATTTGCTTTCTGGAACACGTGCTTTATCAAGCAATGTGACCATTGGCTTTGCCAGAGTAATTTTTAATTGTTCATTCAGGTTTTCAAGATTTTCCACATAAAAATTTGCTATGTCAGCAGCAAGTTTTGCGTCTGTACTAACAACGCTCACAGATACAACTCCCTCTTTTGATACTTTAATATCTGTTGCCTTTGAAAGTTTTTTTAATACTTCTTCATAAAATTCTGCCTTATAAAAGTCCTGGAGATTAAACTTTTTTACAATATCCTGTCGCATCCTTTCTGATTTAAGAAGAGCCACCACAATATCTGCCATAGAATTTTGAGTTTGTAATAAACCGCCTGCAATTGCCTCAGGTACAGCCATCTGAACCTTTGACATTTCAATCTGGGGTAAAACCGAAGCAGTAGCTTTATACTGTTTTGGTAAATTCAAACTCACAATTCCAGTAACAACAACTGCGATCATTGTCAAAAGTACTGTCATCCATCGATACTTCCACACAACTTGCCACAGATCAATCAGATTAATTTCATCTTCCATTTGACTTATCCTGTTGTCACTTTATTATTGCTGCAATAGGCAATGCAAATTGATAAAACACCTGGGCAATGTCCCTTAATAAAATGCCTGCCGGAGTTTTAAATGTGTATAGCTGAGGAACAACAATTGTATCGCCTCGTTCTATTCTTGTTCCAAATTTCTTTATATCTGATAAAACCTCTCCACTGGCTCTGATTACATAAATTTCCTTGACATTTGCCTGTTTTGTTGGACCACCTACTTTTGCGAGATAATAATTTATATCTTTTCCCGGTTCATAAAATATAGCACCAGGATTATAAACTGCTCCGATAATTTGAACTGAACTTGGAATTTGCGGAATGTGTAAGGTGTCACCGTTTTCAACAAGCAACTTTTCATTTCCTTCCAGAATTTTTGGCAGATTTATGATAATTCTTCCAGGAACATCAACCTTGGAAAGTGATTCAAGAATTCCCTTCCTGTATTGCAGTGAATCCATTCTTTGTTTTCTCTCTACTTCAGTAAGATTCAAAGTAGTTAAACTTGATTCTTCTTCAAGAATTTTTCTTTGTTCCATTTCAATAAATTCCATCATATGTTTCTTTTGAAGTTCTTTTACACTCTGCCTTGTAAAAATAGCTGCTGGAAGGTATGCCTTATCAGTAAAACCACCTGCTCGTTTTAAAATATCAACCAAGGTTTCACCTTTTTGAATAACATATTCGCCAGGTTTTACCACTTCTCCTGAAATCGTGATTTTGTTTTTTTCAATCCATTCTGTTTCATACCTAATAAAAAGATGGTCATCTTCATGAAGGACAATGTCATCTTTAGTGATATCAAGTTTGATTACTTCTGGCGTATCGCCTGGTCGCTGTCTGTAAAGCTCTGCAATCGGTGATGCGAATTTTTTTAATCCCTTTGCCTGGAAAATCAGGTCACTGATCTTCATATTGGTTGTCAACTCATATCTGCCTGGTTCATACACAGCTCCACTGATTTCTACATAACTTTTCGGAATTACCTCAGAAATTGTATAAATTCTCAACATATCCTTTTCTTCAAGTGCCACATTTTCCTTTTCATCCCCGCTGAGGACTTTATTAAGATTGATGGGTATCATTTCCCTGGTTTTATCCTTTCTGAACCTATATAATTCTGCCCGCTCAAGATATGCCTCTTTAAGAGGATAACCTGCCTGAAATAACAAATCAGATATTTTCATTCCTTTGGTTAGTTCATAGTTCCCTGGTTTTTGCACTGCACCTTCTATTCCTACAAAACCTGTCGGAAAAATATCGTATAGCGAATATACAACCAGTTTATCCCAGGGTTCCAACGTAATATCTGCTTCCTTTTTTCCATCAAGTATTTCCTTCAGGTTAATGACCTTCATTTCGCGTGTTTTATCCTTTCTGATTCGGTAAAGTTCTGCCCGCTCAAGGTATGCTTCAACAGTTGGGTTTTCACCGCGAAAGAGCAAATCACTTACCTTCATGCCTTCAATAAACCTGTAAGCACCTGGTTTATGTACATTTCCTCTAATTTCCACAATTGGTTCAGGATAAATGTCATAGAGTGAATAAATTTTTACAATGTCCCATTCTTTTAGTGGCAAATCTTCATTTTTATCGCCTTTCAAAAGTTTTTCAAGGTTAAAAGTAATAGGTTGCCTTGTATGTTCAGAGACAAAACGCAATATCTCAGCCCTTTCATAAAATTCTGGAAGTACTCCTTCTGCTTTTTTAATTAAATCTGAAATGCTCATTCCCTCAACAAATTGATATTCTCCGGGTCTTGTCACATTACCTTCTATTGCAACCCAACCCCGTTTGTATGGCAATATTGGGTATATTAAAACTAAATCTCCATCCTGCAAAACAAGATTGTTTGCTGAATGTTCAAGTTCTGAAACATCCTTAAATTCAAGGTCAAGAAGTATTCGTTTTTCATGTTCCTTTATTCTTTCAACCTGCAATCTATTTATATATGCAGTCGGAATCATTCCTCCTGCAATTGCAATGAGGTCACTGATTTTTGTTTTTCCTGAAAGTTCGTAAACGCCAGGCCTTTTTACATATCCCGCAATACCGCTCACAGGTCCAATCGGTGGAACAAAAATCACATCATTTGAGAAAAGTCGATAATCCTGAGTCTTCTGTCCTTCAAGAAGAAATTTATAAAGGTCAACGACATCAACAACCTGGTTTCCCCTGAGTAGTCGTATTTTTCTCAATGTTCCAAGTTTTGTGGGGCCTCCTGCCTCATAAAGTGCCTGAAAAAGTGTAGCAAGTGAAGAAAGGGTATAACTTCCAGGTTTTGTCACTTCGCCAAGAACAAAAACTCTTATTGTTCTGAGCCGGCCCATGGAAACTTCAACCTGAACATTGGCAAATGTTTCTCCTAAAACATCTTTTATGAGTTTTTCCACCCTCGAAAATGGCAATCCCCACACAAAAATTGTTCCTGAATTAGGTAAAACTATTTTTCCTTCTCGATCTACAGTGACAGATACAACCTTATTGACAATGCCAGACATATAAATATTCAAACTATCTCCAGGACCAACAATATAATCAGGGCCCACAGGCATATCTTCTACAGGCGCAAATGTGGTGGAAGGTAGTTTGAACATATCATAACCAAACTGTCTTAATCTTTTACTTACCTGCAGAGAAACACTTCTTGAAAACATTTGTTCTATTGGGGAACCTTCTTCGATTATTTCTTCACCAGAGGGTTTTTCTTTTTCTGCTGGGGTGATTTCTTTTTTTTCTGTTTCTTTTGCTGGCTGAGATGCCTGTTCAATCTGTTTAACCTGTGTTGTTTCAGAACCCTGTGCTGGTTTGGTTTCCTGTTGTTCTGCGGGTTGTGAGATAACCTGGGCTTTATTCTCTGGAACCGTATTTCCAGATTGCTGGCAAAAGACAATATTGCA